>Ga0181612_100226_pt1 | contig 13320 bp, 8 predicted proteins | sample HoacroProtozoa21_FD_119630 | JGI IMG/M metagenome (GOLD analysis project Ga0181612, IMG submission 119630) | Hoatzin crop microbial communities from Cojedes, Venezuel. Combined Assembly of Gp0051906, Gp0051904, Gp0051908
CATTTTAATAAAACATCATTTTCAAGACTTCTGAACACTTCCCTATGAAATTGAAGCAGATGACAGGACAGAAAGTCTGGTCTTTTAATTTGCAGCTGGGAAATGGACTGCTGAACTCCATCTTTCCAAAGATAAGCTGGATACCCCTATGCCTTTGACTATGAAAATAAAAATGGCCAAGTGGTAGTGTCGGCAGCTGCAGGTGCTGCTGGGTTACAGAAAGAGGCAATATTTCTGTATGATGTTCTGTGCTTGATTTTTGTATCTCTCATCTACAATCTTGAGGGGTTGAAAATTTTGTTGTCAGTTCAGAACGAAGAATGACTTGAAAATATGGGTTTCAGTCTGGAATCACTCTAATGGTGTTTAATTACCATATTCAAGATTGAGGGAAGGAATTTCTGGTGTAGTCAGATGTGTCCATTTCCAGTTGATTTTCATGTGTATCTTCTTGTATTTTTAATACAACTTTATGAATTAAAAGTTGGATGGAAGCGTATAATTTTTTTGAGAGTTTTGTTTCCTGTCTTAGTGGCAGCGATTATTGGGTGGAAAGTTTTGAAAAAGTGGGAATACATATTTTTTTAAAAGCGCAGTGCATATATTCAGCAAGCCTCGTAATCCATTTCAGACTTACAGATCTTCATGCTCCGTTGTCTCTTCCATATGGCTTCCTGGAGATGTATATGCTATGGCTGAGTAACAGCACAGCAAATGCTTCTCACACTTAGAGATCTTGCTGCAGTGCTAATGGTGAGCTACAGATGATGCTCATCCAACTTTGAAATCATAGATCCTGTGTTTCTTGCTGATGTTTGAAAAAAACGTTTTTTTCAGGAACTCTTGGAGCATCGAGGTCTAATCTTCAGTAGTCCCTCAAGTTTAAATTTTGTCCCTTACAAGTAGAATGTGTGTTAGCTTTGTTAGTGGATTGTTTTTGTGTGTGTGCAAGTTTTACAATTCAGGTTGCTGTTTGCAGCAGCACTGAAAAGGTGTCTGTTGTTAGTTACTTCAGCTTTAGCGGCAATTTTGAGGCAAAGATGAACTCAGAATTGGGTTAGAGACTACAAGTAGAGAGCTATATTACAGCTCACTTCTTCCGAGTTAGCTTTCCTTTATCTCTTCTAGGAGCTGCTTGTTTCTAACTTGCTAATTCTGTTGACTCACGAAAGAGCAATGTGAAATCTGGCGGTTCCTTGTTCGGCCTTGCAGGAGTATTACGTGTGCTGTATGGGACTACAGCAATAACTTATAACCTGAGACCTGTTCGCATTGCTCCTGCAGTCTGGGGAGTACACTGTGTCCCTGGTTCCAGCTGGAAAAAATGCTGGCAGGCAGTTGATAAGGAAAATAGGTACAAGTGATGGATAGTTCTTGTATTTATAGCCAAGATTATTTATTCTTCTATAATTCAGACTATTGTACTCCTCATCCATGCTTATGAGGGCATGCAAATGTATTGATTATCTCTGACCTTTAGGCAAGGATTGGATTCAGGATTTGTCACTGTAATTTCCATTAATCAGTGAAGATGACAAGCAACATAGATTCTCAGGAACAAACAGCATGCAGCGCATGCAGCTATGGGGCACCTTGAGGTCAAAGAAATTTGGCATTGGGTCCATTCTATAAATATGTAATCATTTCTTTTGTGTTACATTACGTATTTTTGTATTTACTCTTATCTCTTATTTGTTTCTGATCTGTGTATTTTGTTGATGTACTGAAAGTGTACTCAAGCTATAACTGTTATTATCTTTGCATAGTCAGTATGTTTTTTATAACCATCCGCTTGTATTGTCTGTACAATACTACATGTATCTCATAGACCTCCTTTACCCTTTGATGGGCTGCCATCCGTGCTTAACTTATCAAACTTATCAATGAGCACCCAAACATGACTTTTCTGTGGGAAAAGTGTTGCGCAAAAAAAACAGATGGGAAGACTGCAAAATTGTTTTGGAAAATGCTGGATTTTTTTTTTTGTGTAAAGACACTGAAGTTGTATATTTATTGTATGTGAAGCAGTCTTTTTTAAGAAGTTTAATGACACTTTTCATGGACATCGTACTGATTTGATGTTTCTTTTTCCTGTATCTTATACTGAGAGAGTATGATAGGGTAGATCAGATCACGGCATCTAGCTGTTGCCTTCATCTTGGTTAAATACTGTATTATGCGCATAATCCACTCTTGTGTGCTGAGAATCTAGGGACAAATTTGATATGTAGATTGTGTTACATTTCCCACATACTTGTTATTTTTGGAAGTGATGATGTATTTGCTTTAGAGTGATGCTTCTTCTCTTAACTAGGTTGGTGCAAGTATCAGATTGCATGGACAATTAGAAATATTTAGTGTTATCCTGTACTTCTGTATGCATATGCGTACATATTTTGGGGCAAGGAATTAGTCATAATGATTTTTTTACTCGTGGATCAAGTGTGTGTTTCCAACATCAGGATTTGTTTCACCAGTTGAGCAATACATACTGATTGAGAAGTTACTCATAAAATAATGCTAATAGGAAACTCACATGAGAAGTAGAAAATGCTTTTAAAACTCAGTCACATATATATTTCAGTATTTCCTGGACCTAACTTGGACCGACTTCTCTCCTTCCAAATACAAGTCCAGTCAGAATAACTCTTTTCCTTACAAAGTATCTTGCATTTTTCAATAATTCTCCAGTTTTCTGGTCCGTAAGTCAGTATCTTTCTACAACACATTGATTAATATTTTCCTGGATGTTTCAGTAATAGAGTGCCTTGCATAATATTGATACATTACAGTAGTCATTCTTTCCCTATTCTGACATGAACTAGTGCCTTGTTTGCCCTTTTTTAATGTTAATCTGCACTAAGCTGATAGTTTCAATATTGTCACATTTGCCCTCAAATCAATTTCCTGAAGATTCTATTTAATTGGAAATTACTGTTGTATGCTTGCTTCATCTCAAAGAGATTTTTTTCTTCCCTTTCAGCTTTTACCCCATCTTCCAAGCTCTATTTACGCAATCTCTGCTGTGATTTAGCTAGGCAATTTAAAACCATTTACATTAATGCAAACGGGACTTCTGAAATATTTCACATTATTAAATTCAAATAGCACGCAGATATGATGGCAGGATTAATTTAGCAGGTGAGCAGTAGTGATGCAAGAGTGGAGATTTAGCACAGATGGAAGGTTACAATAAGGTCAGACACCTAAGGAAAGCAGAGCAGAGAGAAGCTGATCACGAACTAAGAGTGTATCATTGATTTACAAGGCAGGCGGTGCTGGCTGGAAAAGGAGGTCTGGAGGAGATGGGAGCCTGAAGTAGAAAGGTACAGATTTGTGTCAGAAGGAACGAGGCTGCTCAACGATGACCTTGGATTAAAATAGTCTGAAAGAAACAAGAGAGGATGCTTGTTTAGATACAAACAGAGGAGGAAGGCAAGTGACACACAACTTGCGGTACCAAGGAACGCAGCTCCCTGGCTGTGATGACTCCTGACGCCGAGCACTTAGAGTTCAGCCTCACCAGATGACTGTGAAACTCTGACCACACTCAAGTCAATTTGGACTCTACTGAGGTCAATAGAGCAGAGATTTCATATTTCACTGTGGTTATTATTTTCTTGTTTCATTTTGCCAGGTTTCTTGTCCAGCTTCTCTTGCTTTCTTATAAGAAAAAAAACCAAACAAAACAACTCGTATAGCTCTTTTGCTGGCAGAAGACAGAAAAGCTGTGCTTTTTGTGTTGGGATAAACATTTTTCTGTAAATTGTTAAGTAAGTGTTATTTCTTAACAAGCCAAACTGTTGTTCCTTCACAGCACTTCAAATCAAAGGAGAGTCAGTCTTTAAAAGAAATAATAAAGCATGCCTTTAAAGGCATCTGAAAAGCATTAACTTGATTAAAAATACACAAAATACAGCTAAAACTTTGTGTATTATATTTCATATTACTAAAAAAATAGTCATGACTTTTTGAGCTTTTGAGTGTATCAGGTAAATCATTCGCTTTTCTAGTGCAGCATCTCTGTGTGAAATTTCCTTTTTTATAAATGTGTATCTGTATCTACAGAAATTAGTGCTTTGAGAGGAAAACAGGACCTAACATAAAAATGATGCTAGTATTTAGGCTTCTGGAAGATGATAGCTTCAATAAATATATACATAAATGTTTAGAAACAAAACAGACAATTGGAGTTACGCAGGTTTTTTAGTGACTATGCGGATTCAGGTATTTGGTCCAACAAATACACTAGTTTGTACTTTAGAGGAAAATTAAATTTTCTCCAGCATTGTTATGTTTTTGTGGGTAGTAGGACAGGCTGTTTCTCTCAAACTCGAGACAATGGATTTAGTTTGTGAAGTTAGATTTCTTATGTTATCTCATCTTTATACTGGCTCTGTTGCTTCTTCACAGAAACAGAAGAGAGGCAAGGGGTCATCCCTTTCTTCCATTTCTCAGTTCATGTCTCCTGCCATGCTGACATATTTCCTCTTTACAGCTCGTTGATTTCTTTAGTATTTTAGTCTTGTTCAACAGCTTATTGAGTATGTCAAAATATTTTGGTGTGCTTTCTCAAGCAGTGCAGCCACATACTCCCATGTTATTCACACTGTATAGCACATATGAAAAGCTTGACATACATTTAAATGTGCTCCTTTCTGTCTGTGTTTCTGTTTCTCCAGCATTTATCACTTCATTCAAATAGTCATTCTTGATTTGTGATTTCTCACCACTGCATTTAATTTTTGTTGATTTGAAGCATGGTGTAAAACACTTAAGTGGCAGATGTAACAGAGTATCGAATACAAAGTGCTAAACAGGAGTTCCTCTTCCCTGAAAACGTTCAAATATCGCATTTATTAGTCAAAGAAAGAGGAGACAAAAATAAGAAGCTCTATGAATACCGAAAAAAAACCAACAAACCACCAAGAAATTAGGGGATAGGCTGCCTGGTTGGACTGCAGTGTGGTACCATAACCTGTTAGATCCACAAGCATGACGGTGGCATGGTGGGAACTGGGACCATTTTCTCAATACTCGCTGTGAGGGTGGGGGCTTACTGTACTTGTCGGACCAGATCCTGAGCTGTTCTTGCCTTACTGCCTTCAAACAAAACATGACAGTTAAACAAGTTAGGATTCAGCCAGTGCTATGCATTCATTCAACTCATAATTTTTGCTCTTTTCTGTCACAGGTAAGGTTGCTGTGTACCATTCATACTTACATTGTAGGAAATAAATTTTGAAAATGTGAGTCCTCAGGTCCATACAAATAACCTTGGGTTATTATACACACATTAAAAAGGTATTGATAAATCAAAGTGTAATTTTCTTAATGTCTATATAACAGGCTGAGATACTGGTAAAAAAAAAACCAAAAAACCAACCTGTATGATTACATATGTTGGCTAATTGGTTTACAAATTTTCTGTCACTGAGTATATTCTTTAATAAATAAATATTAATAAATGTTTAAGCATAACACAATGGTGAACATAGACAATAACCATAACAAATATGAAGACTGTATAGGCAGCATCATTAAATAATTTTATACTTCTCTAAAGATTTTCACATAACTTTCCAGCAGGTAAAAAAATAATTGATATGAAATATATATTTGAAGGCAGTGAAATGTCATGTAACTAGCAGCATTCATTGTAAAATAGTCTATCACCATAGGATTGATTAAAAATTGCAAAGCAAGAGAAAACTAAAAAAGAAGAAACAAGTTTAGTCCTTTCCACTTAATAAACACCAATTCAGCTTTTTTCTTTATCATGGAAACATAAGTACTGTTTAAGTGCCTTTTTCTCAAATAATAGGAAATAAAAATTAGTGCATCTTTTGAAAATATTTTTTTCTGGATTGTTTATATTATGCTCTTTGAATGTACTTTTATGAACTTAAGAACAACAAATGTTCATGAATTAATTTCTACACTTGGAGTAAATGTTTGTGAAATATGTAAGAAATGGTTTCCTTGCTACACACATTTTTAAAAACCAGCAAAGTGATTGTGTGATTCCCCACTTATATGCAGTAAGATTCTTCTAGTTATTGCCACATACTAAAATAATAAAATTTTCCTTATACCTAGCATAATGCTTGTTGTAGAGAGAGAATTTCTGTTATGTTCCCAGTAAGATTCATTAATTAATAAAGATTTTGATTAATTTGTGGATTTGGGGGGTTTTAATTACTACTATTTAGAAAAGGTGGACTACAAAACTGAGAGAAAGGATTACCTTCTTATTGTTGTCCAATGTTATGAACTCTGTAATTTATACCATAAGTTAAATTAATTTGGAAGAAGTTTTTAGAGCTATAAAAAAGTAAGTATTGTAAGTTAAAATAAATCGATACAGTACTTAAATATATTCATACATATTTGAATAAGTTTAGGAAACATTTAGAATGTAAGCTATTAACAACATTTTTAAAATTATAAAATGCTAAAGTACACTTATGAAAATGTTTACAAAAGTAACTGTATTTTGAACTTAATACAAAAACTAAAATTTGTTCCTAAGCTGAAATAATTCTTTAAGGTGACTCATTGCAGTGAGTTGAACATTTTCTGCCCCATCAAATAATGTTTTCTTTTTCATAGTATGTCACCTGTGCTGCAGATAAAGTTTAGAATGTATGAAAAATAATTCTTTATACCTAACAACTGAAGGTCAACTACTTGCAGAAATCTGGCCTGTTTTTTAATGTAAAAAGAAATAGAAATCACCTTTAATGCTAACAAGTTTATTGCCTTATTAAAAATTAATATATTACTGAATTCTGATAGAAGAATTTATTATGAGAAAGTCCCTATTCCTGGTAAGCATTTATAAATCATGCTATTAAGATGAATAGTACTTATTCAAATTGCTCTTAAATATTTAAAATATTGTACCATTAAATTCTTACCTTCATTTCTCTACCTTGCTTTTGTTCAGTGCTCGGGTCTGGTATTGTAGCAGTGAAGGTGAGAATTTGGTAGTTAGTCAAGTAAAATGATATCAAGTCAAATCATGTGTTCTGAATGAGTACGTAATGCACAAATTTGTTCCAGCTGTATATTATGTTAGATTTGAAAAGATAACGCATTTTTTCATAGTCTAAATAATGACTGATGGACATTACCCTATATAACTATGTTAAAATGTATTATGAGTGGTGGAAGTAATTGTAGACTCACTGCCATGTCACTATAGTTGAAATACATCAGTGTTTTATTTTTTATTTCTGTTTGCTGTGATTTCGTGTGAAATGGGGCTTGGTGGTAATCGTGCAACAGAAGGTTTCTGCATCAGAACCGTTTTGGAGAAAGTAGTATGTGAAAAGGCATGGGAATATTTTTTTTAATTTCCATGTGAAATGCTTATTGGCTTCTTGCCTTAAAGACATGAACACTTGCTGAAATGTGCTTCTGTGTTTTCCTGTGGGTGCAACACTTGCCACAGCACTAAGTATTGCGCGTGGATGTTTTGGTCTTTGGCGTTTCCACTGATGATCTGGATTTGTGCTAGTGAGAAGCTTTCTTTACTCCCTGGTGGGAGGCTGCTGTGGATCAGTGGGTGCAAAGGCATCTGTGCTGGGGCAGGTCTCAAAACCAGCTGTGTCAGTGTAGTCAGTGTGAGCTGCAGACTCCGAGTAAAGAAACACCAGCAAATGGGCTGAGAACAGACACTACTCCAGCAAAGAAGTGTCATGGTCTCTTACCACACATTTATGAGACTATGTGTATGATTGCTAATGAATGTAATCTGCTCAAGCATATATTGTGGGGGTGCAATTGCAAGATCTCATTAACTTGTCTTTGCGCATGGTATGATGATTTTTAAAGGATCTTATCAGGAGAGTGAGTCAGGGGCGCAGACAGACTAGTCCAAGCCCTCTGGGAGGGGTGATGCCTACGGAGCTAAACTGAAAGCAAAGCAGCATTTCTCAATGCACATAAAGTCATTTTCTCTCAGCTATCCCTATGCTCTCTAATGAAGGTTTAAATGTAGGTAGAGATCTGTGTGTGTCAGTTAAATGGGCATGCATTCAGTTAGACGGTATAATTTTTGGTTAGATAAGAATATTTTTGTTTCTTCAGAAAAAAAATTTAAACAGAGTAGATTTAAAAGGCAGTTTCCTTATTTTCAAGACTTCATTTTCCGGCTATATTTCTTCTTTACTACATAATAATAAATGCAATGCATTTCAGTTCCCTGTGAGTCTTATTTAGGCTGGCCTCTCTAATGCTGTCTTCATAGGTCTTGTTTAGTAAAGGATGTGTGCAGTACAAGTGAAATAATTCTTATGTTAGCTAAACACTGGAGGACTTTGGAGAAGTGAAAACTCTAATAAAATTGTGGACTGAGTGAACAGAAGCTCATGCAAGTCCAGAAGAACTGTTGTCCTCCAAGACATGAAAGCTTGACCATACTTAAATTGTTTGTCAAAATCCTTATGGGCTTCATGATCCATAATTTCACCCAAAGATTTCAGTAGAAGTACAAGCTGTATTAGAATAATCCTGTCAAGAGTTATTATGGAGATAACTGGAAAAAATTACTTTGTGTACATCTGTATGAACAAAAACCCTTGCATACAAGGAGCTCATGAGATGTGAATGAGAGAAAAGGGACAACTTAAATTACCCAAATATTTTTCTTACCGATAATCCATACTTCCTATTATTGTGTGTTATTGTTTAAATAGGTATGTTTTAAATACAATTTATTAATATTTTCATGACACAGTAGCTCTAACTTCACACAGATAGTGAGGCATTTACAACAGTGTGCTGGTTTTTTGATCAGTACCTAACTCACCCAAGGTATTTTTTTACTTGAGTGAAACCATTCATGTATATGCAGCAGCTGCAGGGAATGGTTTGGTCTGGGAGAAGTGGGAGAAGAAAAATGATGTGCCATATTTTTGAAAATTTCAAAATCTTTGTGTAACCCCAATTGTCCCAAAGATTTGTAGCTCTTGAATTAGTTCCAGGGTTATGTGTTATCGTTCCTTTCAGATGTACTTCAGATGGACTTGTACCGGATCACAGATTACTTAATTTGTTGTGATTTTATGATGTCTGTATGTCCACAAATAGAATTTCAATATATTGATATTTATATTAATATTTAATAGATTGATAATTTTATTAATTAATGTATACAAATGCAATGCAAAGTACTGTTATGTCATTTTTAACAAGAATGAGTAGTCGATAAGAGCAAATTGAATATCAGGATCATTTCAAACTCTCTTTCTGTAGGAATGTAAGTCCTACATTGCAGTAGGCTGTTGATCTACCTACTCTTGTAGCTTGTGCAGTGTCAGATCCCTCAGAGAGAAACAAGAGTGTAAAACTTTGTAATGGATTATTAAGTCAAGTTACTGTCTCCTGAGTCTACTTTCTTCCTAACCACAGCAATTAGTACGAGTCTTATGTTCGTGAAGCATGAGAATCTAAATTCCTCATAATTTTATATCTAACCTAGAGTGTCTGTGGATACTTCAGACACACAACACTGTGTGTATGTGTAAATGCATGCTATTTTTTAAAGCTATTTTATGCTTGACCTTCCACTATCCGTTAAACTCCAGGGATTTTATAGCATGCTTAGCATTATAAAGGATTTTTTTAACTGATAATTGTACTTTATTTTTATCTTGTTTATATTCTTGTTTTGTAAGAAAAGCTAAATAACACACAGGTGACCTCCTCTGGATACAGTAGTATAATTTGTTGTACTATTGCTTGCTATATCTACCCACCAAACATATAAATCCTTCACTTTTTTCATTTCCTTTTTCTAAGTATTAGTGCTTTTTAATCCCTTGGTATACTTTCTGTGATGGAGAGACAAAACCAAGAAATTATATTCTTTCTTTTCCAGCTCTATTTTTTGTCTATGTAATTTTTTTTTATTCTAAAACCAGTCATCTTCTCTATAAAGTGTATTGTAGTTGCTATTATGATGTTAGTAGTGAGACTGAGAATTGGTTTCTAAATGTTTATCTAATTGAAGATGTACAAGTATCTGAATTAATTATATATTTTGATTGTGTACGGTACTACAATTATCAAAGGTGTCTTTTTTCTTATTACCTAGTTACACAGATTTCTGTTGGACATCACAATCTTATCGTTTGCCTTTTTTCTAGACTTTGTTTTATGTTTCTACTGGGGGAAAATAATATCCAAGATAGTACCAATTTCTTGTCTTGGTATGGAATACACAGACATTCTCTAGCACCCATTCTTCTTGAGTTACTATACTGAGAGATTTACAGTCAGTTCACGGTATGCAATTTGACAGCAGATTGAAAAAAGGGAATATGAAGGCTCAAATGCGCAAGTGCTTATTTCTGAGACAGCCAAATCTGTGGGCCTGCATGGGAATGTGCAGACAAGTAGCAAATGGAGAGGAAAAGATTCCACTGATTCCAACTGGCTGACTATGTAGAAAGTATTACTGTGTTTCCAATTACTTTTTTAGATGGAGGGATTTGTGTTTGTGTTTTCATTTTGGTTTCATTATGGAAGAAGTGTTTTCTCTTTCTAATTAATCTCTAGACACCTAATTGCTAAAGAATTCCAGACTAGCTAGACCCTGGAGGACTAATACAGAGACTCACAAAAAAGTTAATTTTCTTGCCATGCTTGAGATATGAATCTGAATGAGAACATGAAAATTATTTTTTAAAGTGCACATGCAGATAAAATTGTATGTCTCATCATGATTCAAGACATGCAAGCTTTTTCTATATCTCAACAGTGAGCTAAGCAAGCTGTGTCTTGCATGTGTTGATATGAAGCCTACAGAATCTGAAGGCTTCAGAATCAGGGTAAAAACTCTGTCTTTTGACCATGTTTCTTTAATTCAGACTAATCTCAAGGTCTAAGGAGCTCAGTGTTCCACCAGAAGTGTTTTTATGATCAGTTTAGCCTTCTCTAAAAACTGCACTCAGTTTTCAAAGTAGTTTTTAATAGGGGAAATTAACAGATATTCACTTGTACTTTTTTATTTTTTAGTTTTGTCACTGGCAATAAACCATATGCAAGATATGGAAATATTATGGACCAATTCGATAAGAATGTGCGCATCTCAGATATGTTTCCTTTCACTCTCTCAACCACTGTTGTTGCATTGAGATTAAATGCATTGATGTATTTTTTTCTAGAATGTATGTTGCATAAGTAGAGTTGTAGATTGAAGATGAACATTTGAATATCCAAGTGTTAAAATAATCCATTTAAATAAGCAAACATAATACGGTAACATGGAGAAGACTGAAAATTTTATTGTGGAAATCTATATTTCTCTAAATGGAAACTCTTAATGGAAATGTATTACTTTTGCTGGCGGTCCTACTGGGTAGTATTTTTGAGGTGCAGCATGGAATTTCAGGGGAGGAGGGAAGAAGGGTAGGCAGTCTCAGTACTCAAGGCAGGGTTTATGGGATCTTGCCAAGAATGCACCCTACAGCCCAACTCCTTATAATGCTCTCAGACCTTCCACTAAAAGTTGGCATTTTATTAAACGACTAGATACTGAACCAATGTCAGGCAGAATCCAAGATTGAAGGAATCTTGGCATCAGTGGAGACACTCCAAGGCCCTAGCTGTTCAGTGAAGTGGTCTTCACAAACAAATCTATGATTTAGCAGAGTTTTAATAAAAGTTGTCCAGCATTTTGCATAATAATTCTTCAGAGAGCACAAGGGGAGAGGAGTGTGTAGGAAAAGATAAGCTTTGTCCAAAATTATGAAAGTTATCAGCGCTTTCACTACAATGACAAAGGACAAGAGATAAGAGCACTTTCTAAAATAACAGTACAGCATTTTGTTTCACTTGGGACTCCTGTCCATGTCCAGGAATGAAACAATTCCACTCCGCCTCTGGCTTCTGTCCCCACTTCTCACTCTGTTTATCACCGAGAACAAATCAAGAAAAAATGTCTCATTCCTTGTCTTTGTATAATGCATGAGCTCAGGAGAAGCTGATCACAAATCTTATCCAAATCGTTTTGAGAGTGTTAGTATTATCTTGAAAAAAGCAAGTACATTTAGTACATTCACTTCAGTGATTAAGATATTTACTTTTGAACACGCCCTGTTCCTCTTCTGTTAGGTGTTTTAGAGTTACAGCATGACCTGAAACTGAAAAGACAGGCTTAAAGATAAAGTTGTACATCCAAAATATAGTTAGCACAGCTCAGTAAATAGGCATCTACAAGATTCAGTCTTTTGATACATTCATAAAATGGGCATAAAGCCCCCATGGGGATGAGACAATAAGGCAGGCCACCATGGTAGGGTGGTGAAGTCTCTTGCGAGGTTTCTGGAATTGGAGAGCCACCCACTGACTGCGTGGGACTCGCAGAGAGAACAAAGTAAGCAGGGCAAAGACGTTCCTGTGGGATGGGTGGATGGGCAAGAGGGGGAAATCTACTTTTCTACTGAAAGCATTTTCAAGTCCACCTCGGCCTTCTCAGCCCTCGCTTTCTCCTAGCATCCTACTGATCCAGGTATTCTCTTGTCCTTCAGGATCAGCACTGCCATTTCTGCAGAACTGAATATTTACCCTCTTCAAAGCACAGACAAAATCCTGATGAAGGAAAAATTAAATTCTGCCTACACTGCTGAGAAACCATGAGCTAAGTCTACAAAGATCATGCTCCTCAGATATGAGGAACAGAAAAATAGGCTTTTAACTAGACGTTTTTCATATTATGTGAATGTGTCAACCACCAGCCTTTCTGTGGTTCGTTCTTTCTGGTTTATTGAGGGGGAAAAAACAACCGGCTGAAACAATACCTGTAAGATGGCTTTGGGTTTTGTGTTGATGTGCAACAGGACCCTCCCTGAAATCTCGTTAAAGATTTGTGGGAGGAGTGTATTGGTACACACTGGAAAGAGGGATGTCTGTTTTCCTGCTGATGCATAGGTATCTCTTTCTTAGATTAAGAAATATAGTTGCTGAAGGTTTTATTGGTTTTATTGCTAGCTGTCATTAATGTACTTTTGTCATTCTATTAAATCCCATTTGAACTTCTGCTGACTGGACTTTTCACATGGGTAACAAAACAAATTGTGCTTGACAGAAAAATTTATCTGAATGAAGTGCTTTAAATTGTGTCAGTGAGTTTAATGAACAAAATTTAATGGGTCATTTGAGGTTCTTAAGTTGAGTACATCCAAACAAATTTGCTTTTCAGGGTTCAGATGCCTTTTATAAAACAGAATCACAGAATAGTAGGGGTTGGAAGGGACTTCTGTGGGTCATCTAGTCCAACCCTCCTGCCGAAAACGGGTCACCTACAGCAGA
>Ga0181612_115733_pt1 | contig 13320 bp, 5 predicted proteins | sample HoacroProtozoa21_FD_119630 | JGI IMG/M metagenome (GOLD analysis project Ga0181612, IMG submission 119630) | Hoatzin crop microbial communities from Cojedes, Venezuel. Combined Assembly of Gp0051906, Gp0051904, Gp0051908
ACTCTGGTGGTACTGCAACAGTATGCTTCTTATTTTTCTGCTTTTCACTTACATAGTTTATAGTACAAACTTCTTTCCATATAAAATTCTGGAGGCAAAGGTTAGCTTTAACAACATCTGAAGAATATTGTCATCAATTTGGCTGTTAAGGGTTCCCAACATCATCTACTTCCCAAAATAACTCCTGAAGCGTTGCCAACATTAGTAAGAGAAAGGAATTAAAAAAGATACAAAACAACTGCAGAACCCAGTTCTGAGTCATAAGTACGTATATCTGTTGTTGTGCTAACAGATAAAAGGCTAGTGGAGTAAGACAATATTGCTGATCTCTAGACTTGTAAGGCGTATCAGTTTTTAAAAAAACAAAATTCAGACTTCAAAAGGCAGAACTATTTTAATATTCTGGATTCAAGCCATCCAGTATTTTGGTGTCATAAGCATTTATACTAGAGATCAAGAAGATCTTTCCTTTATTTCTAACAAATGTAGGTAAGGAAGTAATTTTTGTGACGCTTCCTATTTCATGATGCCTGAATAATAGCAGTATTCCCATAATTGTATAGCCAAAACAGTTTTGCTCCAGCTTTGTCCCTCTCTCTTCCCAAAATAGCTTTCACTGGAACATAATATGGTGAAATAAAAGACACTAGCTAAATTTGAACCAGTTGTCTTGAACTCAAAGGCTTTTTAGTTGCATGTTTTAACATCACTCTGAGAATAGTATATTAGATGTCCTAAATGAGTATAGTATATTAGATGTCCTAAATGAGTATGCTTCATAAAACAAATTAATTGAGCTTCTTTCAGGTGCTAAAACAGCTGCAGGAAAGAAAAACAGAAAGGTATTTTTTCTACTGAACTTAAATGGTATTGTAGCAAGACATTAGCTATTAAAAAAGCACCCCTCGGAAGAAATGAAGTATGTGTATATGCCTATTTTAAATCACAACTTCACCTTCAATTCTTATTCTTTGAAGGTAAGCAAGTATTGGTGTGTTGTGTATGGCCAAACTGAAGTTACTTGCCAACATCCATGTGTAGTAAACCAGTGGCTACTACTGAAATTTAGTTTCTGAAATTCGTGGTTTCTGGGTTTTGCCCTTTCTTTCCCATGGTGGCTGGGGAAACAGAGGTTCTTAAAATGTATCTTAAAACGTGAGGAGGGTAGATCGAGGGAAATGTTTCTTCAAATCTTACAGAAAGTCAGTGTTCTCCAAGCATAGGCTGACACATAAGAAGTTGTTGAGCTTTGCTGTGTTGCTAAAATTCACAGTGGAAAGCTAGTTATTTTTAAAATGGGTTTTATGCTACTACTCTATATATCATCATGAAAAAAAAACACCTGATGCAGTAATTCTGAAGTTTCAGTTCAGCCTGAGCTTAAAAGTGACAGTTGTAGCAGTGCAAAACCTATTGGAAATAAATATGCTCCTCAATGTTTCAGTTTAAGTGAATATTTGAAATACTTTTTTTTAATGGGACTTCACCAGTTAAATAATTATCTTCATCTGAAGAAGATAATAGGTCCCCCCCTGCCACTGCAAAATGGAAATTCTTGATTAAATTGGTTGGCAGTATCTACAGTAGATAAAAGCACTGCCAACACTTGATGCATTCGTTCTCCATGGATTTAAGCATATGTTCAGGCAAAGTTGTTAATATAGTAGGGTTTAAACATCGACTAGCATTTCTTAAAAATTATCTTTTATTGAGGAGAAAAAGGACTCTGTAGTAAAGGCACATAACTGGAAAATTTTGCTGGAGACTTGAGATAGCTAACTGTGTTAATGATCATCATCTTGCTTTAATGTTAATATTTAAATGCATGGAGTTCTCTCTTGCAGCGCTGCCTCACATGTAAACCTGTAGCGCCTAAACAATGCCTTAAGGCATTTTCAGGCAAGTAAAATAATATTTACATCTCAGTGTTGGAAGGGATACAACCACAGCAACTTGTCAGCCTGAGATTATCCCGTTTTCATTGGTGTCAGTTTTTAAGGTGTGGGCAGTTGCAAAATGAAGAGAATCGGAGATTAGAGTGAAGGAAAATGGGTGTTTGTACTTAATCTAATTCTTACATTTTGAGTGTGTATTTATTTCTTCCCAAAAATTAGATTGTTCTTCAGCTATGCTTTAACTTCTCACCTCCCGATTTGACTCTGAAGTTTGCTACCACTGATTTGTATTATGACTATTTTAGAGTCAGAAATTAAATCCTAAAGCTTGAAAATAGTTGGTGAGCGCTGAAAGGGACCACAGTTCGAAATACCTGCAGCGTGGATACCGCACAAGAGTATCATGATACAGTATGTAGTATGGATCCTTTTGAATTGCAAGTCAATCTCTCCAGCTCTTACTTTTCCAAAGCTAGGATCTCATCCATGGCAACACTCGCCCATGGTTAAAAGTGAAATACGTGCTCTTTCAGGAGCCCTTTCCTGCTCTCCCAGCTGTGGGAATATGGACTTAGGACCAGAGCTGTTCCCTTACATGGTCCTCTTGGACTGTCTGGTGATGACTCTGCTAAGACCATGTCTTCTGCTGTTAGTAAGTCTATCTTGAGGAAGGAAACCCAGCCAGGCTAAGTGGGGCCATGCTGGGGAGTGGCATCAGCCTGCTGTCTCTGGCCTTGTAATACTGCCTTTGCACCGGTCCTGTTCATTTCTCTTCTGCACCTTCCCTGCTCCTTTGGTATCTGCACCACTGCTCATAAGCTGCTGATGCTGTACCCTACCAAACTAGTGACTGTCACCCTGTTAAAAACAGATTAGCTTTCTAATCAGAAGGACTGGAAGGTGTGGATGTCTACACTCAAGCAGTAACTGTTTTCTGCATGGACAATTTGTAAATAGGGATTAACCTGACCAGTTGGTGTTGGGTCAGTGGAAGATGGTTTTGATGGGAAGTTTTCTCTTTTTTTAGTAGTAGGTTTCTTTCCATGCTAGGTGTTGCTGCTTTGGAGACTCTGTATACTTCCCAGTAGGTCATAAAATGTTATGAGCTTGTGTTTTGAAACCTTAATGCAAGAGACTGTATTGATTAGACTTTCTTATTTAGTGTTGCATGTGCCCTAACAATAAACAATGACATGGATGTTGGTGTTTATGAAGATTTAACTTTCTCTGCTGCTAGTGTTAAATGGAGAAGTAGCTGTTGCAATGGATATTACTCTCTGGATCAAATACAAATGAGTCACTAACAACACTGGTTCTTATATGCCACTTGTTTTGCCCAACCTGAAACTAGTTTTACTGAAACTACACGTTTGGTTTACTCTTTAGGAAGAACATGTCTCATATTTTGCTTATAAGAACGGTGACTAAGAACAGTATGATAGCAGTTCTGTCATAGTTTTTGAATAATCTAAAATTCACTGTAGAATATTTTCTTCTTACTCTGCTGTGAGGTAGTCTGAACTGGAATAATAAATTAAGCATCCCATGCCTTGAATAGTGCGAGTCACCTGCTTGAACAAGGTTAGCTTCATCCTCCTTTTCTATGCTCTCACCACCAGGCATGAAGCAGCGAGATTAGTTGTAGACTCTGTTCTGAATTTCGACAGTTAACACTTGCATCTAACTGACTCGACTGGTCATTGCAAGATCACTGGCATTCATACCACAAACTGGAAACTCATTTCTGTAGCTATATGAATTTTATTATTGTTTTAGTGGGTATAAATCTGTCTTTTGGAAATGTTTTCTGTAACAAGAACAACTCGGTTGTGAATTGATTAAGTGTGTGGCAAAATGGGTATTGTTGTATCGTGTGCCTTTTGATCTCTGGTGTTTTGGTGTGCAGTGCCTATTCTCGAGTTCTGATCATAGAAATACTTTGTGAATGTTTGCTAGCTGGATTGCGTGTATATTTATGTTTTTTAAAAAGGCTTCATGGTTAGGAAAAAACCTAAACATTTTAATACAGGTACTCAGGCTGCAGTACTAAGAAAAAAAAATCAAAACTTTAATAATTTGTTGATGTTTGTCAGCATTTGGAAACCAAAGCGTGATTTGGAAATAATATGTTCTTACCAGAAAACAAATTCTGGTTATTCAGTACTTCATCGCTAGCTAATTCTATTAATCCTAGTCTGCAGAAATTAGCCTGTAAATACAGAGCCCGCTTGTTCAAAGTATGACACGCAGTCAGGCATTGGCTATTTGCGGGCAAATTAGCGAAGCATGGATATAAATGCCCAGGTTTGTGAACATACAACTTCCAGGGATAACAGTACAGTTGCTTTCATTAGATGAAGCACTGTACCCATGCTGGATCAGAAATGTTGCTGGATAAACCTTGAAAATTTTGCAGTGTGTTCCCAGAACTCGGGTTGCTGAGACACAAAGCATGGAGGAGCCAGTGAGCAGCTCTACAAGACCTATGGACCTCTGTAGGTATTTTAACATGAACTCACTACCCCTCCTTCTGCACATCACAGCAGAGCTCATTAGCCCAGTAGGACTAGAAGGTGCTGATGGTTATAGCAGGTATCAGTGTGGTACGGCCTGTGCCCTGGAAAGGTTTGAGTGCAGTTCTTGCACGTAGTCAGATTAAATTCAGCGCCGCATGTCAGCTGATCAGTCTGGAGCCCTGGAAAGTACATTGCAAAACCCAAGCGGCCTTGCAGTGTTGACTCTATGCAGTTAGGTGTTACACCTCCATATCCAGTATGTCAATAATATTATTCAAAACCTTCCTGTTACACGTGATATCTTAACTTTCTGTTTTTCAAAGTAATGGAGAGTTGACTTGCTTACTAAAAATTAAACCCAGATTTATGCTGAGTGTCCCGGAACAGACTTTGAACAGTGTGACTCTAAAAATATCAGCTAACTGCTAAAGAATGCAGAATAAGACTTAGGTTTACACAGTAGTTGGGAAGCTGCCAGGTTAAAGGAGAAGCTGTCTTCACAGAAGTAAATTTCTGTTCAAGGTCTTAAAATGTGCATTCTTAACTGATAGCTGTGTTTGCTTAATTGTGGCAATTGATAGTGGAATACCCTTAAACATCCTTTCTCTCATACTCTGATTTCTGTGGTATTTCACCTTCAGTGGCTCCTTTGTTGTACCTGGCCTGCCCTGAATAATAATCTTTGCGATGTTTTCTTCTGCCACAAAGAAACCATACAATACATTTGAAATACTTGGTGTTCTTTTCAAGGGGAACAAGCGAAAGTCCTAATCTGGAAGAGAACAATTTCTCATGGGCAAAAATGTAATTAACTCATACATGTTTAAAAGTAGTGTGTATTTGAGAAACATCCATACAAGGAAATGACTGGAGACATACTCGGCTTAGGAGGTTACCCGCACTAAAGATCCAAATAAATTTTGGGTATTACTGTAGAAACAGAGAGACTCATGCTTTCAAAACAAGTTGTTTATTGAAGTGTACAGTCCATGTATTGTTTAAAATATGAATTTTGTGAAGCAGTTGTATACATCTACCTTAATTTCTTCCAAAGAAGGAGCTAGCCTATGAAGATCATTGGAGTCTCATGATTTTATTTAGTAGTGTATGTGGCCTTTAATACAAAATTGTGTGATCTTTTGATTGCAAGGGAGGTCTTTTGATTGCAAGAATTGTAGTAGAAACTCAGGTTGGCCGCGTTGAAGAGAAGAGTTTACCAGGTCTGACAGCTCAAAATCTGGGAGCAGCAGAAGAAATGGGTGTGCTGGTACTGTGTATACAATAAATGTTAGATGTTTTCTATCGTTAGGCCTTCTTTTAATTATGCAAATTTACATGCATATACAGCAAAACAAAAATTCCTACATACAGGCATGTTCTAAAGTTCATAAATCTGGAGTAAAGTTTCATATTTCAGAAGGAAATAGTTTGAAAATTTGGCTAAACAGGGTTGCTCTGACTTGAATACGGGGAGAATCTGTTTTAATGAAAAATGTTAACGCTATTGGAATCTTTCCAGCATCAGAAAAACTAAGGATGTGATCTGATTGCATGGACGCTTATCTCAAAAAGGCCACTAGGAATAAGCAGAGAGCCTGCAAGAACCAGCAGGAAGAACTGAGAAAAGAACGTCACATTATCAATCAAAAAGTGAATCTTAGCTAAGAATTGTTAAAGCCTGAGTAGACTTGGACTTTGCGCGCTTTAAAATGGATGATAGAAACATGCAAATGGAAAAGTAAGGAAAAAGTAGTTGCAGCCATTTGGTACCAAGAAAAAGGAAATTAAGAATGATTTGAGACTGATTTGCTGGAATGTATGGTTTCAAAATCAAGGAATAGCAGCAAAAATCTCAGAAGAAATAGCACAGATATGTATTCAATGCTTTGTGCTCACCGGGAAGAAGTAGAAGTAATCAACTTCCAATAAGAACAGTGATTTTTAACCCAGAAATATATGAAAAAATGAAGTTTTAAGGGAGAGATAATTTAGAATTAAGAATTACAAAGACTATCATAAATACAGATGGCATAATTTAATAAAGTCATTTCAGTGATCTCCATTGCCAGATTCTAGAAAAGCCTACTCAGACGTTCATGCTTACCTTAAACTTTCGAAGGCCATCTTCTGAATAGGTGACACCATTTGAGAATAGGTGCCTGAGCATAGCAGATATGATGCTAATATTTTTAAAATGTGGGTGATTTTTAAATATGAAAATAAAAAAAAATTACGTGTGAAAAAGGTTGAGTCCGCTTCTTAAATACGTAGATTTGTTGGTCTAACTTCAGCCATAGGTGAACCTTCAGAAGAAATTCTAAGAGGTGGTGGAAAGTAAGGAGCAATGTTAAAGTGCAGAATGAGCTTTCCGAATTGTGTCATGCTAACCTCGTGGTTTTGATAAGAGAACTGATTTTCTACAGGGGAGCTAGATCTTATCTGCTTAGGCAAATTTTAAAATTAGGATGATGAAACTGTTGATGACTTTTAAGAGGTTTAATTAGTATGCAGGAAGATTATGCAAGAAGAGTTGAAGGACCTTGGGAATTGAAATAATGAATTTGAAAAGTGAGATTTCAAAGTAAAAAAAATGAAGGTTTATGTATGTGAGGTTGTACCTGAGCAAAATGTCTTCTCCTGTGAGGGGACGCATGTAATTTGAAAACGCTGGAGAGTAGAGTCGGGTGATGGTGGGATTTCTGAACGGCCAGTGAGAAGTGACTGAAAAAGTACAGGGCACAGGTCAAGTCTTGCACAGATGGGCAGCCTGCGACAGAGGGGTCTGCTGAGACATCATCTGGGATACTGCACACGGTTTTGGCGCTCCACAATTTAAGATCGGTAAAATCAAACTGGAGTAGACTCGGAGAAGGACTGCCAAGTTAGGAGTTTAACTATGTGATGATAAAAAAAAAAAATCTACTCTGAATAAAATTACAGTTGCTTTCTCTGAATCCAAGTGAGCAAGGAAAGGGGTGGAGAAGTGGGAAGAACAACTGTAAGTTAGTGCTAGGACATAAATGGGTGGATTGGTTTGACAATGTAAATGTTTACATGGAAAACTGTAAGAAGCCCTGGAACTGTCAAGGGAAAAAAAAAGTTTCCCTGGATCATTTTTCCAGTAGGAATTGTGGGGGGCAAAATACCCAGGTTCTGTAAGACTGAGTTTGTAATCTATTTTTGAGTTATGTGTGTTTTCTCAGTGAGAGTTGAGAACTGGGCTCCAGATTTAGGAAGTTGTGTCTAGGCTTTTGTTTCTATGGCTTGACTGATAATGAAAAAAGAATTTATTTAACCAGCAAATTGGGCAGCCTGATTTAAGCAATCAGTTTTAATCTGCTTTTAGGTTTCTATTGTTCAGGGTTTTTTTTCTTCAGAAGAAAATATTATTCTTGTGTAGTACAGTTAGCTCTAGTTAAGAGGATGTTTTCTATCTCTAATAATTGGTGATCATTGCAGTGGTGTTGCATAGCCTACCGTGCGTTGATTACAGTTCTTTGTCTATTTTGATTGTGAAAATGGTGAATCATGTCTTCTGAGTTTTCTAAGCTTTTTTAATTTACAATTATGTCCAACATTTTGATGGAAAGTGGAATTAGATTAAAGGTATACAAACCCCTTACTCTTCTACAACCCCTTACTCTTCTACAACATTTTGTTAAATTTTAAGTATTATCATAATAGTAATAACAATAAAAAAATCCCTTCAGAGTTTATCTTCAGTTACTGAATGAATTGCATGTTCTTTCCTTCAAGGTTTTAATTATTAATACACTTGGGAAAAAATAAAACACCCAAACAGCTTTAGTGCTCTTTTTGGTTCCCAGTTCATTTCTCAGTACTGGATAAATTTGTCATTCAACAGATCTAAATTAAATGAACTAAAATGAAGAACGTTCCCTGGACCTGCAGAAGTGCACAACAGTTAATGGCTGGTTGTGTGTTTCAGTGTGCTCTTTTTCCCAAATACTTAGCTGCTGAGCTCCAGTCTTTTTGTTTTAAATTCTTAAAGTAGGAACATTTTTTAGATACTTTATGAAATGATACCAAGTTTAGGTATGTGTAGTGTTTGAAGTTTGAATTAATAACCTTACAAAGAAAAATATATTATAAAAATGTGAAATACATAAAAATCTTAAAGGTTTGGAATTAGTGTTTTATCTACCTGGTGTCCTGTTAGAATGCAAATGTGGAAGTTCCATCTGTTGAAGAAAGCAGGCTTTTGTAATATTAAGTGCTTCGTGTTTTGTGTGCAAGTCCCATACATGCCAGTAGTAATCTTAGAAGAGTAACTTAGCTTTAGAGGGCTGAAACTTTCTTCCTTACAGTTTTTTTTTACTTACTGAGATTAGAGCATTCTGTCTATGCTTGATCTTGAAGAATAATGTTGATTTAAATGGGAGTTTTGCCGTTAACAAAATCTGACTTCTGAAGGATACGTGCAGTCACATTTTACTTGACCTATGGTTGAGTGGAAAAGGGACATGAGGCAGTGACCATGTTTGAACATAGGCGCATAGGGAACCAAGATTTTGAGTCAACTAGGTCCAATGAAGTTTGTATGCCTACAGATTCATCCATGTGTCCCTCTTCCTTTGCGTGTCTATAGCCCAGTTCTGAGCACTCTGCCTTCCTGTGTAGTCAGGTGAGAAGAGCTGTACGTCCTTGAAGAGCCGTGCATAAAACCTCCTTGATGGAAGGAAATGTCTTAATCTACCTGTAGGATTCAGTGACTAATCAGAAGGCTTCTTCCCTTTCCAGGTGGCTTAGTCATGGCTATAAAAGATAACTCAGTATGGTTGATTCCCCAAACCCTTACTGTGGGTCTTTGTCTATAATTTTCCTCTCAAAGAGCAAACTGTTTTGTTTTGTTTTCCTGGTATAGGCTACCTCTTGTATTGATAGACTTGCTGTTTCATGCAAATCAGTTTGAGTTCTTGTAAGCCTCATCAGGTACAAAATGGAATTTGCCCTGACTACCGAACTGTAAGATAGCATATGTGGAAGACACGTTCCCTTCTTTTTTCTTCCTTCACTGAAGAATCTTGTATGTAGAAAGCACATCATTCATGGACCTGGATCTCTGAAAAGATCTCAGATCTCATGAAGTGGGCTGCTTTCTGCTTGTTCAGTTTGGTTGTTGGAGCCTTGGTTAGATTATGGTGCTGTTTTGTGCCTTTCTTTTGGTTGGTTGGATGTTTCGGATAATGAGAAGAAATTGTAGTAATCTGTCAGTCTGTTCAGAGTAGTTACTTCAGAATGTCCTCCCCCTTCATTTTTAGTCATTCTCTGTGTCAGTTTCTAAAAATAGAAACTTGGAAAATTATTTCTGAAGTTCATACAACTGAATTAAAACCAGTGTGGTGCACATAACGAAGACAGATGTTTTACAGAGCTGAACATACAGTATTTCTAGAGAAATATCAGAAGATAACTTAAAATGACCACTTCTTGTTATGTCCTCTTAGAAATACTGTTTTTGCAGCAGAACGCTGTACTGCATTTCAAATGTTTGAAAAAGCTAGTATTTCGCTTTGTTTTAAGCTATTAAAGAGACTGGGCTGTTTAATTTGAAGTTACAGAAGGAAGACTGCAATAACTTCATATTTTTTTCTGCTCAGTTACGTATTAGGGTGTTGTATTTTTTAAGTTGCTATTTAAAATCCTATTTTTTGTTATTTTGTATGAACAGTACATGGCAAACAAAATGCTCTTTGTTGTTCTGCACTACTCTGAACCATTAATGTAGTCATTCAGCCAGTTTGCAGATTGGGTCAGAAACAAGTCCGTCAGTCACTGGCAACTGGGAAATGTCTTTTGAGCCAATAGATCTATCCTGTGGAGTAAAACTTCTAGGGACCCCAAATCCCTTGTTAATCCTTTTCTTGAGAGATTTTGGCTCCAGTTACAAGAGAAAAGCCTTCTTGAGAATGAGGATTGAAATATTTTTTTGAGTGCCCTCTAAATCCGCATTATTCAGTCTTTTCCCTTGCAGTGTCATAGAGGCAAATTCTGCGAATAAACATGCACCGGTTTGTGCATCTACTTACATAACTGGAGCAGGAAAGACCAATGAAATACGCATTCAGGAATCAATACAGTATCACTGTATACTCGCTTAAAAAACAAACAAAAGGCAAAAAAACCCTTGAGCACACTCTTCAGAGAAGGTTTCTCCTGTTGTGTATGAAAATCTGCTTCTGTAGTACTCAAGAAATCATTGTCTGAAGCAAGGAAGAGCAGAGTTATGTCTTTTCATGCTTGTAGAAGGTGTAACAGAAGAGGGGACCTTTGAGTAGACTGTGGGGTGGTCAGCAGCAGGCGCTGCTGTGGTAGCCATAACCTAAGTGCTGGGCCATCGTTCTTAGTAGTCACTGTGGGTCACCATTCCTTAATATTCTGCTTTCCATTTCCAGACTTCCCATGCTGCATTCCCACGTACTTCGTTGTTTAAGAGGTACTCACACAGGCACTTCTGAATCATTGGTTTTGCAGATTGTGGTAGATTTGTTGTTATCTCTAGTAGGAATGTCCTAGAAATATCTGATACTCCTACATAATATGTCATCTAGTCTCTGCATCTCCTTTGAGCCAGACTGCTTGAACTCTGACTTTGGGGCTCCTGAAACGAGTCCTAAGCAGACTGAGATACCCATCAAATTGAATCCTTCCATGAATTTCTTAGTTTTTTTGGAGAAAATTCTTTTGAAGTCAGTATTCATTTCCTGGGTAAAATCTGAAATTCTTTAGGAGTGGATGAGACCTAGGCTTGGGACGCATTTTTCGCTAGTAGCTCTGAAGGTGAACCGGAAGGTTCTGCAAAATGTTAGCAACTGAACTGAAGAGAAACAACATCTCATGAAACTTTATTGTGGAATTTAGTACTGATATTTCATGGTGTCATGGCTTGGCTGTCTTGGGTAAATAGTTTTAAGTTATAGAAGAACTTTCAAGAAAAAAATCAAGATATCACGGCAAGAGTCTTGTCTAGCCTTTTGGCTGGAGAGTGTCAGTTAGCTGACGTTGATAACGACATGACAATACTCCTGGTTCTAGGGAAGAATGATTTTTATTTTTATTTCATGTTTTTCACTCAACTTGAGAGGAATCTGTGTCATCTGAGAAGTTCTTAGGATAATTTTAGTCTTTTTAAGCTGGATATATCCATGCAAGGATATGAGTGGAACAGTTTTGGACAAATTTGAACTGCATCTGCTAACTGCTGAGAGAGAGATAGGAAGAAAAGATGCTGACACATAGGCTCTGGTGGATTTAGCTGAAGCAGTTTTTGTAATGGTACCAATGCTAGCTGTCAATCTTGCTCTTCTGCTGCAGGTGACTTTCCTCATTGCATGCATGGCAGAAAGCATTATTTAAGCTAAAATGGACTGTGAACATGGTTTTGAGATTATGTGCAGGTTACCTGCCTCTGTTGGATGGGAAGGCACTCTCTTCATTTTAGAGCTGTAGCAGATTGTTTTATTTGAGCCCTACGTCCTTTTCAAAAGAGCTGTCGTGTTTGTCTCTTAGTAAATTACATTTTGCTGGCAGAGGAGTGGAAACCTTTTGTCAGTCAGTCTAGGTGGTATAACTAGAATTCTTTTGGCTTTCAATGCAGAAAGCAGAACCATAATTTCACAATGTCATGCAGTTTAGTTGATTCCTGCTGGGAGGTAGGATCATGCCGAATTTCACCAGCTGTAGTATTCAGGTGGACCCTTGTGCCATTTTATATAAAATCATTTGTAACTGCAAATGTGTAGCAATAGCCCTTAAATACTTTTAAAACTTGTGACATACATGTGTATTTTAAAGAATACATGAGGTATTTTGCTTTCCCCAGAGTATACATCATGCTTTTGTAATTTCTAGCTTACTTTTTTAGGTAACATTATCCATGTTAAGTACTGTGTTCCAAAGTTTGCTTGGTCTGGAGGTAGAGCTGAGCTCCTTGTGAGATGTCACACATCACTGAGAAAGAGAACAGAATTGTTCTGACTTACCACTGCAGTAAAATCCATTTGTACACTCAAATACTGTTAGTTACGGTATAGTCTGAAACTTGGGTAAAATCATTCTGTAATTTTAGAAGTTTCTGAATAATGTTGAAGCCTTTCTGAATGCTGAAGTCTGTTGGCTAACTTCAGGAGCTGTTGAAGTGCTTCATACATTGGATGGTATTTGCTGCCCTTTTTTCTTTTTTTCTTTTTTTTTTTTTTTCTTCTGTGAGCAAGCCAGAGCATGAGGTTTCCATCCATCCAAAGTGATTGGGACTGGAGAAGGATATAGAATCATAGAATGAATCAAGCATGTTGAGGTCCCTCTGGATGGCATCCCGTCCTTCTGCTGTGTCATCTGCAAACTTGCTGAGGGTGCACTTGATCTCGCTAAGTCATTGATGAAAGTGTTAAACAGCACCGGTCCCAGTATGGACCCCTGAGGGACACTGCTTGTCACTGCCATCCACTTGGTCATCGAGCCATTGACCACTGCCCTCTAGCTGTGACCTTCCAACCAATTACTTACTTACTACTTCCACTGCCTGTGCAGTTCCCTCAGCCATGCTGTTCTCTTCCCTTCCTTGCCTGACTTCTTACATCTGGGGACTGAGAGCTCCTGCACTCTATGGAAAGTGTCTTTTAAAATTTACCATCTCTGTTCTGCCCCCCTGTCCCTGAGGACCGTTTCCCAGGGGGTACTGCTGACTAACTCCCTGAAGAGCTGGAAGATGGCTTTCCTAAAATTTTGGGTCCTGACTGTACTCCTTGCCTTTCTCATATCCCTCAGGACTGTGAACTCCACCAATGCATGGTCACTGCAGCCCAGGCTGCCTCCAGTCTTGACATCATGAGTAAGCTCACTTGCACTGGTGAGCATCAGGTCCAGTATTGCATCCCCCTGGATAGGGG
>Ga0181612_121025_pt1 | contig 13320 bp, 6 predicted proteins | sample HoacroProtozoa21_FD_119630 | JGI IMG/M metagenome (GOLD analysis project Ga0181612, IMG submission 119630) | Hoatzin crop microbial communities from Cojedes, Venezuel. Combined Assembly of Gp0051906, Gp0051904, Gp0051908
AAAGGAAGGGAAGGAAGGTGCAGGTGTGCAGTGCCAAACAGGTGACATTGAATTCTTGATGCATTGATCAAGTGAAACCAGGCTTCAGACACAGGAGAGCAGGTGTCACACCATTGGAGGGAACTAAATTTCACCATCTACCCCAGAAAATGCCATTGACAAATCGCAGAGATTCAGTGAAAGCACCTCAGAGCGTCTCTGGGCAGGGAAATTGAAGCAAATAATTCCTTTACCTACATGACCTGACTTCAAAGCCTTTTGTGAGGCATGAGTGAAACAAATTTAAGTGGTCTCTCCTCCTTGTTTCCAGTTGTGTCACCAGAGATGAGAGGCTTGCCTGAGGCTCAGTGCTGAAAGTATTCTTGAGGGCTAGAAAGAGATGATGATAGACAAAAGGGTAGGCAGATCAGGACACCTGGGCCACCACACTGCTGTGGACACTGATCTAGAACTGGTAGGGCAAGATGTATGAGGCAATCAAGGTCAAAAACCACCCCTAGATGTGAACAGGTCAGAGGCGGGTAAAGGTCTGTGATAGTACATGAACTTTGCTGGTGTGGGTGGGCAGTGTACAGCTATGGCAGGGAATCTCAGTATTAAGAAAATACAGATAGAATCTATTCTAAATAGAGGCAGGTGCCTTAATTTTGTGCACCTGGGAACAGCATGGGATGCCTTGCATGGACAACACTGAAAGGAAGTTACCTAAGACCATCTTTTTCGTATGCCAATATGTCTTTCCCTCATCTTTCCCGAGAACACTGTTCATTCACAAAAAACCCAACATGCAACCTCCCCATGAAGTAACAGCAAGAAAAAACCCTAAAATTCCCTTTGAAAAAAGCCCTCCTTCTCTCCTGCATTTCTCACCCAGACAGGGGGAGAGGACTCATATGATCAAGCAAGACAATGCAAATGCTCCACTTTTTCCCTGTGCTCACTGATGTCAAAGTAACTTTGAGGAGCCTTGTACTCTGTTAACCAGCTTCCCTTTCTATGTCCTTTGGTGAAATGTGATGGAACATGATAGGCGTCTTGTATTACATCTCAGAGAGGAGCAGAGAAGAGAAAGTGAGGATTCCTTTACACAATGCAGAGGTTCAGTGCAACGACAATAGTCTCTATTATTCTTGTCATGACGCTAACACAGGCATGGGGCTGTTGATATGATGCCTCTTTTTACTGAAGAGTATATCTGACCCAAATTTTATTACAGATGTCAAAGGCTGTATGGACAAGTACAGCATGAGTCTATGAGAAACCCTCCTTTTTTTTAAAAAAAAAAAAAAGGCAATGCTAAGAATGTCACTCTTCCCTTATTTATTTTCAGGTCAGTCACAAGAAAGAGGAAAGAGACAGCCCCTTTCTGAAAGGCAAGAATCATCCTGAGCCATCATCTTATATTGGAAGTAAGCTTTTCCCTCCCAACAGTTATCATCTTGTGTCCGCATCACAGGATTGTCTAGGACACTGTAGTCAAAAGCAAGAGCTGTTACTCCTGAGCATTGTACACAGACACAGATGCATAAGAAAGGAAAAATCCTACTCTGGAGAACTCTAGATGTCTACTAATCACAGAGGTAATGGTGAGGGAAAGTTAATTAGCACCATTTTGTAGGTAGGATATCAAGGCAAAGGCAGGTTCATTGACTTCTGTCACATATGCAAGTATTGAATCTAGATTTTGTAAATCCTAGTTGTTTCAGCCCTCAGAAGCACACCTTATGACAGGTATTTTCTCTCTACATTTCTCACTGCCTCCTCACCTAAAGGAAGACTCAGGATACCATTTTTGAGATAGACAACTGAGGATCTGCCAACATCATGATGAAATCTGATGTCAGCTACAGTAAACTTCTAGTCTGTACGCCTTGTCTCCTCTTGTTACAGTATGTCAAGATGCTATATATTCTTCTTAAATCAACCAGATCTGGTATTGTGCCTCAATGATCCATCCAAAAATCTCCATCCACTCAAAAAAAATCCCTAGTATTTCCATTAAATTGCTTAGTTATTTCTGTAAAAATGGAGGGGAGGTAAAAATAAAGGAAGCATATATGCAAATGTTGTCTTCAAATAGCCAAGAATCAGGTGAGATGGAAACTTAACTGGAGTGGGCAGAGGACAGCCAGTGTCTGTTCACTTCTTAGTTTGAATTAGATAAGGCAGGCACTTGTATTAAGGAAGCTCCGTATGTCAAGCGAATGTCATGCCTCCTGTTTGCGTTGATTTCTGCTTTTCTAGTCCTTTCATTTGAACATGAATTTTCTAACAACAGATCCAAAAACTCAATCTCAAATCAAATCATGAACAAAATCACCATAATCTCTCAAATTGAAAGGTCTTGAATTGACATTTTCTAGAGAAAATACTTTCATTCAAAAGAAAAACAATCAAACATAAACCCCTAGCAAGAGTCTTATTCTTTATCAACCACACTGTCTAGGCTAGGACGAAGAGAAAAAAAATAAAAAATAAAAAAAAAAGAGAAGCCAGATCATGAGATGACAGAGACTAGTAGACCTTCAAGTCAGGACAGCAACTTTGATTTCCTCTAGACATGCAGAATCAGTATCTAACCACAGCATTTGGGAAGTATAAGCACTGCATATTAATGTTATCCTTGCAAGTGTGAGGGAAACAGACCCACTTGCACTTGGACTTCTTATGGAGAAATCAGAGTTAGGAATTTTATCTGCTTCATTCAAAGGAGAAATGGTATGTACTGTTATTCTGGAAATGTGTCTTTCCTCACAGGCTGAAAAGTAATTTTAGAATGGACAAAGTGATGTATATGGTAACCCACACTCCAGGTTCGAAAGAGCGAATCCAGGTTTTAGCAACTGGATGAACAGGTGATTTTAAGTTTGTATGACAGACACTATGGACATACTAGTTTAGGTTTTCTGTATATCACTAACTTGGTCCCTGCTTCAGAAGATGAACCCACCTACAGAATAATAGTTTTCTTCAAGTGATGCAAGAATAAAACTGGAACTGTTTCTAGAAAGCTGATAGTGAATACAAAAAAAAAGGAACAGGTGTGCAAGCAGATGAAAGTAGTTGTACATTGATGTGATCTGCAACTGGACGGTTGTGCAGTGAGTACATGCTGAATCAAGTTAGTTGTTAATTATTGCTTTAACCATAATGCTCCATGACTAAAGCTTTTCTGGAGAGAAGAGACTCCAACTGTCTTCCCCAAGTACCTTGTTTTTGAGGAAGGTGTTGTGGGGAGTTTTTTTGTATGTGTGTGTGCATGCATGCACAGGCTACCAGGAAGAGAATGATAGAAACCAGAAATATTTCTAGGGAAGAAAAAAAAAATAAAAAGACAATATTCTCTGATGAAGTAAATGCTTCCATTTGAAAAGTTTTAGTTTTTTTTAAAGTGTTGAGTCGGCCTAAGACAGACCTGGTTTTATCCCAGTTGATTTAAGTGCTTCAGAAATGAAGTAAGGAAAAAAGGGTCATTCACTTTGACTAAAAGGGCATTAGGCTAAATTTCAAAAAGCCATAGAGTAGCATATCAACATAGTCTAAGTTCAAGGTTAGAGCTGGTATTAAAAGGCAAAGCAAGTGAAATAAAGAAGGTTGATGTTAAACTTGGCTCTTGTAATAGTGTCGGCTTCTGTTCAGAATTCTCTTGGCCTCTGGACAGGATACTGCAATTCAATAACAGCTAGTAGAGACTTTCTAGGACTCTCAAGGATGTTTTCCGAGGTATAAATGGAGGGACCTCCAGTGGCTCTGATCTGTACTATCAAGCCTTCACGGATAGGTGCAAGACTTCATGCCACTGCTCAGGAGCAGTCCTGGCTGACTGGATGGGCTATGAATAACCATAATAACAATGATTATAAAGATCATTTGCACATCAGCGCGAAAGAATGAGAAGCAAAGAGGATAAATGTGACTCTTAATCTTCAGCTATCTGCATGTGAAAGTATGATTAATAACTACAGAGGCTTAACATAACCTCCTTAGATAACGAGTGAGGTGGCCTTCTCCGAGCTTTGATTATCCTCTTCTAATAGGCTTCATTTATTGTGTAAACTACTAACCAAGGCCTAAGCACTGCACACTCCAGGGTCTGCAGGAAAAACACTGAGCCCAAATGTGATTAAACTGGTGAAGATTGCCCAGCAACACAGTGTTTTGCTTGAGCTGGGGAGGGGGGGACCAGGAGGAGGGAAGGGCAAGTAATGTATCCTGCAAAGAAATGAAGCAGAAAGTAGCAGTGATCTCACTTTCACCATCAATCTGCTGGTACAAATCCCCTGCCTTTCAACTGGGATTGCTATGAGTTTTCAGCTGGAATTGGTGGAAAGCCAGAATACAGACCCTAAGGTGCTAATACCAAGAGAAAGTGGCATTGGTAACAAGGGGATCCAATTGCAATGCTATCCAGAAAGTCAGTAGCAATGCCAGAGCTGTGGAGTAACTCGAGTTGTCAGTCAGAGTTTCAGTGCTGGAGAGGAAAGAGGCAGTCAAAGAAAGCAGGATTCCCCAAAGTGAATGAGTTCAACAACACAACGCTAGCTGACGAAAAAAAAAAAGAAATGACCTTCTAGGTCCCCTGGTAATATCTCTAAAGTGCAAGCACAGCTGAAGGGAGGCAGCTTTACAGGGCATCTAAAGAAAGAGGATAAGATTCTCACTAGAGCTGCACTGATGTAAGGAAGCTCGAAGTCTGCAAGAGTCCATGGAGTTACTCTGAATTTACACCCAGGAGACAAGATTACAGAATGAAAGCCCCTCTCCTCACTGGGAAGCATATTTCTTAGCTGCACAATGAACACCACATTAGATTATCCAAACTGAAATAATTATAAATATCCAATTTATCTGGACCCATTTGTGCTGTCTGCTTAATTGTTGCACTTCACTCAACAAGGACAATGAAATTAGTTTGGACAGGCTCACTTTAGAGGCATTACCACTGTGCTATGGCAGCTTGGGTTCAGAGTGCTGATGGAAGAGGTTTAAGGCTTAATAGAATAAAAGTAAAAGGGAAACACATAGCAATATAGATAAATTTGGGACCCCCACTGGGACGTGAGACATGCTTTGAAGGGTGTCACATCTGTGTTTTACTCTGTGTAGTGTATCCACATTTGTAGAACCTGTACTCTAGTTTCCAAAAAACATACACAGCCCACAAATATATGCATTGTCTCAGGATCCCCACAGCAGAGGTCTTCTTGTTGGATGCTAGTGACGTGTTGTGCCCAGTTTCCCCAGAAGTGTCTTAGCCTCTCTCCTTCCAGGTGAAAATGTGTTTTACATCAAGAAATGTGAAGGTGCAGTAGCAGAAAAAATAAAAAGCTGAGAGCAGCAGATTGCTACCACCAAACAGGTAGACTGCAAGGCTTGCCCCTCCTTGCACACCTCACCTCCCTTTTCCCATACAGCATAAGCATGGACATAGAAATCAATCCCTACTCACTCCCTAGTTGCTCTAAGGAAGAACAGGCACAAGAACACTACATGAACAATTCTCTTCTGGCTGGCTTGCTTCTCCTCAGCAACACGAACATATGCTGAAAAGCTCACATTCACTAAGCCTCATAATTTTAAGAAACATCAGATTTACAACAAGCCAACTCTGTTATCTATATACATGTAGCATCACAAAATGTGAAAAAGATCGGTAACCTAAGTCTTTCCCTTTGTCTGGAAAAAATATGTGATCTCCCAGGCAGAAGTGGTTGGGAAGCACAGTATTCCTCCTCAGCAGCTGTAATCTCAACTCATTTCACCAGGCAGGCATTATGTGAACGCAGGGTAATATTTCTAGCAAATCTACAAAGGAGATAAGAGATGGCAAGGACAGACGTGTGGCGTGAGATGGGGTGGAGAAGAAAAGAAAGAGAAAATGATGTTTAGCCAGACATGAGGCACTAATGTGACTTTATTGAGAAAGGACACCACAAAGTAATGCAAAAGACAGAAGCAATGTCTCAGATGTCTACCAAGGAACATCTTGACAGTAAGTCAGCCATAAAAATAAAGACCCAGAGAATCTGATTCCAGTTTTACCACCCTGGAAACAAAATGCTATTCCATTGATCAAAGCTATAAATGAAAACAGAAACTCATGCCAGCATGTTTTATAAGTTACATATTTACCATGCAAAGTCACTAGAGTAGCATAGAAATGACTGAGCCATTCACAGACCAAGAGAAAAATAAATCCATTCCATCTGTTTGAAGGAGCAAGTTGAGCTTGGAATGGATTAGTTATAGCTGGACAAGACCTACTCTGCCAAAACCTGCCTACAAAGCCAATGATCAAAACAGTAATTTTTTCAACAGGACAAAGAAAACATGCACTAGAAGGCAGCAGAGGCTTTGAGGACTGTAGTTTACCATATTTAAGTGGAAAGGAAAGGAACAACTTCATTCTAGCACCATAGGATTCATCTGGTGCTGAAAATGTATGCATATCAATGTCAAAATATGATACAGAATTCAAATTTGAAGGCATGTGTTTTTAAAAGGAATTGTATTTTTAAAAGATGGTGTGTTTTTTTTTCTTTAAGTAGTGACATGGTGGGAAGGGGAGGGAAGAAAAAGTATGGAAAACAAAATATAAGAAGTTCCCATTAAAGAGAAAAATGGGAAATACACATTTCTTCTTTGAAAAATAGGTTAGGCTTAATTTTGTCCTTGTACTTACAGAAATTAATCAGAGAGATTTGACATTGCTGGGAACCTGCCAAGAGCAGTAACTTGTACATGCAGTGCCCCTGTAAGTCTCTCACTGCAGCTCAACAGAGCAAAGTCACTTCAGATATCTACTTGCCTGAACTGATAGTGCAATCTCATGGTCAGTCATTCCCTGCCACTTTCTCCCTGCCAAAGTAAGAGTTCAGCAGAAGTGAAGCGCAGAAGCTAAATGGGTTACATCACATCATGTCCTATCAAAAGTTACCTATAAGTGGAGAGATGGGACAGTTTTTACCGCTCCCAAAAGCATTCCAGCTCAGCTAGTTCTTTAAAAGATGCTCTTAACTTTAAGCACAGTTTTAAGCTTAGTGCACAAATCATGTTCTTAGACTACTTAGTACAGGATACAGAGCTTTTTTAAAAGATCTGCAGCCAGTGGCTGGATTTCACACGGTAAGGGTTGCAGACTGGTTACACTGCAACTGAAATTCTGTTTTCAACATGTGTAGATACTCCTAACATACCTAGCATAAGTAGCACTAACAGAAATAATGTTTCAGGCAAGCTTAAAGTCCTTATGGCATAATGATCCCCTCAGAAATTACAGTCATTAATGTAGTTGCTCCACAGCATTCAGCTCTGTGGTTTCATGTTTTCATTGCCATTATACATGCTACTTAAATTAAACTAGACTAAGACACACCTTTATAGGTTTCAATGATAATAATACTGGTGGCAGACATACGTTCTTAATCCACCACTCTTTTGTATGGTCTTCAACCTTTGTACTTTAAAAAAAAAATTACTTTTGTCTCACTGAGTATCTGAAGGATTTAAAGACACGTATTCGCTGCATGAAGAAACACAGGGCAGACAGCTTACGCTATTGTAAGCTATGAGTATAACAGCTGCCACTGGTAAACCTATAGTATAGGTGGGCATGTTGCCATAGCTGAAAGTCCAAATCACATAATTACACAGCATCTGCATCTAAGTGCTTTATCAAAAGCTTATGTTGGCCTTGCATTACAGATCACAATCAGAACAAGTTTCTCCATTACTATACAATGCAAACACAGGAAGTGGGTGTTTATGGAAAGGTTAGCCCACGAACAATGACCCCTCGACTAGATAATGTCACACAATACCATCCATATGACTGAACAGATGAAAAGAAAATTGACTGTTAAAGTGTGCCTATTCTTCTCTCCCCGTGTTTCTCTGTGACTCAGAACACGGGATGAGAAGTGGAGGTTTACTGTTTGCAAGTTGTTCCTGGCGTATCCCATCATCACTTGAATAAGTAGGGTGATGTAACTGGAAACCCCAGTGTTTAGGGTTTGTTAGTATCTAATGGGTAACACTGTTGAAACACCAAGAAGACACCAATCATCCTTCATTCCTATAGTTCAGAGCTGGGACCTCTCTCTAGTAAAAAGCCCATGGGAGCTACTGAACGGCCCAGCAGGTGTCAGGGATGCTCAGAGCTTTGTGAGATCAGATGTTCGGATGCAAAAATTCTTGGTAGAAATACATTTCCTCATTTAGAGCTATGGTACTGTTCACGATGACATCATTTCAGCAGTGACAAATATAGCTGAGTCTGCTCTTTCCTACACCATATAAATCCCTTGACCTCAATCAGATCACTGCTGATTTACACTTGTGTAAATGAAGTCAGAATCAAACCCATGGCATTCACAAATGTAGGCCAGAGTAAGCATTACTCACAGACAAGACACAACCCTTCAGAGGAAGGAAAAAAGATCATTTTCATGCAAATATCCTTAATAATAAGGAACAAGAGATAGAAATAAGAGTATGAATGAAATGCAATCAAGAAATGCTCTGAGATCAGATTTGCTTCTAACTTTATGATGCTGCATCAGCGACTCTTCAAGTAGCTTAAGCCCAAAATTTGACCTACCTGAAACTTGTTATATGTAATTTTTCATCAGGCATCTGTGAGCTATCTCAGTCCCCAGGCTTGGATTTGAAGGTAGCTGAAGGTGCTGAGATACTTGCAGGATCTGAAAAGATTTTATTGCTGTGTTCTATCAAAATGGAAACTTTTTTTTTTTTTTGCAGAGATCCAGGTTTGCCCTCGAATCGTTACACATTATCTATTTATTTATGCATAAACAGTGGCATTATAGTTTAGAGAACAGGGGCCCTTTGATACGAGGTAAGCTTGACTAGCCTATGGGAGTTTACTGCTATGCATATAAATGAGGCCATACATACAAATATGCAGAACAGACAAGTGAAAATATACAGCATCTCTTTAAAATGAAATACTTTGATTGCTCCAATCACAAGAAGTTGTAAAACTACCCTGAAGAATTAACAGCCTCAGTACATGCTAACTACATCCATCATAAATTCATCTTTAGTTTCTGTTATCATATCACTGTCTCTTGGGACCCCCAGTCCTGTCATCATTTGCCCTTTATAATTTATTCAGCTTGTACTTGCCTGAATCCCTTCTACTTATCATTCATCTTTACAGTTGTACATAAAATTAGATTGATCCTCCTATGGCAGACACGTCAGAGAGCAAAGTTGTCATTGAGTAACACATAAAGCAAAAGAAGGTCCAGCAAAAGCTTTTGTTGAATAACTAGGAAATCATCCTTTGAGATCCAAAAAGGTGTCAAGTTAGAAAGATGGGACAATGCTACTTTTATAATTTATTTTTTGCACACCATCTTTCAATTACCACCAAATTTCAAGCACAACTGAGAAGCCTTGTTCCCACTTTGCATATGAAGCTAAGCTTGTTAGCCACCATAAATGTGATGAATACACCAGACTCAGCTGAGATAACAGCATACATCCAACACGCTGGTTCTGTCAGAATGCTTGCACTGTATCCTTTTCCTCCAGAGCTTTTTGAACTGGGTGGCAGAGAGAGAATTTACTTTGTATTCCAGAGGTTGCTGTATAGGGATACAGAAGCCAATCTTTAACTAGTGAAATGGAACTTTAATGTTTACCAAGCAGATAGGACCCAGGTGTTTCATCTCATCTGGTGAACAGAGTAACGCTGTCAAACTACAGGGGTTTTTAGCAAATGGAAAGTGGATATGGTTTCCTCTCCCTCTCTTGCCCCCTCCTTTTCCCAAAGCAAGATCCAAAAGTCCTTTTACTGGCTGGTCAGTCAGAGGAAGGAAACAAGGGGTAAAAAAAAAATAAAATAAAAGATTTTTAACCATGACATTGACACTCAAAAATTTTAAAGCAATGGAGAATGTCTACGGGACTGTTTTTTACAAGTGTCTTACCTCAAATCTGTTTTTATTTCTTTTTGTCTTCATTTTTACTTCAGAAAACAGACATGTTTCTCCCAGGGGAACAATTAGATGTGTTTTCTTTCAAAATCTAAAGGGCATGGTGAGCAGGCTGTGTGTTCAGCAGGTTACTTTAATCAATGGAACCCATGCAGTCTGCCACTGTGGACCAAATTGCAATTTACATTGGTAGAGAAAACTTTTGAAATGGGAAGGTATAGGAATATAATACTATTTTTGGCATAACACAGTGTGCAAGGTGATATATGGTTTAATGGTTTTCTAACAAGCTTTTAGAAAGAGCTGTGAAACATTAAAGAAAGAAAATAAGACTGTAAAATTACAGCAAGGTCTGCTTGGACAATGAAATCCATTCTATATGTGCAGGACTTTTGAAGTCCACATGACACATAAATCTTTTAAGCCTTATTACAAGGATTCAAGAAGGGCTAGATTTTGCAAAACACCCCCCCAGCCCCTCTCACTCAGGTGCCTTTCCTCATGTGTATGTAAGAATTGAGCCCAATAAGACAAATAATGTTGAAAAACTTTTTTTTTTTTTTCAAAAGAGCTAAACACAATTTTAGTTTCATTAGAGAACTTTGGGTTTTTTTTTGCTTAAAACTGGTTTAGTATGAGTTTTACAAGCTCACCTGTCTTCTAATGTTAAAGATGCATAGTTTTGCATATGATGAATAAAGCAGAATGCATTTTTTCTAGATGGCAGAAGACACAAAGCATATCAGAACAGTTAGAAAGAAATCTAATTATGTTATGTCCTGAGAAATTTAGCATACCAGTAGTACCACTTTCTCTTTCAAGAGCAATAGACACAGTAAGAAACCCAAGTCTATTTTCCAGCTTGAATAAGCCCCACAGATTGCTGAGGTTAACAATTTCTTAGCTACTTAATTTCATAGTTATTCTTTGCAAGTCTTACAGGAAGATTTTAACTTTATGCAAAGAGGCAGTGCCTCCACCCAAGTATACATGGACTATTCAATCCCATTGCCTGAGAGAGCCACAAAGAACTAGAGGAAAAAAATGCCACTGTGCTTATCATACATGAGCTCAGTTTATTTGTGCTATAAATAAAAGTAGATCTTGATAGCGTAATTACATTTCTCTGCATTATCCTCTGCCATTCGCTTCAGAAAGAAAAAAGAAAGGACAGAAAAGGTTGGCTTCACTGTAATTTGTAATCAAAATGACTACACTTAAAACATAATTTTATTTCCATGATTTCATTTCCTGTGGAGCTTTGTGGGGCAAACAGATACTATTATACCAAATCTGCAGGTAGATAAGTCTCACATCCCCTGCACTGTCACGGTCTAGATCTGTTCCCTCCCCGCCTCGTGCTTTCCTCAAGACCATGGGCTGTGTTTTTGATATTGCATTTTATCATTGAGAGATATATCAGCATCACAAATCCCAAGGGTGAATCAATTTTTACCTTCTCTACTTTCTCTCTCTTGCTCCCCCAGATTGCACTTCCCTGCCTAATTTGCTTTTTACAATGTTGGAGGGAAAAAAAGAAAAAAAAAAAAAGTGTTTTCCCACTCTGAAGGATTAGCACAGATTATGGTGAACAGTGTTAATTATAGGTGGGGAAAGAGAATAGTGCATCTCTCCAATCTGTTCTTGATTTCCCCCGTGTCAGTCTGCCTGGTAATAAGCTTCCTTTAATCTGGCAGTCCCCTTGGTGAAATCAGCACCACGGACAGCAATATTGATTGCTTCTGAGAAACCATCACAGCTGCTCAACCAAATTACCTTTGATATGTGACCTTTAATGTAATTACTGCAACATCAAAGCATTTCTATAAATTATTAAAGAACTAATATACTTCATCATCCAGCTACTCTATTATATGTAAAATAAACAATCACAAATAAATGCTAGAATTTGAATTATCCAACACTTATAAAGTGCTCTTTACATATACATACACACCCTGCTAGGTTAACCTTCCGTTTTAGGCAAGACGATTTAAAATTTTCCAAAATAGCCTAATTCATTTAGATAAAGAGGATTCAACTAATAATTTCATGGTTTACATTCCATTCTAGTTGCTTCAACACATCCATCATGATTCCTTCCTGCCCAAAAACAAAGTGCCGTAAAGACTTTATTAATCAACACATACCTGCTTGCTTCTTATTCCACAAGATGACTTTATGTCCCACATATAACACAGAAATATGTCAAACATATTTCTGTCATCTTACAAAGCATATCCAGAAAGTAATTACTGTAAAATATGTGCATGTAGCCACTCCACTAAAAACAAAGTGATACATTGCTAAGAGGCAAGGCGTCTAAATTTGGACACAAACTTCTCATGCCTTACCATTTCCATACATTAGCTTTCACGTGCATATTATTAAAAATGACTCAAATTTGTGTTTTATAATACAAAGAAGACAAACAGCAATATTGCAAGAGCAGGGAAATACACAGATTACTGGGGGATGGGAAAGAAATGTCTTGATTCAACGGCTCACTGTAGCAGTACTTTCTTTTTTCCTATAACAGGTTTGTTAATTACTTTTAATACCTCCTTAGTAGCACTCTTTGTGTCACAGACAGTAGACGGTCAAGAGAAGGTGTTATATATGTGTCATTTTTGAACTCGTGTAAGAGGACTTAGACCTCTGACCTTATGAGTGCTTTTTATTTTATTGTGATGAACTATGCTTGATATTGTTGGAGCATGCTATCAAGAAGAGCCAGGTAAGTAATAAATAATTCTCCACTACTCACATAGGCACCATAAAACAATATCCAGGCATGATAGTTTATCAAGAGAGAAGGTTGGTTTCCTTAAATAAACTACAGTGACATCATTCAGAAGAAGAGTTCAGAAACTTTGCAGAAAGCTGTATACAGAGGGTTTGCTGGTGGAAAGTAAACCCTTATCCTGAAACAAACAGAACTGGAAATGAAAGGGATGGGAGCAGTCAGTGCTCAGCACTCTCAAAAACCTGGCCACTATTTTAGACAGAGGATTCAACTGTTCTCAAATCAATCAAATCCTGATTTGTCACTTCAAAGCGTAAAATAAAACAAAAACCCCTTCTGAAGTCAGCGTGGTCAGTATCAGCTATGTGTGGTAGAAATGATGTAAACCAAGGAAGAAATGTTTTGCCTGTACTCTAGAATCAGTCAGTATAACCTCTGAAGGAAGTGTTGACCTTAGTGAAAACCAGGCTGAATTTTGCCACTGTCCAAGAGAAGACTTCTGACTTTAAGAGTTTTGTGATTTGGAAACTCTAAAATGCTGACTAGAGATTCTGAACTGTGGATATATAAAGAAGTAATTTACAAAAAAAAAAAAAAAAAAAGAAAGAGTGT
>Ga0181612_146884_pt1 | contig 13319 bp, 9 predicted proteins | sample HoacroProtozoa21_FD_119630 | JGI IMG/M metagenome (GOLD analysis project Ga0181612, IMG submission 119630) | Hoatzin crop microbial communities from Cojedes, Venezuel. Combined Assembly of Gp0051906, Gp0051904, Gp0051908
GATTTTCCCCTGGCACCAATCCCTGCTTAGCACATCACAGGGTTTAATTTCTGACATGAATATCACCGCGTGAGCCTAGACCTGCGCCCAGAATCCCCCCCCGCCCCAGCCTGTTCACCCAGGGTCTGCCTGCTGCTTCTTTCACTTAAAACGCGGCCGCGCTCGGGAGCGGGCGCTGCCTCTGTGCGGGGCCGGGTGGTGGAGAGGGGAGAAGCCTCCGTGGGAGCTGCGGGCAGCCTCCACGGGGGGAAAGCTGCGGGAGGGGTCAAGGGCAGGTCGCTGGGCACCGGCGCTGGCATCACGCACCGGTCAGCCTCGTGCGTGGCGTCCCGCCGGCCCAGCTGGCCAGCAGCCCCATGCCAGCGGCGCGCTGCCTCCGGTCCCCGCTCCCACCCACCGCTGCGGGGTGCAGGGGGTGCAGAGCAATAACCAGCAATAACCCCCTGGCATCGTGGCCACCAAACATCAAGACCCCTACGTGGGGGTAGGTAACAATGCGCACAAAAAACTCTGCCCTTAACACTACCAGTTTTTTTTTTTTAATTTACATAATGCTAAACAGTATCTTGCTCACATACCCGTGGATCTTAGTGGCTTTGTTGTCATGGATACCAGTACATACCTTGTTTTCTTTGAGAGATCTATCGAATATGTGCATTTGGATGTTTGCTATATTTGCCTGAATGTTATAAGCACATTTTTTACACTAGTAAATAATATTAAGCAACTGTGTAATTTATGCTGGAAGACCAAACACACTTTAGCGCAGTATTTTAACACCCTTTTTTCACCCTTGAAATTTCAAATCCAAACACCCTGCCCAAACGCTATTTGCGCTGAGACTGAGCATGACTTGCAAGAAACTCTTCTTTCTGTGGGATTTCACTATGAAGGAGCTCCTCATCTGCTAACCACTCGCCAACCCACGGGTAAGGGAAGAAATCAAAAGCCTTGTTTTCAAGCATGGGCTGATTCCTTTCAAGATTATGTTTCAAAAAACGCTCCCAGTCTAAAAAAACATCTAGCAGACTTTCTGTGTGACCTAACCGCTTCACCTTTTTAGTGGGGACAAAGAAAATATTACAGGCTACAGGCACTGTGGGCAAATCTTGGAAGTGAGTCCCCCATGTCTCCCCTTCTTGAAAACCCGATCTCCCACATGAAGGTGCCCCGCAGCTGAAATGGATGCTTGAAGTTCCAGCATTGCAAAAAATCCAAACTCCTCCCTTTTGCTCCATACCTATTCATTGGTCCACAGTAACCTTCACGGCATCTTCGTGCTCAACAACATGAGGCAAAATAACTCATTAACAGTGAGTGCCAAAAACTTCTATCGTGTGCTACATGACGGGACTTCATTAATGTCACAAATAATACGCCAGTGCTGAAGACTTCATATCCTGGGACTGAAGGTGGTAGAAAACTGGGAGGAGATCTTGGTCTATGTGTACTGAGTCAGCAATGAAGTTGTAAACCCCCTTGTTGCCTGGTTAGTCGTTTTATACTGACTACAATTGAAGTCGCTCAGGCCAGCTAATGGGCTTAGTCCTATGGTTTACAATATTAAATTCAATTAAGTTTCATTTATCAGCAGCAGAGAAAGAAGACATTGAAATAATGGCAAGGGAATGATAATATTATTAGTAAAGAACCAAAATTTGTCATGAGTAAAGAACAAAATTGTAATAGAATTGATTCCCTTATGTGCAATTCGTGAAGTCCGTAGTTTATCGAATAAACATGAGATAAATATTTGGGATATGCATGCACAAACCCGTACCTCTGAGAGAAAACAATTATTTTCCTTAGTATGATGACTCATTATGTGCTTCAGAATTGCTTTTAAATCACACCTCAGGCCTAGACACTGAATAAGTTTTTCTTCCTGTTGCAAATAGCTGGGGTGAAGCTATGGCCCTCAAGAGACTTGCTAATTAGGGGTGAGCTCCTGCAGAAGACCGTACGAAAAAAGGGAGCAATGCACAACTCTCTCAGTACGATGAGATTTTGCTGTCTTATTTTCTCTTCCAAGGTGGCAGAAATACTGACTTTGCAAAACGTCAGGAAGACTGGAAACTACGAAATTTCCAAAAGCAGTAAATCTGTCCGGAAGGCGTGAGCCCCAGCCCGCGGCCGCCCCGCAGAGCCGAGCCCCGGTCGCCCCGTGCCCAGCTGGCGGGGAGCCGGGCGGGGAGCATGGGGTGCGCGGTGGGGAGCCGGCGGGGTGGCTCGCCTGCGAAGCCTTGCCGCTCTACCCAACCCCTGCTAGGATGAGGAGGCACGAGGGGATGGTTCCCAACGTAGTGTGTTGGCTCTCTGAGAAACGGGTTGGCGTGGCTTTGCACCGTGGCTGTGAAAGTGAAGAACAGCTGTTCCTGACGACTCTTGGAAGACATTCTGACTTCCTTGGCAGAAGGGAGGTACACACACTGCAAAAATATTGCAGCCAGGCTCGCCCCACCAAGGCAGGGAGGAGCGAAGACAGCCAGTAATCAGTCTGTCTGTGCCGATGCCCCGCAGCGCTCCGCTGATCCGTATCCCGAGGATCTGCTGCCGCACGCGCCCGTGTCCTATCGACAAAGCCAGCGCGGGCACCAACGGGGCGGGCAAAGCCGCTGGTTCAGCCCCGCTCGCTGGCGGGAGGCCGACCAGGCACGGGGCGGGCGATGGTCGTAACAGCCCGTCGTTCCAAGCCAACGGCCTCTCCTCCAGCCTCCGACCGCTGCGCAGCAAAGAGCCATCGCAAGACCCCCGCACCGCTCGGCGCCTGGCGCGCGGAGGTGTGACGCAGGGCGCTCCGGCCGGCCGCGCCGCGCTGACCGCACAGCAGCGCGGGGATGCTCCGCACCCGGGGGCAGAACCAGCGTCTCGGCTGCAGCTCCGAAAGGTTTCGGGCGAGAGGTCTGCTTCTGTGTCGAGGCCCTTGACTACCAAATTTCAAAGGGGGATCAAAACCTGAGTGAAATCCTGATATTTAAAGGAGGCTGGTGTCTTTTCTCTCCTTTGTACAAAAAAAAAAGAAGAGAAAAGGGAAATGTAATGCTCTTTCATTTGCATGTGCATGAACAAATTAGTTTCAGAAGCAATTTTACAGTAATTATGACCATCTCCAATGGATTAGATTTTCAGAAATATTCACTCTAATGTCATGATGACAACTATCACATCCTGATTTTTTTTATTTGATGTTCTAGCAATTTAAGGATTCCAATAATTTGTGTGCATGACTAGACTAGAACAAAAACACATTTACAACTTATAAGCTTTGTGACACTGAAAATTTTATGGTGAAGTGATTTTGACCTTTGGAGGATATGAAAAATTCAGCGGCAACACGATCTTTATCTTCTCAGCATGGCATGTTGATATAGTCTGTCATTTCAGCTCATATTCCCTCATAATGAGGTATGTTTGATCTTTTATTTCTCATAATACTTTAAGTGTCTCATAATTATAAATTTATTTGGTAATCACTCTGATGGTACTGATACAAGGATCCATTTAGCATTTCTGTGTCTGTCATACTTCCTTTCACAGGTGATACATTGTGGTTTTGTTCAAAGTTAAAGTGCAAAGCTTTCTTGTTTCCGTGTATATGAAATTTAATGTAAGCAAAGCTTAGTGGATTTGGGGAAATCTACATGAAAAATGTCTAGTGCTCTTTTTAATGGTTACTTGGTTACTCAGTGTTTGCCCATTTTGGAAGGCTTTTGTGGTCAATTAATTTTCTGCCTGATACTCTGCAGTAGTACACCAGTAATACAAGGATATTTTTGGAATATCCTTTGAGAAACTTGTATCTGCCCTGAAGAATTTTGGGTTTTTTTCCAGACTAGCTCAACGCTGGCTTAATTTTGGTGTCCACTGAGAACACACAGAAATTTTCAGCCGAGTAAGAACCACATGCAGCAACCCAAGCAGACTACTTCTGCTAAAGGGCATCCCCCAGACTCACTGCATTAACATTGTAATTCAAAGGCAGCCAAAACAGTCTTTCTGATGTAATTTTGAAACTGATGTCTGATTTTAGGCAGGGTCTCTGTTCTTCCTGTGCTGCACATCAAAGTCGAGAGAAACGACAGCCTGGGGATGCTTTCTGAACCACCAGCACCTCCGACTTCACTTCCCACTCAGGGTCCCGGCTGGTTGTGTTATTCGTGGTTGTGATGACACGCTGCAGACCATTCAGTGATGTGTCCTGTTGGGGAATGGTCAGTATTGCTGATGTCAATATTGTGCTGAATTCTTCAGATTATTTAAACACCGCTGGGGCTTCTCGGGAGGCTGGTGGTCAGCGGTGTTACTGCCCTTTCCCTGTAGCTGGTGTTTAGTCTGAGAAGCCCCTCTCACACAGTGGGTGTGAACTTGAGGACCTTCACGGCACGTCCCTCAGTACTCCCGGATCCCGGTGAGAGCAGTGGGAAGGGAGCACATCCACCGGCCATGGGTGGTGGGCATTGCCCTGCGCTCCGGCGATTCGGGACAGCTCTGCGCAGCTGGCAAAGGAGAGACAGCAGAACAAACCAAAGACCAAGAGATAAGCAATAAATGAGGCCACCAAGAGTGGGCCCCTTGGATGGCTGGTATTTTTCACTCGGAAGCCGGTGAGCCCTTGACTCACCTTTCGGCGAGTGGGGCATGGAGCAGCCATGGGTGGTTCGTGCAATGTTCATGTGGAGGAGCAGCTCCTGCTTCACTGGGGGTTCAGCTGCTCACACAACCGTCGCGTGTGGAGGGGTCAGCACAGCTGGTAGACGTGCAGTTCCCCGCAGCTCCCTGTCCCTGCTGCGTGAGCTGACAGTACACGGAAACAGTGCCAGCCGGTTGGGCTGCTGCTTCCCGGGACAATGCTTCATGCAGTTCGCAGGGAGAGCGGCTGAGTCAACAATTATAAATGATCCATTTCTTGTTCTGTGTGATATCATCCATCACTAGACACTGCTAAGTGAGTCTAGTAACATTAAAACCATGTTTAATAAAGCCAACATTTCAATACCACTTATGATAGGGTCAGCAGTTGCCTAATGCAATTAATCATTCATTTACTGAGAAAGGGATTCGAGAGCAAGAGAAAACAACAAAAGTAAAAGGAAGAACATTCACACAGAATAAAAAGTAGTCATTAAACAATTAATGACCATTTACCTCTGCTTTCTCCTCCTCAGACAGCTCCTGCAGCTTTTCTGGATAACCTTGCAGCATAAAGCAGGTCGATGCAGAAGATACATCCTCGGGGCGTCACAGGGAGGTCTTCACAAAGGAACAAGTGCAGTAACTGAACATCAACACCCAGAACACATCTGCTGTGTTCAGAAAACCAGAGAAAGAAAGTGGTCAGGAAGACAAGACAGTGGTTTGGGGTGGTTTGGTCTTCTGCTGGAGACGCTTCCAGAGCCTTTCTCAATCAGTGGGTGGGCATCGTGTGCTTGCACGCCTGTGTGCACATTCGTGTGCGCGTGTGTGCGTGTGTGAGTGCACGTTGGGGGCACTCAGTGGCTGCTACAGATTTCTCTGAGCCCTGCTACATTTCTGTGCCACGAACACAGTCGTTGCTGGTTTCAAACTGAATTGCCAGTGATTAATAATCTGATTTCTGGCTATTTGTGGTGTGACAGGAAGCAAAAGTCTTTTCTGCAAATTTGCCAGCAAAAATCTGGGTGGCAAGCTGCCCTCTCTGCAAAAGCCCCAGGCTGGCACTGGAGGTTAAGGCTCCTGTGCCAAAACCGCAGCAGCCTTTTTTGCTTTCACGTGAGTAAAGTGAAGTCCTTTCTCCTTGCCGTGACTCGCTCTGCATGCCTGCAAAGCACCGAGAGCAATGCCGACTGCCAAAGGGCGATTCAGAAGTTAAACTCAGGACTGTATCAAAGGCCGCTGAGATATTTGGACTGTGGCTACTGTCAGAACAAAAAGACTTTTTTAATTCATGGGCCGTTTAATTTAGAGTACGCAGACAATATACGTTGGAAGTTTTGCTCTGAGCGATGCTCTGCCTGGCACGCACCAGAGAACGGCCAGCGCAGCCAGGCTCATTCACAAAAGGCAGCGCGCTCTTAATACAGATGAGCGTTCCTGCGTGTCCCAGGAATACTTTCATTTATATGCATCTGATAACCCAGTGAAGGGAAAATGGGAATGAGTTGGCAGGTGGCCTTTCAAATGAAAGGGCACATGGTAAACTATCTGTTTGCTGCTGTCTCACTCTGGAATACTAAAGATGTCACAAGCTATGCATATTCCTTTCCATTTCCCCTCTGCTCCTTCCTTTTTATTCTTCGTATTCAAAAAATTAAATGTAATTTTAAAAGACATAGATGAGTAAGATGCAGTTGGGCTTCTTTATTGCATTTGCAGCATGCAAGTTCTGCTGTTTATCCTAATGGTCCATGTCAAAATGCAATGAGGATTACAGCATCAGACTTTATGCCTTCGTAAAACATACAAATTACAATAAGCCTTTATTCTGTAAGCAGGATGTGAAAACAAAATTAGTGCTACTTTTCGAAGCAATTACCTCCAGGTACTGTCTCTTTCTAACCAGCAACAAGCTGATGCCAAACATAGCATTTCCTCTAAGTTTAAACATACCCACTGATCTTACAAGCAGCAATACCTAGACATGAAAAACCATCAGGCATCAGCATCAATATTTTAAACAATTAATTATTTAGTTATTTACATTGACTCAAAGTGAAGCTATCACACTGATACTTCAGTTGTTTGCATTCCTCAGGCTTACAGCTGCGTGCGTCGATGTCATCTTCTGGAGGGAAAAAGCCACCAAAAAGAGACCCGAGTTTCTCGCTGGGTTTGTGCTGCACTAGCTCCGCAGCAAATTAGTCCTCGTGGTGAAATTAAGTGCTGATCTGTGTTAATATCCTCCACCCAGAGCTTCTGAGGACTTTTTTTGCAGAGAGTAAGGCCAAAACATAGTAAAATAGCAATTTTCTTTGGCATTCGGTTCTCCTGTACATGCACATAATGACTCCCATAGCTGAACCGAGCAAATAATTAGAAGTCCTCTGTTTGAATTTGTTGTAGCTATGACAAATTTTAACTGTTCAGCTTGAAAAGTGCTTAGCATCTACCTTGTGCTAAATATTTTCGATGTTTTTGCAGAAACAGTTACGTATCTGGATCTTTAAAGACGTGCACGCACACACATAGTGAGTGTGGAATTAGGCTAAGTTAATTACCAGCTGACTTCTGATCACTGCCACACTGGAAGTAAACCAGGGTAACTGCTGCAATCGATGGAATTGCTTAGCATTTTAGTAACATAAGAGAGATGTAAATTGAACTCCATATTTTTTGCTGTCTGAAATCTTTGTGAACTTCAGGTAATTACTGATCATGAGCCCATGGTCAGTGGGAGACTGGTCAGAACTAGAAAGGAGGGATCTGAGGTACAACAAGGAATCAATAAAAAATAGAAAAAAATGAAATCACTAATTGATGGTTAGGGCTGCTCTGGCACAAACAGTTGATACTCGTTTGTTAATCAGGTCTCTGATAGCAGGGGGAGCTCGTTGTGGGGGAAGAGGAGGACCATAAGCGTGGGACTGAAGAAGGAGGAGCTGAATGCTGGTCCTCACTGCTTAGAAGCCAGAGACTGTTGTAGTGATTCTGTAGGTAAGGAATGAAAAAGTGAGAAGTTTAGTGTCTGTTTGCTGTGGCAGCTGCACAGTAAGGTAGATTGCTGGTTTTGGACTTGGTGCAGTTATATGTTATCGGTAAGTCGGAGAAAAAGCCTCATTTATCAAAGCGTTGTTTTGTTTTTTGCTTTCTCCAGTATACAGAAAGTTTAGTCAGAGCACGTGCCCTGCAGGAAGCTGTTGCCTCTTTTCTTCTTTGTCTTGGCTGCAAAATGACACACCTGGAAGTGCTAGGATGCTGGACTGTGTGGATCCGTGCCGCAGGGTCAGCGAGCCGTGGTGCCTTGAGACCCGGTGGGTCACGGCGTGGGGGGACTGGTGGGTACTGGGGCAGGAGAGCCGAGCCCCTGCCCCGGCAGCCAGTGGCTGCCGGCTGGGGAGGTAGAAACTGCCCTTGCCTGTGGAAACCTCAAAAGGAATTTCTTCTCCGTGTGCTTCCCGGCAAGGGCTTTTGCCCTCCAGGTCATCCCTGCGCGGCAGAACTGCAGGGCAGCAGCAGGGAGAGCGCCGGGCAGGGCAGGGGGCTCCTGCAGAGCAGGAAGGACAGCAGGCTGGGGATGGGATCAGGCTCTGCTCTGAGCTGGAAGGTTCACAGTGCTAGCTATTGCATCAGAAAATACATTTAATAACAGCACTGGTCTGCCTTGCTCCTCCAGGAACAGCCCTTGGATGATTTAAATGAAAGAGTGCCTCCGGTAACGGCTGCGTGTCTGAGACAAGGACGAGGAACCTCTCGGAAGAGGCACTGCCGTTGTCGGTAACGAAGAACGGATCTGTACAAGGCTGGGTGAGCCAGGTGAACCCCAGAGTCTCTGGTTTTTGTGGATCAAATGTGTTAAATATGGTTTGTTTGCTCGCAAAATCCCAGCACTGATTCAGCATGGCGCGGGGTGCTCCGGATTCCTGGCGATGCGACTCGGCTTCAGCAGCTGGGAAGGCCTCTTACTGAAATGGGCTAATACAATATTTATATTGTCTGCAGCCCGGCTTCCTCTCAGACTTTGACTTCAGCTCTCTCTTGGGGACTATTTATCTGTTGCTGGTGATGTCTTACCGAAGGGGGAGGGAGGGGGGCTAAATGTTTAAGAAGATGATCTAGGGAAAAGAAAACTAATCTCAGACGTTTTCATTTGTGAAGTATTTATATGTTACGCTACAGTAATTTCTTTCCTGATGCTATCATTTGATCCCTGAGACATTTAGGTTTCATGGTTTAGGAGCTATGCGAGCCTAATTAAAGTCAATTACACACATGCACAAAAAGGAGGACGAGAAAGGAGAATTAAATCTCTGGTTTCGGTGTTTCAGCTCCAGATTGACATCTCCTGGTCTCGTCAGAGGGGAGACCTGGGGTTTTTCTCTTCGCCAGCGGTGCTGCTGCTTTGCAGAAACCCATGTCCCCAGGTAGTGCTGGGGCAGCCCAGAGGACTCGCTTCGGTACCAACAGGCAGGGGCTTTGTCCAGGCAGCGCCGTCGCGCTGTGCCGTCCTTACGTGCTCTCCGTGTCTGCCCTGCTTCCAGCAGCCCCGTCTGCAGTTCCTGCCCCGCAGTGGTAACGCAGTCCTGGGTCCCTGACCGCTCGCGGCGAGGTGCAGCAGCCGTGGCCGCTCTCTGCTCGGCAGCTTGAGCTCGGCGGTTGGTATGCCCCTGCCTGGAAGGTCTCACACAGACCTAACACCGTCTTGGTGGAGAGCATTGTCGTTGTAGGTGCTTTGTCCATCAACAGCTCTGATTTCTCGCCTCAAGCCATGGACACTGCGTGAGAGGCAGCAGCCAAGCTGGTGCTCGGCTGTTCGGTGGCTGTCCCCTGGATCATTTTAGTGTGGGGATATTTTTGGGTTTGTTACTAAATGCATCCCAAACTTCCCTCTTGGTGCAAACCGGTTTCCATCAACGGTGCATCTGGGTGAGCTTCTGAAATGGCTGCTGCAGCATTCCTCGTCGAGAACACTTCCCAGAATGATGTGAAAATCCCATGGCTGTAGTTGTGTGTCGTGAGCGTTTGTGCAAGTGGAGTGTTGCGAGGGATGACTTATTTGTCATCAACAGTTGAGAATATTGGCATATGGTTGAGAATATTCAACGTGTCTCCAGAAGGTGTTTTTATGATTGGTCGTACACTGACTGCTCCTGTGTAAGGGTCTGACCCAAAGCCCATTAAAACTAATGGAAAGACCCTCGGTGACACCCGCGGATCAGCTGACTAATTTGCCCAGCACATTAACACAGTCCAAAGCTGTTCAGCAGGATGATGATGCAGTGCTGCAGCCAAGAGAGTCAGAGTGCATTTTTTTTCTGCCTGCAGCCAGATGATTTCTCTCGGTGATGCTGACCACTGCCGCCAGGACAGCTGTAGGCTATCCGGCCTTGGAAGCCAACGTAAGGATAATTAAAGTCAATTTTCAAACCAAAGTTCAAAAGTAGGGCAACACAGTGGATTCTGACTGGGATTTTCAGGATGCTCAAGGCTGCTCAGCAGAGCACTGAAATAAATAAAAGCAGAATTAAAGAAGAAAGCAGAGTTTGAGGAAAATATTGTTGTTAATGTTTCAGATTCATTACTCAGATGCTGGATGGTCCTGAGGCTTGGAGACTATTTTGTAGGAGCAGGATTTGTGGTATGTGGTTAGTTGCTTTTTATGTCAACTTGATAAAGAAAAACTTTTGACTCTCTCATATACATACTTGTTTAGTGACATTTGTATTATCAGAAAGATGAAATGTGTATTTCAGGAAGTTTAAGAAGAGGAAATGAGCAGGAAGTGGGAAAATGAGTTAGGAAGATATTTCGGTTCTTGTCAGTTCTGTGCTATGCCCTTACACTGTGTGAGCATAATTGCAAGTTAACACATACATGAGAGGTGGAGCTGAAAAACTGTTTGACTATCGATCACGTTATGAGACTTCAAATGAGCAAAAGAGATTCTTTCATGGCAGAAGGCACTGGTTCTTTTTAAAATATGCTGGATTAATGGTTCCCTGGCTTCTCTTTCTGAAAACTGGTTTCCGAAAGCAATGCACAGGGCAGTGCTCTGACTGGCTTTCTGTAGTGACAGAGAAGGGGCAAAGTACCGATGTGAACCTTGGCAAGACGAAGAGGTGTCGCTGTTGGTGTTGCTTGGTGTGTGACTCGTTTACCTAAACGTCAGCATCTGGGGACACTGCTCCTGTCCTCGGGTGTCTGAGAAATTGCGGGGGGCTGGCAGGTAAACCCACACTCCAGCACTGCCTGGAGACTTGGAGAAAGACCCTCAGGTGACCAAACCAGCACTAAGTACCTCTGTGAAGGCATCTGAATCCCTTGTCATCCGAAATGCAGCTTCCTGCAGCCTACCCACAGTACCCACCGCTGCCGGCGCGTGGGGAGCTAACTTCGGAGAAACGCGTGGGATTCCCAGGGAGAATTGCCCGAACGCTGCGGACATCCGTGATGATGCCAACTGAGGAGTCAGAGGAAGAGGTGACTTACAGGAAACCTTAAAGACCTCTCTGGCTGAGCATGGCGGGCGCAGGAGACAATGAGAGGTGGAAGGAAAAAGGCAGGAGTCAGCACACAAGGAGTTAATTTGGGTTAATGCCTACTCCATAGCAAGCTTGTACAATACTTTGCCTGGAAGGCAGCTTTTTCTGACCTGGGATGCTAGCATTTGAGAGTCGTCTCTTTTTTTTATTTTGGCATGAGAGGGATGTTTTTCCTCCTTCAGTTCTTGGAAGCTTTTGCTTATTACATAACAAAAATGAGTTTCTGGAAGAGTCCGATAGGAAATCTCTTGCTTTCATCCTTGTTCTTTAGCCGGTGCTGCCACAGTGCACCTGGGCTTTGAAAGGCGGCTGCTGGCCAGGGTGGGCCGTTCCCGGAGGACGTGCACCAGGCTGTGGGGCTGGTGGGGAGAAACACCTGTCCGCATGTTGTCTGCTGGGTAAATGCATTTCAAGAGTTGATTTACTGCATACAGTGTGATTGTAGCTGGATGTTTGAAGAGTAAGACAATGCGGCTTTTAATTTGTGGTAACCTTGAAAGCACACAGTCTCAGGAACCTGGACAATGCACTTAGGAAGCGTAGCAATAACCATGAACTCCTGTTAACTACCGTGGTTTTTACAAAGAGATCATTTAAACATCATCTGAGCAAAAAGATGGTGTGAGACCATTGTTAGCAAGCTCATTAGTCACCTGAAACTGCCGAGCAAAAGCCACTAATGGCGAGAATCATATTTGGTGGGAATAGTACATGCAAAGGCAATCTTTTGAGGACTTGGGAAAAGCGAGCATTTAGATGGGGTTAGTTTCACCAGTTTGCTTTAAAATACGGACAGACGATGCACCTGATCAGCTGTGCCTTTGCATCCAGCACTCGCCATATCCCTGAACTTTCTTTTCCCTGGGTGAGCACTGCATGGTTTTGGCATTTTTCCAGGTATCTCTTTAGTTGGTCAGCAGTGAACGAGGCACTCAACATCAATACTGACTTCTGCCTGTCTTTCCTTCCACTATTTATTTTCCATCCTGTTTTTGTTAACCTTATTCTATAAATTTCCCTGGGCCCGTACTGTCTGGGTGTGATAAAATTTTGCTACTGCTTCTGTCGCTTCATTCTTTACTTTTACAGGTTGTTGTTATTTCTGCAGAGGGCTTTCCAGTTTTGCTTTTGCTGGGTCTTACATGAGCTGTGCTGGGACCTCCATGTAAAGGTAAATTTCCAGAAACTCTTTTTCTGGAACCTGGAACTGCAGGTCGTATGAAGACCCGCCTGGACAAGGTCCTGTGCAGCTTGCTGTAGGTGACCCTGCTTCGGCAGGAGGGTTGGACTAGATGACCCACAGAGGGCCCTTCCAACCCCTACTATTCAGTGATTCTGTGATTCTGTGAAGGAGGAAAAAAAAAAAAAGGCCATGGGTCAAATAAGGGCAAAGTACTCTTGCACAGCCTGCAGCAAACAGAGAGCAGCCAGGGCACGGGAGGGAACCACCACCCGCCCACCCGGTGCCATCCTGCTTTGCAGCACAAGAACTCCTGCAAGTCTGAACCATCAGGAGCAGACCAAATCGACACATGAATAAAATACCTAGAAGTATGCATTTCAAACAGCAGGAAAACCTAGGTTTAAGAACAATGTATTATAGGGATCATTCTAAAATCTACAAGCTTCTACATAATACTCATTCAATTAAAATGTTACAATCAGACTAAGTAATTTTTAAAAAGTCTCATTCAAACCTCTGATGCCTGCTGGCCACACACAGGTGAGGCACGAGCAGCTGCACAACCATCAGCTCCTACATGCTCTTTTCCAGTGAAATACACCTAATAGTAGCCAGGGAGTAAGTTAGGAAAGCTACAGCCCTGACAGAATTAAATCTGGCCAGGGATGTCAAAGGGAACAAGAAAGCCTTCTATAGGTACATGTCAATGATAGAAGGAAGACTAGGGAAAATGTGGGCGCTCTCCAGAAGGAAGCTGGAGGCCTGGTTACCCGGGATGTGGAGAAAGCTGAGATGCCTAATGACTTTTTTGCCTCAGTCTTCAACAGCAAGTGCTCTAGCCACAACACCCAAGTTGCACAAGGCAAAAGCAGGGACTGGGAGAATGAAGAACCACTCACTGTAGGAGAAGACCAGGTTCGAGACTGCCTAAGGAACCTGAAGGTGCACAAGTCCATGGGGCC
>Ga0181612_103106_pt1 | contig 13318 bp, 4 predicted proteins | sample HoacroProtozoa21_FD_119630 | JGI IMG/M metagenome (GOLD analysis project Ga0181612, IMG submission 119630) | Hoatzin crop microbial communities from Cojedes, Venezuel. Combined Assembly of Gp0051906, Gp0051904, Gp0051908
CACAGACACTCAGTCTGCTCCCTAGCTGAGCTGTTGACTCATCTTGATGGTTTCATACCTTGACCACAGGGCTGAGGCTGTCCTGGGACAGCCCTAGGAGGGGCTTGGACAGTGAGACCTTTCATCTGAGTCCCTAATTTGGGTTCCTGCCTGACCTTGGGCCTCTGTTTCCCTGGGCTGGTTCAGTTGGGCCTTTGATGGGCTGATGGCTCCTGTGATGGGCCTGGGTACCACTGGAGCAGGGTATTATTCCAGTGTCCCTCCCTACCACCACTGCCACCACCACCACGGTCTCTCTGCCTCCTTTGCAGGGGGTTAAGCAGAAAAGCTTTTATCACATAACCCAACACTTTACTCCTCAGTGCCTCAACAGCTTCCCGTGTGCGCATGGGTCAGATTTCTCACCACTGCGTCACTTGTACCCATTATTTACCCATAAAACCCCAAGTAATTGGCAAGAAGACCTTTGGCTGGTGTCAGTTAACATCTTGTGGCTGTCCCAGTCTTTCCTCATACCAGTGTCTGTTAACTCTGCTGTTTGCTCACTGATTTATTTTAACTTCTAAAACAGATTAACACCACAGAATTCTTAAAGAAATAGCAGTGTGAAAGATGACTTCTTAATCTGCTTATAATGTCTCTCATGCCTTTTCTAGTACAGCTAGTTTGAGAAGACTGTGGACATCATTGTTACAATAGACCTCTCCTAAAGGACAGCCAGAAGCAAGGCCAGCATGACGTGGAGGTGCTGGGAGGTAGCAGGATACCTAGAAAAAGCCCCTAGGACAAGGGCTTGACAACCAGTTACTCAGCTTTTACTGCACCATCAGTTTGACCCATGCCTCCTCTCTCCCTGTGGTTGCACAGTGCCAGCAGCAGATGCTGTTCACTGTTTGCACCTGCAAATCAGGTTGATAATTGTATTTCTTGACACTGTCAACCCTGAGTATGCAAATTGCTTTTCAGTGATAGCTCCACCTTTCCCTAAGCTTAAGCACTACTTTAGATGAGGTTACTATTCTACTACCTCTTAACTATGCTGAATTATTAATAATTATTACTATTAATTTAATCACGGCTATAAGCACAAGGACAATGACTGTTACACAGGCAAGCAGCACAGTCCATGTTTTATTCAGGGTAATTTGGACCACATACTAGCTAGGCCTTATGAGCACAGCTGTGTGTCACAAATCACAAGGACAATTTTCACTTTTTAATCTTCTTTTGCCATTTCCGTTTTGACTGTAGAAACAGAGTAGATTCTCCTCCCACCTCATAGGCCCATCCGCAGACGTCTACAGCAGTGCCTCGATGCAGAATGGAGCTCTAGGCGTCTTAGTAAACGAACTGAAAATGCCTCCGTCACATTTATAAACACTCGTCGCATCTACATGAGCACTACTGCCACTCACCTTCTTGCTGATGAACCGCAGATTGCCACAACCTTAGAGAAAAGTCACTTTTTATCTCCATTGCATTATCAAAATCCTGTGCATACAACTATATTCTCTGCTGCAAGAATTAATAGCCAGCTCAAATGCTCCTTTTTAATGGCTTTTCATAAAACAGGCTCACACTTACATATTTCTAGAGCATCAAGGCAAAAATTACCCCGTACAAAGCTAACAGTCCTTTCACAGCAGCTAGGCAGCCACGGCAGAAATGATTTATCAAGGAATCCTGAACCACACAGGACCATTCTAGCTCTCTTTTCCACACAATTCTTCAGACCAACCTAATCAACAATGTCTCTTTGTATTTACTGTTAATAAACTCAGATTATTTTACACTGTCCTGTAATTTTCAAGAGTTGTAAGGCTGTATCCTGGAAATGCACCAGTATTTCGGAGAGGCTGGGCTTTAAAACCTGGTTTGTTTCTTTGCATCCACAACAGAGCAGAGCCTTCTTCCACCAAAAAAAAGGACATAGCTGGGGGAGGGTTTTACCCACCAGTTTTGGGACAAGGAAGAAGTTACTCTGAACATGGGCTGAATTTACTCTCCGCTCTGTAAATGACTGGCTGTATTAATTTCCAGCTTTATTCTTGAAACAAAATCCTGCACTTGCATTTTGCCATCTGTCATACGAGGGGCCCACGTCACCGTGAGAAAAATCAGCTTTCATTCTGGACATGGAAGACAAGAGGTGTGGATGCTCTGGGCATGCAGACAGAAGCAAACAGAGAAAAATATGTACCAGAAGTGCACGGAAAAATGACTAATCACTGGCTTACCTATACTTCTATATGTCTAGATTATCTTCACTGATTCAGCCTTTCCTGGTGCTGTAGTAGAACCTTTGTCATCTTAGGAGTTCCTGGCTTCATTAGGTTACTAATGCTCAGGTGGCTCGTGGCAGAGAGCATGGGAACTTCAGTGCTTTCAGAAATGATGCTCAGCTGCTGCAGGGCCCCAGCTGATGAAGGGCCTTGCTCTGGGTACATCTGTGTGCCAAGACATGGCATTAGTAGTAGGGTAGCCTGGCAATTCTGCTGGCATCCCCACTTTGCTGCTGAAACTCAGAAAAAGTATAATTACAACCAAAACTACTGACATACACAATGTGGTTGTTGAGCATTGTATATGTCTCATCCACAAATAACATGGTATGATTCCAGATTGAGATTTGTCTTTCTGACTGCTTTCTGCACTGGCTGGACATCTGAAAAGTGGTGGAATCGGAAGGTAGATCATAAAAATCAAAATTACTTGATGGATGTTATAAACTATGCAAGATGTTAAACTAGTCCCTAGATAAAACAGGGAGCTGTCCCCTTCACCCACATAAAATCATTGCTTACATTATAACAATGAATGTTGTTCCATTTCTCATCAGAGACTACTTCCACTCAGATCCTGACAATTTTAACTGAATGAGAGCTGACGACTTTTCATGGAAGCAGTCTTGAATACAATTCCAGAGAGCAAACCTACCTCATTACAGTTACGCAAAAGAATCTTACGCCTGGCTTTTCAGAGACTTTGAGCGTTTGCACTTCCTAGATTTAGGCCGCGCTTACGCCTGACTCTGGTATCCAGGATGAGTTAGGGCAAGCAGCAGAAGAAACATGGCAAAAAGCAAGAAGGCCGTTTCCGCTCGGCGTCAATGAGCATGCTCTTCACGCATTTTGCACTTGCAGTTGAATCATGGAAATCATTCTGCGTGCTCCTGCTGCTAATGATCTGATTGTTAGGAGCCCAGTCCTATTGACTGTTTACATCTTAAGGTGCCCTGGTTTTGAAATCTACTCCCAAACTAACTGAGGTTCTATTGTGTGATATTTCCTCCGCAGCATCACACATTTTCAATCAGCATCAGCTCCTTCGCCATAATCACTTCCTGTCTTGGCTTCTGTTCAGCACCACAGCTCGTTGCAGAACAGAACGCCCGTAAATCCGGTCTGCGCACATGAAATGCTGCAGAAGAATTGGTATTTCGGTGGCAGTTGGCAAGAAGTGGTTTTATTCATTAGCAATGCTATAAACTTGAGTTTGAAGTGGTTGTAAATAGCTAGGGCTTTTATTGTTGCCTGTTTTTTCCTGGTATCATGGATGCATGTTGCTTTGAATACAGTTTTGACAACCTCCTCCCTGTATCTGAGGACACTATGTCACCTGTATGTTCCATCAGTGCAAGTACTGCAGATCCTTGCCATACGGCACCAGCAACTCTGGCCAGTTTGCAGAAACATCCCAGTCTTCACCTGCATGCAGGTTTCCATCTTCATCACAAGCAGAGTTGAAGTCTGAAATTATAAAAATGAGAATTCCCAAAGACTGAAGCACAAAAATCCAAAGCAAGAACCATAATTGCATATAACATTTTAGGACAGGAAGCTTCCATACGAAATTCTAGTGTCTTACAATATTTCTGAGTAGAGACTGTTTTCTCACAATTTCTCAGTATTTCTCATGCTATGAATGACACGCACAACGATTGTGTCTGTGTTAAAGAGAACTTCGCTACAATGAGCACTGCTGTAAAACCAACTTTGTCCACATTCAAGTTTTCTATCCTGCTTACTTCAATGTTTTTATGGATTTCACTACTTCAAATCCAGCTTCTTCGATTTCTCCACCTATATAATTTCCACTCCAGTTTCTATGCAGAGCACTGTAATCATCACTGCTGGAAAAATCGACACTAAATTAAAGACAAGATAAATCTAGAGTATAAAACAAAAAGATGACAGCAGGACAACCATTAACGAAGTTTCAGTGGACAAAACCAGTACACGCACTTGCCCTTGTGCTCCCTGGAGTAACAAACACCTTTTATCTAAAGCACAAGCAGCAGGCAAGAGGTTCATCATCAAGTGAAACTTCTTGGCATTTGGTGGCACCGTTCCTGATGTCAGGCTGGACAGCAGCAGCACATTTTTCAACGCAAGTTCCAGAGTTCCTTCCTGCAGCCTTGCCGCACGTTCCAGGAAGATATTACCGCCTGGATAAGGTCAGGCTTTTAGTTGTAGCAAGGAGTTCTTGGCAAAAGCCTGAATGTTATTGTGTTTTCAGCTTTGACTGGCACCTTTGTCAGTCGAGCTTTTATTTTCTCCAGGGAAAACGCCGCTACTAGAAGAAATGTCCGTGTTTCTGCTGTTACTGTAAAAATTACTGTTAAAAAAAAAAAGGGCCCCTGAAAAGGACCCCAAGACAGAATACAGCACACAATTTCCAGGACAAATGCCTGGCTCTTTACTATCCTCTGTCCTATGTTTTAACCTAAGCCTGGTGGTTTTCCCTCCCTCATCTCAAGGCCTGGTCTGTACAGATATTACCTTCTGGCACATCTGGGTTTCGTGGGTTTTTTGTCTGTGAATACCCCATACATGAAGTACGCCTTAGTATTTAAGCAACAGGGCGGCTAAGACTGATTGATAGGACACAGCTTTTCCAGATCTTTACTGCAACCAAAGAACTCTCTTCCATTTAAAAAAAAAAAAATAAATCCACAGACTTATCTTCATGATTCTAATCAATAAACTGCAGTTTCCCCAACTGGAAAGCAGAAAAAAGAACACAATTAGTAAAAATTAGTAGAGTTGCATACACAGGTGCCAAAATGCACCATACACCAAGTGAAACATGCAAGCACAAACCATCTCAATGTTTCACTGGCACAGCTCACATTCACAGTTTCAAAGTCTCTTCAGCTGAGGCTTCCACCTTCTGGAGAAGCATCTTCATGGTCATTGGTCATTTAATTCCCTAAACAACAACAGCTCATGGCTTGGTATTTGTTGCATTAACTGTGGAATAAATTAAATCCTTTCTTACCAATGCAGAGAGAACACAACCCTGGTATTTAGAATCATTCCTGTATGAATCTGCAGCATAAAATTCTTAAGAGTGCAGCTTCATGCAGCAGAGGCTGAGGTGGAATTATGTTACCACAGGTACAAAGCACCTACCCAAGCATACAGATCTGGTACGTTTGCTACGACAGTAGTATGGCGGTGGCCGTGAGATGAATCTGTTCTACAAACCACCCACGCTTTATCTTCAGCTCTAGCACAGCATGTTTGATGTGTCTCTCAGCTGCTTTACTTATAAACTGTATTGAAGAATAAATGCTAGTTCCAGGGACTAAGGACAACAGGCTATAGCCGATAGCAAAGGTTGAGTTGTACAGAAATTCTCCACTGTCAAAGTAAGTCCTCAGAGCAGAGTCCATGTTCTTTCAATCCAGTAACCAGCCTATAGGCCATGTAATATTTGAAGAACTTTGCTTGCAAATATGCGAAGCAGCCACAAAGGCACTTTGAGTGGATTGTAATTAGGGAAGTTGCCCTTGGACCACAGAAGATTGCTTCTGCCTTGCTTCATGCACACCAATTTAATTTAATTAATGTCTTCATAAGCCAGCTCAGTCATTTCACTGGAGGCATCCTTTTCCAGCACTGGCCAAGACATGTCCCTTCATTCCAAGATCTCTGTTAAACTAACAAAAGGAGGAAGTGACCAACCTAGGGCAACGCAGGAAACTTAATGGAATATGACAATTACCTCCAATTGGGTGTTACTTCCTTTTGTCCTTAGCATCACCCTTCTCTGCCCTGTTCATTTTTGTAAAATTGGCTTATTACTCTGCAAAGAGTCATTGGATTTTATTGAACATCACCTGTTATTTGCTGGAACTTTAATCTAGGCTCTCCACAGGAAAAGACAGTTTCCAAGAGCACTATGGACTACGACCCCTTTTTCCTGTCTCAGCAGGTATCTTCGTGTACCCCGAGGAACCAGCTGACAGTCACATGGCCACAGCGGTCAGAACTCACTGGGAACACCTTCAAGGCTAAATGGGGAGTTACTCGTCATTTGTTGAGAGTACTTTTCTCTCCAGCAATAACAAATCAAAGGCTTTTTGCAGACACTATTCCTCATCTCCTACAAGACATTTGCTTTGCTACATCTCCACAATCAGTGGGGAACAGCAAGGAGAGCCTTTGCCCCAGCCAGCTGGCACATTCTGACTAGCCTAGCCCTGCTCAGCACACACCAACGACCCGCGGTGCTCTTCTTCGACTCCAGCCCCCTTTCATACCTCCTCAGCATCTGAGGGGAGAACTTTTCCTCTCAAAAATTCTGCTCTACTTCCTCTGTTTACCTCTTCACTACTTTCAATGCTTTTGCTACGCTGGCTGCAGCATGGGTTCACCTGGAATCAAGATACATCTTCACACTTGCTGAGCTTCCACCCAAGATGGCTCCTCCTCCGGGTACTAATATTCTCTATTTTTCTTTTTTAGAATGACTAATGCAAAGCCATCACTCTATGTCCACTTTCTGGTTTCAATCACATTTATTTTTCCTGCTTTGATTCATTCTATCCAAGTAAATTAATGATATAAAAAAATTATTAACTTCCACCGGTGACCTATTCTTTAGCTGGACTGCACTACAGGTTTGATTCAATAAAAATACTGTTTCAGACTGGTTATAATTGAACTTCCTGCATCAGGTAATGTTTTCCTGAGTGTTTTCTCTCCGCCGCATACTTGCAGGGACCTAACTATCCACTATAGATTAGAGTTCCTACAAGTTCACAAGTCTATAATTTCATCTTACAGCTTTTAAAAGCATATTAGGCCCTAAATTTGATTTCAGGAATCCCCTTCTGACTGGGTCTCCTGGCTTTGATCCCTTCACCGGTGCATCCACAAGAGGCTTTGGTCAAATCCAGGCCAAACCGAATGGCATCAAATTGAAACAAAATTTGTTGCAGAAATTGAAACAAGATTTGAGTGCAAGCCAGAAATCACAGCTCTGAAAAGCTTTACACTGCTGCTGTCTAAGCATGAAGGCAAGCAAACTCCACAGCTGCCAGTTCTAAGGTTTTAGACAGAACTTTGCTCCTGAGTAGGCTCTGTCTTGGCAGGGCTGAGCTACCGCCCACAGCCCCAGTCAGACCCGTGGGCTGGCCGTCCTTTGCCCGTCTCGCTGCAGAAGAATCAATTTGACAATGCACTGCGTATCAACCCATTTGGGCTTTGTGCAGCCAGTTTTTGTTAGGATCCTTTTCCGAAAGGGAGTTCAAACCGGCCTTTCTCAATCCCTTGGAGGATGCCTTAACTTCACGTCAGCCTGTGAGCAGAGACACATCTTAACTTCTGCAAGCTGTAACATCCCCCCCGCCCAGCACACACCATTTCACAGGTCCAGAAAGAGCGCATGCAAGAGCCGAGGTCACTTACCTGAAGGCAAGACGACAGGGTCTGAAATCAGCATTTTAAACACCTAACTGTGTGAAACTCGTTTTCCAGATCATGTTTTTCCTGCCTCAGCAATTCCTGAACTACTCAGAATTCTCCCCTGGTCAGCCCCTGGATTTTACTGATCAGCTTCACCACCTTGGCTCCACAGCTTTGCATCCAAAATCATCACTTCAAGGACAGAGAAAATAGTTTCAACTATCATCATCAGCTCATCATATATTAAGTCCTCAACGAAACACAGGACCAAGGAATTGCACTGCAAATGATGTGCTCAAAGCAGATGCATTAACATTCCATAACTCACCTTCAAACATAATTCCTCAGCTATAAAGCAACATTATTTCCCTAGTCGTTCCAGTGCTGCGACAAGTATCTGACCCATGTATTTCAACTATAACTCTCCTAACACATCCAAGGCTAATTGGTGCATTTAAAATCAGCTCATCCTGATTCTACTCTTTGCCTCTGCATTTTTTTCTGCTAAAGCAGCTAATTGACATTATCTGCTTTATTTGTACTTTATCAATACAACTCACTTTCTATACTTTCTTTTTGTGCTGCTATCAGTGTCTCAGTAGCAAAAGGGCTTTTCACTATACACTATTTTGTTGACTGTTTAATGAAACTGATTGATTCTTTTGACATAATGAATTATACCCAGACTTTACTGACTTTCAGTAATCACAGAAAAACCCTGCTTTGCTTTATTCGATGTCTGCTCAGCAATTCCCTGCAGAAATGTGGACAGAAAACTACAAGACTTTAGTTTACTAGGTCACAACATGGATAAAGGAAAAAAAAAAAAAAAAAAAGATTTGCTGGGCTTCACATGCCCCACCAAGAACGATCTCAGAAAATAAGCTGGAAGCTCCAAGAATCGAGCACCAGATTTCATGGAGAACAAATATTTCCAGTTCAATGTATCTGGCTCCCACAGTGAGCTTGCAATACGAAGTACCAAATCCCTCTTAATATTAAAATCAATATAAAAAATACACATACGTTAAATGTTTTGACAGCACATTTATATATGAGGGGGAAAAATACTGGACCTGTTGGCACACTAGAGGACAAGGGAAAACAGCTTTTCCAATAGTACTGACTTCCCCTCGCTGCCACCATACCAGTGTTTCTGCTGGACTGTGAACAGGATGAGGCCTAAAACACACTGCACTGCACTGAGCTCGTCCCACTTAACTTGGCTGTTGCTGATGTATAAGAGGAGGTCTATTACAGTTACATGTGATCCTTATATTCAATATTAAGGCAAATTTCATTGAAAAGAAATAATTTCTCTATCTAAAATACTCCTGTGTCTTCTAAACTACAGTCTAGTAAGACAATGGTTACACATTAGCAAACACACAATTCCCTTTCTATAGATCTCACCCAAGTTTTGAGCAACACGACAGCTGCTGAGAGGAGAAGATAGAGAATGAGTTGGTCTGGAATTTAACGGGCTTCAAATAAACGTGTATATTTGGTTTAGGTTCTGTGTTCCTGCTTAGAAGTATTTCTCTAATTTCATTTGTCTGCAAGAATTAAGGCACTAAGAACTCCTGCACCTCCAGTACAGTCTTAGGGACTAAAGAACAATGTTTGATAAACAACAAAAAAAACCATTATTACATGCGTAAGTCATAAATCTGACTGTGAAAACTTTTAATATTCTTTCTTTCTACTCTACACCAAAAAAAAAAAAAATCACACAAAACTTCTCTACTTAGACAGAACTGCATTTAGACATGTGGAACAGTCAATTTAACCAATCCACCTCCAAATAATCCTGAGTTAACACAAAAAGCCTTGGCTTACCTTGAGGAATTAGATCTTATTTTAAGAACGAGGTATAGATACACAATATCAGGACTGTATCGCAGGTATTGCTTGCATTTGCTAGTATGTATTTTATAACGAAATTATGCACCATGAAACCCCAAAGGAAATTCAATGACAGCATCTTTAGTAAAACGTAGAAACTTTAATTTACATGCAAAACTACAACATATTCATAATAAAAAACTGGTGACTAAACAAATTAAACACAATTTGTAAAAATCGTCCATGTTGTTAAATAGGTCTGTACAACCAAAGATTTACAAAGTCCCTGTGCATTTTCATCTTTTCAATGCACAACTGAGTTTAAAGGTTCTGCTCGAATATTCCCCAAGTCAAGAGCTGAATCTGTCTCTTCATCAATTTCTCCAATGACAGCACTGCAATAAAAAAACAGGTTTTCATTTGTTGAAATCCCCTAGTGCAAATCTGGAAAGCCACAAAACTAACTTGCTAATGAAGACACACCCCCCCCCCTTTTTTTTTTTTTTTTTTAGAGCTCTTTCCTTTTAACTTTAAATTTTTTTGCCTATAAGCAGAGTCTGAAGGAAGTTTTTCGTTTCCTTTTTTTTTGGTGTTTTTTTGTTGTTTTTTTCCAAGAACCAAATACTACCTGTCTGTTTTTAGGCAGTAGGTTAGCCTCTGAAACAAGAACTAGAAACCTTTTATAAAAAACAGCTTTTCAAGTGTAATGTCTAACTGCAGCAATTTGTAAGTGCACACAGCATCAGATAAGCAAGACAATTTCCTTCAACACAGCCTAGTAAAATGTTATTCATTTATTCAATGGAGAACACATAGTATTTCACCTATGCTATGTTAAGACTTACCTGGACTAAACACTAGTGGACTCAGTAAAACTGCTTTAAAGAGTAGATTAAGGTAACAGAAGTCATACTAGCTCCAGATGAAAACTAACCCAGAGGGAACAGAAGAACAAAGAGTCTAATCCTTCTAGCTTACCCTTCTGTTCTCCACTTCAGAGGTTTAAGAGCTAGTGGCTGTGTCCACAAAATTAATTCACAGCCACCAGAAACTATGTTATATTAATCCATCCAATAGCTTTCTGAATAAATTTCTACTTTTGGTCTTGCTACATCCTGCAGCAGTGAGTTCCGCAATCAAGTTTTACAATGTGCAATGAAATACCTCTATACATAACTTGTTGGTGGATTATCTTCCATTTCCAACAACAGAAAAAAATAGAGGAATTTAAATGAAGCAATTATTTTGCCATCACCTTCTACTACTCCTGATTTCACAATAACCAATAATCACTATAACTGTACTTTTTCCAAATTGAAGAGCCCTTGCCTATTCAGCCTTTCCTCTACGGAAACACTTCATACCTCTAGTTACTCTCACTTGCACTCTTCATGCATTTTCATACTGCACCCCTCTAAACACAGTGGCGTACCAGGTGTTTATGCAATGACATGACAATGTCTGCTGTTTAGTTTTCTTCCTAATAATCCCTAATATTCTTTCTTTCCAGTGAATCAGTATCAACAAAAAAAATAGCCAGAGACCAGGGTGAGACTGAGCTTAAGAGTGAGGCATCCCAACACAGGGATGTCTAGGTTCCTATCAGTGGAAACTGAAGCGGAATTTAACTTGCCTTGAAACAGAAATCTGGTCAGCTGAGTAGCTTTCCCAGTTCCATCACTGCCTGGATCTTCACTATGTTGGGAGCTTAAACAGCACAAACATAAACTGCTTATGTCAACTGAATATTCAAGTACCGACCAGCATGAAACCTCATTTCAAATTTGAGTCCCTTCAGAATTCTTGTGTGGAAAAAACTTGATCCTGGATGCTCATTACTACTCTATTTATTAGCTTTTTCCAAAGTGACGCTTCAATTTAAGACATTTCCTTAGATTAAAAACTGCCTATGATATCAGACCATAAGTTTCTCTTTAGCTCCCATCAAGAAATAAATCTTTTTCATCCATGATCTCATTCTCCTAGATGTAAAAGGAACAAACAGTATCTGCCACTCCTGACGTTTCTTTCATAGGCTTTCTGCTTGTCAGGCAGCAAAACAAACACATGTGTATTTAAGGGGTTTGGGGTTTTTAACCAGCTTTTCTTCACAATTTTTAATTACAGTTTTACAGGTAACTGTAGTATTAATATCTGTTTTGGTTTTCCTAATTCATCACACACTTCTGAAACAGAAGTTGTGTTCTTCCTTCTAACAACCTTTACTTGCTGTTGAATCACATTGAGTTTTTCTGATTGATGCTGCGTATTCACTGCAAGCTTCTATCGACGCACACTGGAACACCTGGAAACACTTTACCCCATGACTGTTTCTTTTCTTTTATTATTTAATAGCTTCTCTAATTTCTGAGAGTCCTCTTTTTTGAAGTTACATTTACTTAGCTGTTGTTTCTTTTTTCTTCTTCCTATAAGAATGCTGAATTTCAGTATATTAGGAGTTGCATGAATACAGAATTATTCCTTCTAATGAATATGTTTCGGAGCTTGTTAAGGTTAGAAAAACATAGAATAATTTCTATAAAAGAATGTTTTGAGTATATTTGACTAATGTGGCAGCCTGGTATGGTGAAAAAGTGAAGTAGTAAACAATTATTTGGCTTTTTATACACATTTGTACTATTTGAATGAAAAGTTATTGGTAGAGTAGCATGCTTAGCCCTACCTTTGTACATCTGTACATCAGTATATGAGCTGGTTAATTTACAGCTCAATAAATATACACTAACAGTATCGTAACATTACGGTGCAATCACTTCTCTAACAGAAGCACAGATATTTGCTATCAGTGCTACCCACAGATACAAAGATTCAACATGTCTGGGGCTATCAAGATATATATATCTGTACATACACACAATAAATTTTTATTAATTGGTTTAAACAGGAATATGCTATACTTACACATTATCACCTCTTACAATGTATAATCCCAGCACTACTTGCTCAACTCCTTGTGAAGAACTGAACACTCGTTCATGGCTTTCATCCAAAATCAAGTTAATGGTCTGATCAAAACCTTTGAGGGTTCCCTGAAAATGCACACAAAAATAAAACACTCCAATTACCTTTTAAATTTATCATCTTTGCTCTCAAGGATATCTTAAACAACGTGGCAATACTAAGGTACTAGAGAACAGATGCTCTATTTATGTTTTGTTGTTAGGCTTAAACACAAACAGCTGGAGAATGAAACTTCAAAAGTAATAATCAATTTAAGAAAGTATCTATACTTACTACTCAGTGTTCATGCTAAAGCTACAGTAACCTTTGGTAAAAGGGAAACTTCACTTCTTTAAATGCCAATAATAGCCCTGGAAACAACTAATTTTACTATTTCTCCACTATTTTAGTCTTCCTTGTACAGAAGTTTCCAGAAATCAAATAAATACTTAATTAAATCAAACAGAAAAATCATATTCTCATGATCAACAATACTGAAATCATTCTCACCATGCAATTTTTTAGCTTGGTTCCACTAAATTACTAAAAAAAAACCCAAAAACAAAACAAACAAAAAAACACACAAAAAGAATTTCTGTGCCACTTCAATATGCATTTGAAAAAATGAGAGCATAACTGATTTATGTAATTTACTATCAGTAACTAACTAAGAAATTTAAACTCACGTAAAACACCACTAATTAAACAGTGGTAATATCCATTTATAGTATCTAACCATGTAACAATGAGTCACATATACCAATTCCATTCAAATCTTTCTGGTAGAAAGTATCTTGTATCACAACACAAAGTTTACC
>Ga0181612_104034_pt1 | contig 13317 bp, 8 predicted proteins | sample HoacroProtozoa21_FD_119630 | JGI IMG/M metagenome (GOLD analysis project Ga0181612, IMG submission 119630) | Hoatzin crop microbial communities from Cojedes, Venezuel. Combined Assembly of Gp0051906, Gp0051904, Gp0051908
AGAGATGAAGTGTTTCTTCACTCTTTGACCTAGGAAGAAGTATTGAATACCACACGGCAAAAAACCCCAGATGAACATGAGAGGAGGGAGCGTGTGGCAGAGACGAGATTCTTAAAACAAAAAGCATCCGGATTATCATGAGTTTGTTTCTTCCAAAGTTTGCTTCTTCCAAGGTTTCACAGCTACACCTCCCCCCCAGTTACTGTGATTTTCTTTTAAAGGTAACAGAAAATAGCAATTCTAGGACAAAATCTGTTTGAACAAATTGCCGTAAAGTATCCGAGAGAATTCAGTAAAACTTCAGGGAAGACACCTAGCTAGAAACAGGAAAGTAGTGCTGTCTTCTCTTGGAGACAATAAAAAATAGCAACAGAACAACAGATCCTCTTTTGCTGGTTGACTTTTCAATGAAGAAAAAAAAAAAAGGTTGTCAAATCTGCCTTCCAAATTGGTCAATGATGTGGAACCAAAATTCTTCCTACTGGGAAGGATTAGTACAAATAACATCCAGCCCCTCAAGTGTACCCCTTCCCTAAAACACTAGATTATTATGCCTTATGCTTCCAAGAAAATATTCTATTGGTAATTTTCTATTGAATTTTATTAACAGGTGTCTTTTTAACTGTAGAGAAAAAGCAAATAAATGTTTGTAAAATAAATACTGTGACAGCGTCAATATTTCTGTGGCATGGAGAGCTCCAGGAGGAAAATCCTGGGGAGCAGAACGGGAGTTACTCTCTCTTCAGCATTCTTGGTAGCAATTGCAATTTGATCACACTTCAGGAGTTTTTGGATAGGTTTACAGGGTATTCATGCTTCAGCAATCCAGAAAGCTTTCGATGTTACATAGGCTGGGTGCACAATTACGCTATCCTTGGCTTACCTTTACATTGTTTTTCCAGAAGAGCAAGGATCCAGCAGCAGGGCCGCAGCTACTGGGTAGCTTTGCCAAGAGATTGCACACATCTTCTGCCCTGGCACAGGTACGGTTCGAAAGCAAACTTTTGAGGTGGGGAAAACAGTGATGGGTGCTGAACAGCGACAGAAGAAGAAAGATTTGACACACATCCATTACGTCAACAAAGAACAATTTGTTTTGTCTGAAGAGAAGTAGTCTCATCAGACAGGCACTTGCCAATCTGGAAATACCTACTGAAGACGTCACGCATTGTCACCAAGATGACTGTTCAAAGGAGAGATCGTCCTTTAAAACAGATGACAGCACTTCATTTTAGCAGAACGAGCCTCTGCATTAAGAGGCTGCGTGGTCTTGTGCCTACAGGAAGCATCTTTAGAAGCCATCGTGGCCACCAAATAAATTTAGGAAAGGCACAGTAACTACAGGTAGTCTTTTAACTAAGGGCATCGCTGTTCCCTTCTGGTCCCAAGACTGTCTCTGTATCCTGCAGGATAAAGAAACACAGCTCACTCAGATTTAAGAATACCTCTACCAGGTCATCAGAAAACTGCAACTTTCAAAAACCCTTTTAGTCCCAAGCTGTGACTGCTCTTCCCACTTAAGACACGAGTGCTCTGCCTACACAGATGCAGTACAAACCTATTTCTCGAGGGCAAAGAGATTGACAGCATTAGTGAGGAGGAGAATAGATTTATTTAGAAGAAAAAAGAATGAACCTCAGCAAGGACTCTGGAGCCACCAGCATCATGGCCTACCTTGGCGGGTATCTGCAGAACAGCGTCCTAGGGGAGAGGACTCTAGGATATGTTGATTTTTTTCTTGGAAGATTCCCATCAGTTCGTGTTCACTCTGCAAGAAGTGCGAATGGATAAACATAACCTTCGTTATTCCTAGCGGGGCTCCAGGCCAGCTGCCTCCTCCTGCAAATTAAGGAAAAGGACGTGGAAGACAAGGAGGGGGGGGGAAGTCTTTGAAAAAACAAGCTCAGAGGGTGAAAAAGCAGGAGCAGGCAGCGCTGCCGCCGAAGGACCTGACCTGCAAGAGCATGCGGGGACGGGGAAGAGCATTCTCCCCAGTCTGGAAGCCGCAGCGATGGCATTTCCACCAGCAAGAAGATCCCAGTGCAACAAATGAAGGAACTTCATAGCTCTCAGGTGAAAAACGTGTTTCAGGGTAAGGCATCTGCGCTGAGCGAGGCTCGCGTTTCATGGCCGGCCATGAAAGCAACCCGCTCGGGCAGGCCCGCTTCTGAGGTGGTTCTGGGGGATGCAGCCAGGACAACAAACGAAGCAGTTACTCACGACGGTAAGTGTGTACATATGTGTGCATTCGCAGTTTAAGTTGGCTCAAAAATGAGAGAACTTAAAAGAGCTAAAGGGATTTTAGGAAATGTGAAAATAATGGAAAATTGTAATGTACGCGTTTTTCCACTGACACCAATCTTTGTCTCCCAGTTAACACGAGGGGCCCAGTACAGCGCGGTGAAAATCACACACAAAAGACTAAAAAAAAAAAATCTAGAATAGCTAAACTCCTAGTAGTTCTGACAACATGAGTTCCCACTGTGGCCTAGAATGAGAGCGTGATTCCTGTGTGGCTGAACTCCGCAGATGAAAAGGCCGTATGGTATGAACGACAAAGCCCATGTACCCACTTGGCTTCTACACTTTTCAAAATCATCCTACCTGTAGGGCCAGAGCTCACTTTACAACGCACCAATCAGCTGAACACTTGCACAGAGCTTCCTTTCGGTTTTATAATCTATACCTGCTAACTTGTCAGTCTCTCCAAGTGCTCCGGCACGGATGCTGGTGGGATAAAGGGATGCTGCTGCCCCACACGCAGGCCAGACCTCAGCATTAAATCTCTAACAAGCCAGGATCCGAAATGAAAAAAAAAGAATCTGTAAAGAGTAAGCATTCAAGTTCCTCTCCAAAATTCAGAAATTTCACAGAAACATTGCATTTGTTTCAAAGCCAAACTTTACTATGGGACAAAAGGTACTGAAACGTGCTAACGAGTGCACAAATTAACGCAGCTCTGCCCGCTGGTGACCAGACCAACCGACCCCACGTCTGTGGGCACGTGTTGTCACTGACAGGGTAAGGTCTCGCTGTGCATTTCCATACCCTAATTTGCTTGGATTTCTTTCAAGTCTGACCCTCATTCTGGGTATTTCCTGGGTTTGTAATACTTAGCCTGGGGATATTTAGAACACAACTCTGATACATTTTGTCCTCAATAACTGAATGTATTCTTAACCTTAATTCCATCTTAACACTGAAAACCAGAAACAATGTACCTTTATTACACTGAAAAACTCTCACGCAAACAACAAGCAAGCAGCCCAAAGAACACCACCTCGCAGTTTTACAAATGATTTGCAAATACAAAGTATGCTGATTCTTTAATAATCGTTTATTTAAACTTTTATTGCCCAATTGAGGGATACACTCTGGCCACTCCATGCTGTGGTAAAGCAGCACAACAGTCACACCGCCGCGTTGAGACGCGCGTTCCACCAGAGCACGGCCGAGCCGCCGGTTTGCCCCTTCCGTCCCCCGCTCCATCCTGCCCTGCCAGCTCCCGTCCTCCAGCCACCCTCTCCCCCGCAGCCTTCACCCGCATCCGTGCGCGGCCTCGCCACCGCCTGCCTCCATCCTGCCTGCCTGCCAGCCCACCTTGCTCCCGCGCGCCCTGGCATTCCTGCCCCGGGGCAGGTTGTGCACACTGTCTGTCTTCTGAAAATAACCGCTTAAAATCAGCTACAACCTGCAGGCTGTTTCTCATGAACGGATCGCTCATCTTCAAGCAAAGTTTGTCACACCGAATCTTGACAGTCATCCATTTTTAGCGACTATCTGCCTAGTTTGCATCATGGTTGAGGTCTTCTCCCGACCAGGCCGACAGTCCCTACCGCTCTTGGGGACAGCGGCCTCAAGTCCGTAGCGCCAGACGCTGTCAGACAGGAGGCAGAACGCTGCACTGCACGAAAAGGTGTCAGAGAAACGCCCACGACTTCGGACTCGCTGACTGCCGCCCCAGGCAGGCAGCTGCCACAGACCCGCCTCTGCTGATGCAGGAACTTCAATTACAGACAATTAAAAAAAAAAGCCAACCCAAACAAAGAAACTGGCTTGACCACAGATGCCAAGTTCCTTAAGAAATACATTCTTTAAAGCTACCTCGTAATGATGCAAACTGATTCACTTGCAGGTCCTCCGAAAAATCTCTTTATAAACAGAGTGCTTTCATTTTATGGAAGATCTTTTCACCTGTAACAAAAAAGCTGAATTCCCACTTAAAGCGGAAACCTCCTTTTGTTAGCTGTTGTTTGATCCCTTTCTAAAGTTGTTAATGCACTTCATTTTACCAGTTAAACCTTTAAGTCCTTTACTCATTAGTCACATTATTCCTTGTTCTTTTACAGCCTATAAAATATTACTGTTCTAGAAATGCTAAGTCCAACATTTACCCACAGTGAACACTTACTCTCTAGCTTCACTACTTCTGTAAAAAAAGATGTTTTTCTGATACTTCTTTCTTCAACACCGTCACGTCTACAACCTTTTCCTACAAAGTTAATCAGTATAAAATCTAGATCAGACCCGTAGCAACTGTAAAAAAATAAATAACAGCTATTTCAGGACAAAGGTTTTACATCAGCGCCAAACCCGCCTCTGACACTCGCACCCCCCGCTCCCGCTGGTACCAGTGGGAGACCCACGCAAGTATCCGAGACGCGAATCATGCTCCTAGCCCCAGGCAAGGCTTCCGATGCCACGCGACCTGCGGGAGTTGCTAACGCTCGGGCTATGGACCGCGCTTACGGTAAGAGCCCGAGCGGCCCAGCCGCAGAGCAGCCTCACGACTGGTCTCTGACACTGCGTCTGCGTCGCGCGAATGAAGAAGCAGCCGAAGTGACAACTGACGGCTCCCACAACACACAGCTCTGGCTGAACGTTTCCAGCAATGCCCCAAGAACCGCAAGTTCACTTTGGCTGTATTTTTAACAACACAGGGCCTCTGTTATTATAAATTTCAAAACAAAACCAAAGAATTCCACATAATATTTATACTTTCAAAAGTACAATATTAATACAGGTCGGTCAGTTAGAAATAACAGCAGTTTGTTAGGTCTACAAGATTTAACGTAAAACCGGCTAACAAATGCTGAAAAGCAGTAGTGGTCCGATAGTCACCATTACACATGAATTTCTCTCTTCCAGAAAATTAAAAAAAAAAAAAAATCCCAATTCAAATTTACCAGTATCAATGAAATATTAATAAAACACCCCCCAACATGCCACAATCACTATTCACAAATAAAGTTAAAATGAAATATACAAAAATTCACTTAATACTGTTAAATAACAATAAAACTACAAGATTTCCTGAACAGAAATGGTAGGACCCCTGAATGTTTTACAGTGAACGTCAGGAAAAATTAAGTTACCTATGACTATTTTCATGATATACCAGCCAAGATTTACATGACCATTTCAAAATATACCAATAAAGATTTACAGTCTCTTTAAGATGCACTAAACAAATAGGTTCATAAAGGTGAACACAGATGCTTAAAAATACTGTAACCATCACCAAGGGTGTACTTATGATACTCACTGAGATGCATAAGCATAGTAGTAACATGTTTACTATCTCTGGTAAACAGACAACATCTAAGATCTGAAAAACTCTCTAAGTTCCCACTGTAAAAGCTCGATAGTATAGTGAGCTCTTATCAAGTACAAACTTGCATCTTTCCAGTTGATTTCAAGTGAATAATGCACAAATGAGAGAGCAACAAGGTGGGAAAAGTGTGACATTATTCCCATGTTCTTGTAATTAGTTTTCCTGTTCCTCTGTAGTAAAATTCTAAAAGTAAGCCAGGGTCCAACGTATTATGAATCCTCTTTTTACTATTTGTATTTCTAGGTTAAAAACAAGGTAAAAAAGTCATTGCTTCTGCAGGCCCCATATGCACAACAACGTGCAAATATCTTCTGCTGGAATAAGCCTGACAAAATTTATCACCCAGTGCCCATGCTCTAGTTTATCAAGAACTAACGTAGGATCTGAGAGCAAATAATAGTTACTGTTCACTTGTTCGAATCAACTTTCACACCATGTGCTTTTCAAAAACATAATATGCATTATAATTTTTCAACTATTCCAAGACATACTTCCAATGTTAAATAAGGAATTAAGTACCATGAACTTAGAGCATTAAAGATGGTTCACCTATAGCCAAGCAAAGCTATGCTTACATTCCAGGAAACACTGCAGTTCAAGAAATACAAAATAACCCCGCAGCAGTAGAACATTTTATGAAGAGAAACAGATGCATTCACATATTATAAAGCCATTGCAACTTCTTCAGGCATGGAACTGTTGTGTTAACTATACAGACAGTAGTTATTTAGCAGCAATGATTCCGCAATAAATAATGCACTGTGTTTCTCAGTCCTGCACAAAAATTGCAGCTACAGTTACATCAACAGCTGTAACCTACTGGCTCTAGTGGCAGAGGAGACCTTAAAACCAACTGTACAAAAAATTGTCACACTGTGACAACAAATATAAAAACATAATCTGCAGGTTGGAAATAAAAAGACTCCACTGTGAAGAGGACAGTGTAGACAAACTGCGATTCCAAGTCCACCAACAGAGCGCACTGCCTTCAGATCCGAGTCCTTGGCCGACAGCATAGGCTTGGGTTGAGTCTGCATCGCCCACTTCAAAAAAGCATGCTCTGCCTTCTGTTCTTCCCATGTCCTACAACAGAACACAGACCATGGTAAGAAACCGAAGCATTTGCACAACAGGGTATCCACATCCTCTGTCTTTATTTTGAGAGAATATCCTTTGTGCTTAAACCAGTATCAGGGTCTCTTTCAGCTGCACTTGTTGCCCTTTTCTTTTTTTTCCACTTTGCCACCATTCAACACCCACACAGTAACGGTCTGGAACTCCAAGACGTTCTCGTATTAACAGCCCCTCTTGCCCACCCCTAGTAAAACTCACCTCCTCCTGTGCATTTAGCTTACATGTCTCTACAGGAACCTGAGCAAATCATTCTTGACATTTGTTTGAGTACATCCACACAGACCAATTTAACAAAGTATTTTTCATTTCTGAATGTCTCTGCCACAGCATTCCATCTGCAGATACGAGAAAATATTCAGCTTTCCATACCTGTCTCTGGGTAGGTGGAATTTCGAAAGCCAGGGTCTTTTTGCAACTGAATCTCTTTTAGACTGAATATTGAAACACCTGGAATGTAACAAAGAAATTAATTCATATCCAAACATAACAACGCTTTATTGAATAAAGTTCTATCCTTAATTATACAGTTTAGATAAAAAAAAGTCTCCTATTCCCAAATATTTAAGTCAATATACACAAGACTTCTTCAATAGGTTAGATTTGAGAGTTTTTTCTTAAGCAGTGTACTTGGCTTTATCATACTATCTGAACAACACTCTGTGCTTTACTAGTGTTCATCTTACTTTCGGGCAGAGTGTGTATCCTTGTTCCAAGACTTCTGAAGTACGCATGTTTCATGGCCTCTTCTGCCGAAATTCTCTTCTTTGATTCATACTATTAACATAAAAGGATACAAGTGTGTTGGTTTTCAGTAAAAAACTCTTTGCATCAAGTGATTTCATCAAAGTGAGAAATAGAGTTCTACTTGCTCAGTACTTCCCACCAACTCGCTAGGACAAATTTGTTTTCATTACTTTTATTTCACACATGAAAATCTAACATATGTTATCTAAATCAGTACTATCAACATATAACAAGACTGCTAAAATAATCAAAATAACTACTGCAAATGGATGCAAGTCAAAAATATATTTTATTTATAGATGTAACAATGATTAGATGACAGACTTCTGTCTACATTATGTTCTAAGATTAAATTGCAATGAAAAGCTATTACATGAGATCACAAAAAATTTTCTAATGCGATGGGACTAGGCTGCAGCGTTTTGCATAAAATGGAACTTTAGGCAACATGGTCTTCAATCTGTGCTCAAAAGTCTCCTGCCTGGCATATGTGGACTTTTGGACAAAGATACAGACATCTAAAAAGCTGCGTACTAACAAGAACAAAATCCAGACAAGGATTGCAAGCACTGTTCTGACACAATATGTAAACAGATTAAGACCTGATGCAGAATTTAAATCATAGGCTGCAAAGGAGAGTAATTGCACTCCACTTCATGTACTAAGAATTTTTAACACTGTGAAGTTACAGTGCTTCTGCAGCTACTCAAAGCCTTAAGAGTTGGCCTTCCATCTTGCTTCCCCTCTTCTTGCTTCTGGCTCATTTTTAACATAGTTTAAAAGATTAAACCCACATACCACTTCACCTTTTGAATACAGTTTACAAGGTCAAAGAGTAATATTACACCTTAGTAAACGCTTCTCTAGTACTAAGCTAAGTTCACCATTGTAGAAATTTAGTATTTGTATTTACAAGTTGTGTTTTAATACAGTATTTCACAGGAGAGTTAGTTTTTTCAGGGAATTACTAACACAGAATCAATTCTGTTTTTACAGGTAAGAGAAGAAATCACTTCTGGGGAAAAAAAAATATTAAACATCAGGTTTTAAATTCTTACAGTACATAGGCTCCCAAAACTGTGATTTTTCCCATATCTGTCATCCACTACAGATTCAGCAGCATATTCCATTTTGAGATAGATCTAACAGATACTATAGCTTCTAATACATTTTGTCAATGATATATTAAAACTCTAAATTTGCAATTTTATAAAGTAAAGCAAAAAAACACATCTTACTTGAAGAAACTTTGCTATCAATTCAATTCCTTCTGTGTCTAGCCTGGAAGTAAAATTAAAACAGTTACTGAACTATATTTACAAAAGCAAAACTGCAAGGGAACTGACTTCGTTAAATGATATCAAACCTGAAAATTTAATTTAAACACTGAAATGCTTTCACCTAAACAACTTTTCTGCATGTTAATGTGCATATATATACAAGTACCATATCTCACAACAAGACTATCTGAAAAACACTGGGGACAGACAAACCCTGAGCTTTGGATTGTGATTTACTAGGTTGACCCAAATAATTTATTTCAGAATTTATTTAAAAAAAAAATAAAAAAGCCTAACACTACTCATTTACTAGAAGGCCACAATGTTAGATGTTTTTCTTCAGAGTTGATGAAAGATGTGGTAGTCTTTGTTAAAAAGTTTATTTACAGTAACTGTGCAGACCCTTCAATTTCTTGAAATCATTCTGAAATCATGATGAGGGACTGCTCAAGGAAACCTTACCATTTTAACAATGGGTTTATTACAAGAGAATCTGGGTTATTTAGAAAGTGCTGTGTGAATACTTCTACTATCCAGGCATTATTAACTGGGAGCTTACAGTTCTGTAGGTCATTACGGAGCTGTGGTACCTTGCATGATATTAGACAGAGTAATCACATAGTACCAGGATTACGCTGTGCATTAGTATCTGCCCACAGTAACACAACTGAGGTACAGTCTTCCAGAATTTAGTTGCAGACCGTACTTGGAAACGTGTTCACATTTACAAACACGCAAAGCCACAGGGATGCATATTTTCTATTAATAAAACACAAAGTACCTTGGTGCATGGTTGATGAGGGGTTGTGGTTTATACTTGGGAAAGTTGTAGTTTCTAAATTCATCACTGGAAGAAATGCCCGGCCATGTTTCTTGACATGGGGTTCCTGCATTTAAAAAAAGCAAAAAATTCAACTTGAAAAAAATGTAAAGAAATAACTTTGACATAAATAAGCATTGAATCCTGTAATTTAAACAGGAAAGAACAAAAAAAATTAGTCAAAGAGCCTATGTTGTACAAAGTCAGCTGTGCACTCCGCTCAATCATTTCTGATCAAGAATACACTCATTCACCTTAATTACAATGCAATATAAAATATCACTGTTTATAGATGAAGATCTGCAGTTCTTGTGGAAAAAGTATTTAGAGGAATAAATGTATCGTGTTAACATTACTGCTAAAAGTATTCATTTACCCAAAAGTCTGAAAATTAAGTGCAGTTCATCTTCAACAGTCGAACCAGGAAAAAGAGGCCTTCCTGAAGCCATTTCAAAAAATATGCATCCAACGCCCCTTTAACAAAAACAGAGAAAAAGATAAATCACAAACAATCCAACAATTTAAGCTTTCAGCTCTTTAAGACTTCTGTGATCTCTCTTCAATTAAAACAAATTATTAAATTAGTTGTTAGCCACATGTTGCTATTAAAAATATTGTTTTGAAAGATATGTAGCAACAAAAGAACTGTCAAAGACTAAACAAAACCTATGTCACAGCTGTATTACATTCTCTTCCTTCAGACATCAAGTTTATCAATTGTATTAAAGTTCACACTAAAATACCATGTTATCATGTCACTAGGACAACATGTTTGGGGTTTTTTTTCCCCTAACACCGTGGGCCTAAAGGCTGCTGACTAACCAATAAAAAGGTACTCTGCATTTTTCAGAGAGAAATAATAGCATATTCCCTGTTTGCCAATCCATTCTCTAAAAATCTAACTCGGTTGTAGCCTTCAAAAATTCAAATGATGAGTATTGGAATGCTACTACATAATAACAAATAGCTTTTTCAACTTGACTGAGAACAAAAACTTAAATTAAGACAGTTATACAAACCACATGTCGATTTGAGTTGAATACTCTGAAGATCCGAGGAGAACATCGGGTGGTCTGTACCATAACGTGACAACTTCATTGGAATAGGTCTTTGTAGGAACAGACTTTGCTCTAGCCAATCCTTGATAAAAAGAGAAACAGTCACATGCAGCTTGCTGAAATCTTCTTTTCCATGGAATTGACAAAGAATTTTTAAGAGCTAAATCAACCTTCTTATACCTGCTAAATACCTTCCCAATTATGTTCATTAAAAAGCCCTAATAAATACATTTCTACAACTTGTGATCTGCCTCTTAGTATTTACAGTAATCTCATGATCAGCATATAGCAGACAGGTAAAAAGAACAAAACACAAAGTAATCCTGGAAATTTCATGAAAACAACAAAGCATTAGATCAATATGACAACTTTCCCCTGTGAAAACCCTTCAGCACTATTTCCATTTCAGAATTACCTTGCAAGAGGCAGAAGGTAACAAACAAATAATGAAACAGTGGAAACAGACCAAATCAGCACTGGATCAGCAGGGGTTTTCCACCCTAACACTGTCAGTTTGTCAGTAATATCTTCAATAAAATGCAGGTCTATTGTGTTAGATGCAATCTTCTGAGTAACTTTCACACACAAGGGGAAAAACCAGTGGCAGCACAACTTTCAAAGGACCTTCCTGACACAGAAGATAACTGGAAACTGTGAATGCCCCACTCTGCTGGAAATCCCAGTGGAACCTGGTGTATGGGTGATGGAGTAACACCTGACAATTTAGCACGTGGACAGACCCTTTCTCTCTCTCCCATCATGGTTACTCTGCTTTGGAGCGACGGCGGAGCGGTAGGAAAAGCAACTTGAGCTCCACCTTAAGGATTTGACTAAGTGCCAATCTCAAAGGAAGCTGTAAGACTACTTTCAAACCACAAGTCAAGTGACAATATTATCTATATATATTACTTTGATTACTAATATCCTGTAAAAGGCTGACTTTCCTTTTCCATCTGAGAACGCACAAATTCACTACAGACCGGATGTTCGCAACTTTGCTTTATAAGGAAAGATGCCTCTCTGTTGCTGAGTGAAGAAAACATTCGTGTTACAGAATAATTTCAGGCCATACCGAAGTCTGCAAGCTTCAGTTCTCCTTTCTCATTAATTAGTAGATTTTGTGGCTTCAGATCTCGATGCAGTACCTTTCTCCTATGACAGTATGCCAAACCACGAAGAATCTGGTATAAAAATAGCTACAAAACAGAACATTTATATAAATTAGACTCCAAATCTTAATCTACAGTTTACACAACTAAACCAGCCCATTTGGGCACTGTAAAGTTAAGTCTCTGTACTGTAAGCAGGACAAAAATACTTCTCAAAAAGTAAGTTACTCTCCCATATGAACACGTTCTGAACATCATCATTATTGTTTGCGGATTTAAAGTCCCTTTATGCTAATGCACTGCTTTAACAAGACACTTTACAACAAAGATCTTAAGAGCAATTTGTTGTGCTTAACTGAAGAGAATCATAGGGCTGTTGATTTTTAAGTAGGCATTTACCAATGTTCTTCCCCACACTAACGTCTTTCAACGTAACTGTCTCTGACTATACCCGAGGCTCCCTTCTGCCACAGAATCCCTTCTGCAAAATGCAGCTCAGCATCCTTTCTATCCAATTGTGCTAAACTACGTAAAGAACGTTTTGGCATGCTATTGGAAAAATACACTTGGATTCACAAGCTCACAAAACGTGGAGAAATAGGGAAATGAGGATTTACTAAAACAGCCAATTGCCTCTGGCATCCCCTCATCTTGACACACACAGGTTTATTTTAGTCCTTTGGAACAGCAAGCCAAGCAAGCAACTTCAGTCATACATGTTAATACTACACATATATAGACACAGAAGCAGGAAGGTTTATCAGAGGGCAGCCAAGCAAGTTCACTACATCACTGCATTAAGAACTGCTATTTCGCAGGTTCTGTACCTATAAACGGTCTGATCTTAAACATGGGAATTCTGGGTAGCCATTGCTGGCGTTTACCACACAATAGTCCTCAGTCAGTATAGCTGACCAAATGTGCAATGAAAAAATATAGAGCATTACAGAAAGCAATGTCAACCAATGTGACAAATTCAGCATGTAACAGGACTTTTGAGAAGGAACCCTGGTATGTTTTTATATGATCATTTTCTAACATGTCAGTTTATTTTTGTACCAGGTGACACCACCAGATTCTTTTTCCTAAACTGGACAAATACACAGCAGGTGTAGTTTACATCCATCTGTTCTCAGTCTGCTTATGTGGGATTTATCTGTTCTATAAAAAAAAAAAGGAATTGACATCGATTTTTTTCTTTTTCTCTCTTCTTTTCGAAGAGCAGAATCAGAATTAACAAGTTTTGTTCTGTCTACTCATGCCCATGCTGTTGCAGGGGTAGTCAGTCCCAAGAAATGTTAACAGGACTGCTGTGGAAATGGGTAGCCATTTTTAGTGTGCACTGGGACTGCAAGGATTAGTCAAGAAGGCAAAGCAGATTGTTCTACAGAAATAGTGGATCTTCACCACAGATGGCATGGATCCTTCTGGAAATGCACGGGACAACATGTATTAGCTTGTAATCTTGTTAGAAACAATAATACCTGCATAGATCACACACATCTTTATATTATACATCTTCATTTTGTTAAAACTCAAAAAACTAAAATCAAAACAC
>Ga0181612_104874_pt1 | contig 13317 bp, 10 predicted proteins | sample HoacroProtozoa21_FD_119630 | JGI IMG/M metagenome (GOLD analysis project Ga0181612, IMG submission 119630) | Hoatzin crop microbial communities from Cojedes, Venezuel. Combined Assembly of Gp0051906, Gp0051904, Gp0051908
ATCTGGGCGGCAGCAGCAGATTTTTTCCTCCGCGGTTGCAACACCCCAAGGCACGGGATGCTTCTCCCCCGGGGAGAGGGCGGGGGGCTCGTTCTGGCCGGGGGGGTCCCTGGGCACAGCGCCCGACCACCCCCACCCCATCCTCCCACCCCACGCACAGACTGGGGTGCCCGAGCTCCACGGAAAGCGTATCGCCCCGGGGCTGGACGAGGGAGACTGGATCCCTGCTGGTGATGAGGGAGGGTGATCGATCCCCACTGGGTCTGTGGAAGAGCCACCAGATCCCCCCGGGCTTGGGGAAGGGTGACCGGATCCCTGCCAGGGATGGGGTAGGGCAACTGGATCCCCTGCGGGCTGGGGAAGCGGCTGTAGCTGTGGACGTTGTGGTCTCCTCCGTGGAGTGTGCCAGGCTCTGACACACCCTTCCCCAAAAATGCCAGCCGGGAGCACACCGGTGCCACCCACGGCCATGTCACCCTCCGCCCAGAGGCCTGGGGGACCCGAGATGGGGGTTCCCCAAGAGCATCCCCGCTGCCGGAGCCCGGCTGGGGCTGAGCTACCGCCCCGCCAGCAGCCTTGGCAGAGTGGCAGCATCGGGATGGACAGGCCCTAGCTGTGCCTCCCTCTTCCCATCGCAGTAAATACCATTCATTCAGAAGAAACCATTTTATTATTTTTTTTTTCCAAAGAAAAAAAGCAATATAAATATTAGAGTATAAAACTTGCGTGTAACACATCGACATTGGTCTATATGGGTATAAGAACAATATAAGCATATATATAATATATAAGTATAATTCAATATTAGACACATTGAAAGGGCAAACGTGTTTCATTTCACGTACACTCGGAGCACAGACCACATGGAAAGAAGATACAGAGAAAATTGAAAATACTGGTGTCCACAAGTTAGTTACTGAGATTAAAAATAACACGCCACTAAATACACGACACTCACTACACTACCTCAGATTGCAGATTAAAAAGAAATATAAAGACTACGATTCAGCTACAGCATTTCTACAGGGGGGCAGGTGGCAGCTGCAGGGGACAGGGTGGGAACCGCTCCCAGCACAGCCAGTGCCAGAGCTGGCCGGACCTGGATGAAACACGGCGGATGCTCCTGCTGCCCTGGGTCTGGGGAGGGGATGGAGGTGGGGTGACTGCTGCCATGCCAGAGCCTGGCTGAGAGGGCTGGATCTGCTCGGGTGAGTTACGAGTTAGTGATTATAAAGGGAAAAAAACAACACAAACACTCCTCGGGAAACCCGACGCGGCCCCTTCCTGGCTGCTCCACAGTCCCTCTCCTCCCCCGGGCTACACAAACCCCCCCTCTGCCTCCCTGGGGGGCTCAGAGCTGCTTTGATAAGGGAAGGCGTCCCAGTGCAAGGGTGATGGGCATGTGGAGAAACTCTGTTCCTCGTCCTTTGACTCCCTCCACGGGGTGGAAAGCCCAAAGGCAGTGAGAGCATCACCCGCTTCAGGCTGGCGTGGCATGGTCCCATGTGTCCCTCTCCCTTGTCACCCTGGCTCACTGGCTTTGCAGCATCACCCCGCGCTCACCCCCAGCTCTCAGGTCCCTCCTCTGGGTCTGGTCCCCAGGCACCACCAAACCAACTGTCACTTACTCGGTCACCAACTCTGCACCAAAGCCATGTGCCAGCAGCTCCGTGGATCTCACCCCTTTCAGTGAGACCCCCCCCAAAAAAACCCCCTCACTTGGGGTCCACACCCCAGACAATAAGCAATGAGTCTCCCCATCCCACTTGACCGATCTCCCCCAAGGCAGCCCCAGCAGGGAGGCTCGGGCAGCTGCCGGTGCGTTCACACCACGCTGCGCGGGTGCTGGGCCCGTGGAGCTAACTGCGCTAGTGCGGGTGCGAGGTGAAGGATGTGCATGCAGACGCGGTGTGCAGAAACGTGAAGCATCATCCCCCGGTCCCCTCGACAGGGACTAGGCCATATGGCTGCCTGAAGGAGCCTGGCCGCAGGGGAGCAAGACTTTCTTAGCTTTAATTTCAGAAGAACGTTGACTGTACATATAAATATTTACTGCAAAGAAGGGATGAGATGTGTCTGCTCTTCAGAGACCCCTAGAACTGCTGGGGCAGCTGCCGTGCACCTCGGCACGCTCCTCATTGAATTCCCTACCTCTCAAACATCAGGAAGGTTTCATTTTTTGTCTCATATTTCAGGCCATCGGTGGTTGCACTTTTAAAAAAAAAATAAATGTTAGGATGCAGCTTTGCCGTATTCCCTTTGACTCATGCAATATAAACACTTTTTTTTTCTGAGTAATAGGTAAGGAGGAACTGAAGCACTCCCTTCCAACTTCTCAGCAACGAATCCATCGCTATCATTAACTAAGTGTGAATTTTACTAATGGAAAGTTTAAAAGCAAAGATCTAGAGCACGGGCTGTAAGCTAGGAACTGCCTTTTCCTTTCCAAAAAAATGATTGAAGGTCTATAAATTAAAAGATCCGCATCAAAATTATTTACACTGGGCAAAGCCGAGCGCTAGCCTTGTGCCTTTCTCTGACTATCTGGGAGAAAATCGGATCCAAAGACATAGCAGAAGACCTTCTGCCCTTGCATATTCTAATACCGAAGGGATCGTATAAAACATTAGCAAGTATTCACAGGGCACTTATTTGCATTCAGTTTAGCTTCCGGATTGGTTTTCATCATGAGATCTAACAGCAGCAAGACCCTGCTCCTAGCTCTGATGATGATGAGATACATTCGCAGCATTTCACACTTTTTGCTTCACAAAAAATTGACATTCGTCCTCTGGCCTGGGTTTGGGGGAGTGCTGGAGCAGGCTGCCCTGTAGCTCTAAGGTCTCCTTCTTCTTCTCTACTTCTTCTCCTTCTTCCCGGATTTCTTCTTGTTGCCTCCCGAGGAGCCGGCGCTCTTGGCATCGCGCTTGCCAGCAGCGTTGGTGAGGGTGGCAGTGCTGCCCGGGATGTAGACGTTCTGCCTGTAATCGGGGACGTGCTGCAGGGTGAACTGGGGGCCATAGCGGGCGCTCAGCCCCATGGTGCCAGTCCCGCCACCCAGGGTCGAGTTGCCATCACCAGCTTCTGTGGAGGACACCAGAGGAGGGGGCAAAAGAGAAAGGCAGGTGGTTAGTGCCAACCAGAGCTCACCCCAAACCCCAGCAGCCCCGAAAGGCTTTTGCTGGGTGTCAAATCCAGACTTCGGTGCCGTCATCCTTCGCCCCCACCCCTCATTCCCTTTCATTGAGAACATTCCACGGGATGGCTGCAACCTGTGTGCTGGGGAGCACAGCACAGCCGGCATCAAAATCTGGTTTCCATCTGATGTGGTTAAAGGTTTGGGATTTGGGGCTGGAGGCTGGCCAGGGTAGGACAACCTCTCCTCTGCCCTCGGCCGCTATGGGGCTGCCTGTCCCTCCCTGCCTGTCTGACACTGTCTGCTCTGCCCCTTCCCTGGCTGCTGCCTCCACAGTAAAACACTTCCCCCCCCACCCCAGCAGCCCATTACAAACATATTGTACAGTCACAACCATTAGTAATGCATTAAGGGAAATCCAATATATTTTTCTGTCCACTGTATTTAAAACCCTGCCCCCAATATTTCTCCACCCAGGTTTACTGAGGGAGCAGAGCACAAGAGAGGAGAAAGAAAATCCCTCCCTTGCAGTACCGCAAAATGGCTCTAGGAAGCCGAGCATGAAGCAAATCAACGCCGAAGCGCATCCGACAGTCCAGATCTGGGAGCAGGGGGAGGGGAAGGCAAATTCATTCCTGTCGTGCTGCAAAGCCCCAGCACAGAGAGAGCAAGCGCAGAGGCGGGGAAGAGCGCAGGCCCCCCCGCCATGCTGGGGCACTGCTGGAAGGTAAAGACCAGATGGAGTCGGGGGGATGCACGGAGGCAGGGGAGAAATGAGCACAGGGGGATGGCAGGGCACGAACAACGCTGTTGCCATGAGCCCCTGCACGACCTGCTCCAGCCTGACTGCCCGTGCACGGCTCAGGGCGGGATCTTTGCACAGCCCTGCTCAGAAATGGTTTACTAAAACCCTGCCTCTGCATTGGATGCCGTGGATCTGACCTCAGCCTTTTAACTGCTTGGGGCGTGTGGCTGTGGGCATGCTCTTGTGGGAGGGTGGAGAGACCCAGCAAGAGCACCTGAAGGGCCCCAATGTAGAGTCTGGGGCTGCTGCTCCCTCCTTTTGCAGGCAGAGAGTCTGAGGGAATAAAGAAACACAACAAGCAGAGAACGTGGACTGGTCCCCTCGTGTTCTTCCTTGCTCCAGACCAGATCTATGCACAACTCTATGCTGCCTTAAGCTCTCCCCCGAGCAGATGGAGATGGCTAAGCCAGCCAGAAAGCTAGACAAAAAGCTGGGCCACATCCCACCAGCCCCCTGAAATACTGCTGTGTACACATCCCCTCGCAGAGGTCGGAAGTATGAAGCAACCGCAGTTTGAAAAGTCACAGCTGCTCTGCTGGAGCAGGCAGAGGAAAACACAGCGAGCCCCAAAACAGGCACGATATTGTACACCGAGACCAGGGGACGTGCAGGAAAGTGTACAAAAACAGCGAACCACTGTGGGAAAATGCCGTTTTTCTTTCCACTGTAGAAGCATTCACCAGCAGGAGAATGTTTCTATAGTCCCCGTTAAATTGGTCCCAGACCTGGCGAGGCATTGAGGACTCTGGTCTGGATGAGGGCTGCAGGAGATGTGTATATACAGTTAGTGCTATTTGTCGCTAATCCTCACTCGCCTCAGCAGCAGTCTGTTTCACTAGCAACCAGCTCAACCCCAGACCCATTGGGGTGCTACGAACGGGGACGGGGTGGCTGGAGATGTGTTACCAGGCCAGGCTGCAGCCAGGGACCGGCTCGCAGGCGGACTATGGCCTCTGGCAGTGGGGGAGATTTTTTTTCCTGGGCTCCCCCAGCTGGATACAGCCTGGATGGGGGCTTAGTGGGCTTGGGCACCTTGTCCTGTGCCATCCCTGCTGGGTGCTGCTGCCCTGCTTCCCCTCTGGACCATCCCAGCTTCACCAGGGCAGTGAGGAGGGTGGGGGCTCCCAGTGACATCCATGACAACTGGTGGCCATGAACTAGTTTGCAGTCACAGCACAGCTTTCACGGGAGAGAAAAAGCTGCCTGGGAAGTTCCCAGCCTGCCAGTTGGTCCAGGGTAAGAGCAAAGGACTGTTTCTAGGTAACACTGACATTAAGGCTGAAAAGAGAGAACAAGGACAATAGAGGTTTATAAACAGGCACCAAGCTGCTCTTGCCAAGCAGGGCACTACAGCCCTTGTTGCTGAAAAGGTTATGCTCAGCCTTTACCAGCAGCCAGCCATTATCCCAAACGGTCCTGAGGAGGAAAACAAGAATTTGGGCTTTGGCAAAAATAACCAGCTAGAGGCTCCATCGCCCTCATAAGCAGAGGGCAGGAGAGGCCGGCCGGAGGCAGCCCCAGAGCACGTGCTGCTGCAGCTGCTGCTGGGGCTTTCAGGAGAACCCAATATAGCACTTCTGCCCCTGCCTGTGGGCAGCAAAGCTGGGGAAGAAGGACCTCCTCGGGCTGCCTTTCTGTCTGCTCTCCCATCATCTCGTGGCACCCCTATAAATTCTCGCTGGAAGCCAAAGTATTTTAAGGACAGGATGCCTGCCCTTTACTGTCTGGTGTCCTGGAGCATCTGTGCTCCTTGGTCTGTCTTAGCAGCTGCCTCTGCCCCTTCAGATGGCTCAAAATACTGGCTCTTCATGTTGTTCCCAGCTCCAAGGGAGGAAGACGCAGAGGGAGGGGGCTGGGGAAGGGAGGCAGAAGCCCTACAGCAGGGTCACAGTCCTGGGCAGCAAAGCAGCTCCCCCGGCACTCTGGCTTGTGAGGGAAAGAGATTTAACCCTCAGAGCCACTGGATTGGCAGAGAGGCTTGGCATGGTAGGACCAGCTCTGCCTCTTGCTGCAACGAAGGATAACCCCCAGCATGAGGTAGGGATGCAGGCAGGGCATCACCAGCACCTTCCAGATGCTTGAGGAGCAGAGCAGCATCAAAGCAGCTTCTGTCTCTGGGCAGTCTCTGCTCCGTGCAAACCCAAGCATGGTCTTGATGCGGTGCAGTGCAAGTCAGCATCGACTGCTCTGTGCAGGAGCAGCTCACACTCGGAGGAGCAGGTGAGCAAAAGGCACGGTGTCATCACCTGTGTCACTGTGTCCCTCCTGCCACCCCGGAGTTCAAACAGAGCTCAGCAGGTGACAGTAAGAGATAAGGATCATTTAAATAGCCAGGAAGCATCACCCAAGGATGGCCAGCACAAAGCTTAATGGGCAATTAGCACTGCCCCTAATCAGAGCCTGCTCCAATCAACGCTATTAGCTTAATAAGAAAGAGCAGAAAAGGGGAGACATGAAAACAGAGTGCTGGTAGAAAAAGCTTGTGCTGTGTCCCCATCCCTCCATCCCAGCAACGAACCAGCACAGGCAAGAAAAGGATGGAGTGCACAGAGCCGTCCTCTCCCTGGGGCTGCAGCAGGGAAAGCCCGTATCTAGTGGATGGATCTGATGCAAATTAACCCCCTGCGCGCACTGAAGCTGTGGGAGAGGTTGGGACTGTTTGAGACTTGTGGACTGGGGGAGGTTTGCTGCAATAGGGCCTAGTGCTACATGGAAGTCGGTGCTTAACCTGGAATGGACCCGCTCAGCTCTCAGATCCCCTGGACTGCTGGAGTGGCAGTCAGAAAAACATCTTTATTTGCGAGCAAGGAAATCGGATCTGGAGGCACCGGGTGATGATAACCACATGCACCCCCAGAGGCTATTTTTCCATGGTCGTTTTTCAGAGCAGACACACACTTTTGCAGTTTCTTTCACTTGAGTGTAAACAACTCTCTTGCCCAAGCCCTTTGTCCCCTTTCCCGGGCATGGCAGCTGTATCTCCAGGCTGTCTGGTGTCCGCAGAGCAGCAAAGTTCAGCTGCAGCAGCTTTCCAAGAAAGCAACACCAAAGCCATCCCTCCTCCCGCAGATTCCTTCCCTCCTGACAGCTCACATGAAATATCCTAAGCATTTTGCATAGGGTTTTACGGCTGTGCTGTTGCTTCTATTTTTAAATCAAGGGGGAAAAGACTTGGAGGTATTTATAAATAAAGGCTGTACAAAACCCAGCCTCTTTATACATAGTGCTGCACAGAGTGACAATTGCCCTTCTTTTATACAAAGCCACGGAGACCGCAAGCACATGGGAACACCCCTCCCTTCCCACCGCTTCCACACGGCACAGCCGTAAACCAGAACAAACCAACCCAAACAATCCCAAATCAAACCCCCGTGACTACAACTGCAAAGAGCCAACAGCAGCTGGTGGGGCAAACCTTGGTGAGCCCGCAGCTCAGTGGAGGGACCCAGTGTGAGCAGGGAGCATGCACCGGCATCTCTGGACACGAGCTTTGTTGGGGACACTGAGTCAGGCATTTACTATATTCCTGGCCCAGCCTTTAGCCACAAACGAATCTTCCAGGTTTACTACCTCCTCGCCTTACAGCAAGTCCCAAGTAGTTTATAAAACATCATCTAAAGAACGGCTCTTTCACGTAACACAACCGCATCACAAGCCAGATAATGTTCTGTCTGGTACATAGATAATATAGTTTGGATGGAAGAGGTACCCCTGTCTACAGCATGCCTGATGCTGACAGCTCTCTGGTATCTCCTCTGTCTGAATCCTTTCTGACCCCTCTCCTTGGCAGGGTAACACAGACAGCAGTGCTTTTCCACCATCATCTGTTGAAGAAGGGCTTCTGAAGCCACCTCCGTTAACCCAGACACATCAATCCCACCGGCATCTTATCTAACAGCAGGCATCTGAGGCATCCGCGCAAGTGCAACGGTTTTCCCGCACACAATCAGGACCAACCATTTGCTGAAGCCAGGATCATGGCTTGAAGCATCTCCGTGTCAAACTGGTTGTTTGGCCAGGCTCCACCTTCCTCTCCATTCTGGGAGCTATGGGAAAGGAAAAGAAACAGCAAGTTATTGCAGCTCGGTAAGGAGGAGTGGGCTTGTCAGAGAGCATGAGAAGCCAAGGCAGTGGTCTCATCTGCTGGCACAAAGGAGTTTGCAGGCTTTAAATCCTTCTATTAAATAACAGTCAAGAGGCAAGATCCTTTCAGAGGTCTCCATCCTTAACCAGGCTTTTGAAGAACAACCACCAATACAAAAAGCACCGGAGGGCTCAGTGGTGCTTCCAGCAACACCTACCGAACTCCTGCTGACTTCAGAGACAGCCAGCACCTTATCACCTCAAAATCCCACCAATATAATGTAATGCCTTCCCACCAACACAGTGTAATACCACAAAAAATGCTGCCCCTAAGGTCCCAGAGGTGCATGCACCCTTGTTTGACCAAGTCCTCTGTTCCTTTTGCAGGCCATGTGAGTGGATGCATCTTTCAAGTTATTTCAGGCCACAACTCCATTCTGCAGCTTCATTCATAAGAGAGAGGGTGAGAAAATCCCATGGTGTGGTGGGCTTTGGGATCAGCATGGAGCCAACTGCCTGGCACTGCAAAACTTTCTCTGAAGGGAGTCCAAGAGCAGCCGCCAGCTCTGCAGAGCCAGCAGCAAACAGTCCTGGCGAGGCTGGAGCAACAGGGAGAGGAGAGAAGGGAGGTGGGCACCCGCTCTGGTTCCCTGGGACTGGTTGATGGCGGGGCTGAGCACGACAGATCTGCCTGGGAAATCTCTGGGGATGCTATCAGACTTCAGCTAAGGAGGTTTTGTGACCGAGGTTACAATCAGCAGTCTGTGCGCAGCCTAACAAGCCCCACTTTCACGTTTGCCAGGTGCCAGCTGTGCTCAGCCATCGTTCACTGGTAGCGGTACTTCCCCTTCGGAGAGGTCAGGGCTGTGTTCCCAAATCCCCTCCGGAGCCTCTCTGCTTCCAGGGGAGAGACCTAAACATCTCACCAGCTTCCTGGGTCCGCCTCTGCTCTGACCCTAAGTGATCACATCACTCAGACCACCAGTCACCTCTCTCCCAGCTGAGTGCTCTGAGCACCCCACCTGCAGCTCTTTCCGCCCGCTGGGATGCCAGGATCTGCCCTTTGGCTGTGCACTGGCTCCCCTGGGACAAGGGCAGTCCTGCTCTTGCATCTGGGAGCTCTCCAGAAGTGAGACAGGGGTTGGGGTTTGAAAACTCTTCCCCTCAGAAAGAGCTGAGCCCGTTTCCCAGGCAAGTGTTCAAACCACCAGGCTGCAAGGCACAGAGGTGGCCTCCTCCTCCACCACTGTGGTTCCAGCCCTTACACCTAGGAGCTGCCAGACCTCAGAGCGCTGCTCAAACCCCAAAGCCCTGCTCAGACCCCGAAGCTCTGCTCAGACATGCTCAAGCAGCCAGGATCTCCCCCAGCTCTGGGGTCTCCCGCCAGCATCTCCGTGCTTGAAGGCTTTGCATCCCACACGTTGCAAATGCCAGCACAGGCACTGCTGGTACCAACTCAGTGCCGCTTGTCGGGGAGCAGATGGGCTCTTCACCACCAAGCCGAGCATCCCGCTGCCCAAGTGCCCCCACTGGCTGTGCCCGCTGCAGCCCTCACACACAGAACAGGCTCAGTATGGCCCTTTCAGAAATGGAATGGACCCACAGGCACATCATTGAAAGTTGTATCTGCCATGGCCACCTTGTAGTGCAGGCAGCTACTGCTCCAGGTGCATCAAAATTCTTCAGGGATGGAAGTTCTGAATGCACAAGATCTTTCACCATCCTGCCTGTGCAAATGTCCTGAACAGAGGAAGAAAAACTGCAGATGCACAGGATGGGTAAGAGTGCCCATGAGCTTTGACCAGGCCTCACGTGACCCTGCTCAGTCACACAGCTTGGTATGGACCAACTCCCTTTGAAACACAAGATCTGAGTGTAAGGATGCATGCATGGACACTCCCAAGTACTCTGCTGAAAATCTGATCTTAGGCAACTTGCCCAAAGACATGCAGAACCCATGCCAGGACCACAAGATCATCCATCCCTTCCCCTTCTGTACCACCTGTCTGATCCACCCCCAGCCAGCTGCAGGGCACTGCTCTCACACCAGTTTATCTGTGGTGGATGCAGACAATCCCTAATGTAGCAGAGACTGCCCTGGCATGACACTGCCAACAGCACCGCTTCTGAAATACCTGCCGTCTGCTGCAACCCCAGGTATCCCAAAAGCTATTTATATCACTCCTCCACAACGTGTGCGGTGGCACAGTTCCAAGCAGGCCAGAAGCAAGCCTTGCTCAACTTGCAAATTGATTTCAGTGCTTGCATGATGGTTGTGCCGAGACTCCTCAGATGTGGGTGCTGCTGCCCTGCACTTGGTGTTGTGCCAGCGAGCAGCGTGCAGGCAGTAATGACAAGGAGGGGACAGCCCTGAGGCTGCAGTGACCTGTTAATGTCACAGGCAGGGCTGGGAATAGAGCCCTGGGCTACATCCAATAAAGGACTTAGGAACCTACACCCAATTGCAGACCACAACACATTCACCCACTAGTTAACCTCAGCAGCTCCTGCACCACCAGCTGCTCCCCCCCCAGCTGGCAGATGAGGTTCCCAGGTTTTTCAGGGCTGCAGGAAAACTGCCCAGAAACACCCCCATGCCACCCAGCCACTGCTCCTGGCTCTGGGGGCTGCCCCAGCACGCTGGTGGGACATGGGGATGGGGAAAGGGAAAGCACAAGAAAATGCCAAATCCTTTTTTTTTTTTTTTTTTTTTTTTTTTAATTGTAATATTCCGGTGGTTTGAACTCTGTTTTGAAATCGGAGGCCCAGGTTCAACTCCCTCTTTGATGCAGCAGTGCCGGCATCACATTTTCCACCTCCTGAAAGACTCTTTCCTTCCCTCCTACCTCTCCTTTGGGCAACAAGCTGCACTGGACACACAGTCTTCCCAACTCCTGCCAAAACTGTGCCTCCGTGCCCTAGGACAGCGGGAATGCATGGAAGGAAAGGCTCACCCTGCAGTCAGGGCATTCACCTGGGAGGTAACACCAAGATCCTCAACCTCACTGATCTCCCAAACCACATGGTTCTTGCTGTCCACCTCAATGACCCTTGGCCCCATGGCTGCCTGCAGGCACAGACAGGAGAGCTGGCCACCACTGAGCATCAGACTTGCCCAGTGCTGGGCTGGAAAGGGGTGGAAGAAGTGCCAGGGTTATTCTCTACAGCCTGCGAGGTGGTTGAGAGACACAGACCAACCCCTCTGGTGCACGACACAAGAGGAGTGACTGTACCAAGAAACGTGTGGATCGTGTACAGGTTGTTTTGACCTCGTGTTTTAGAGGTGTGAGCCCCCAGGGAAAGATGACCCTGCATCACCAGTGAGCAGAGAGAGTTTCATCCCTGGAGGATGGGGAGACAGACAGTGATTTAGACCGTTTTCCTTCGCTCCGGTCTTAGGGCATGAACACACATGGACTCACGTGGTGGACTTCAGCGGCCCCTGTGTTACCGCTATACCCCAGCATCAGAGGGACAGCCAAAGCCCTACATCCCCTTAATGCCCTGTAGGATCAGAAAATCACAGACTGATTTAGATGGAGAGGGACATGAAGCACCCAGACTAATGAAGGTGGGAGGGTGTCTGGTCCAACACCCCACTCAAAACAGTGCCAAGCTTTCAGCTTGATCCAACTTCATATTAGATGCTCAGGGCTCTGAGCAGCCACAATTTGAGTACAAGATTTCTCCATCTTCCTGGCCTCCTGTTCCAGTGTTTGACCACCCTTAGGCGAACAAACTTTTCCTAACATCTACATCAAATTTGTCTTGTTGCAACATGTGCCCATTGCCCCTTGTCTTTTCACTGTGCACCTCTGAAGACAGCAATAAGACCCTTCTCCTACCTCCCACACCTCCAAACTGAGGGAGCTCTCTCAGCCTCTCCTCCCCTGCCACGGGCTCCAGACCTCTGACCATTTTGGTGGCTTCCATATGGCTATGTATTTATTGCAGTGAGGAGCCCAAAAACCAGGCACAGTTCTCCAGGTGTCATCCTGTAAGTGTCAAATTGAGGGCAACCATCTCTTCCCTTGACCCGCTTAGCAGTAAAAGCTGGTATACAGTGGGTGTCCTTCACATCAAGAGTGCACCGGTGACTCACGCTCAACCTAACGGCCCCCAGGTCCTTTTCTGTAAACCTACTACACCCAGTGTTTCCAAATTTTGCACAAAAAGGCCCAAAGCTGTGTGCCTGCTCCCGATGATGCCACGCAGAAAAGCTATTTTAGAAATGCTTTAGAGTTGCAAAAAAATGGTATTGAGCTCATTTCTCTAAGCAGGAAATTAAAGTGCCTCAACTACTTGCAGTGCAATCATCCAGAATTCAGACTCACAGAAAAAAAAACAAGTGCTGTAATCTAAAACCTCCCCAAAATAACTTCTCGCATTGGAAAAAGGAACACAGCTGATGACCAGATCTGGCTGTCTTCCAGAGCTATAGGATGGAGTTGTGAATCAGAGCTGTGAATCACTGATTCAGCGGCAAGCAGCCTGCCCTGCCCTGCTCCCCCTGCCTGGGACCGGCAGAGTTCAGAGTCCCCCCTTGCAGCACTGCTCCCCGCTCAGCCGCAGCCTTGGGTAAATGCTTCGGGGAGGCTGCCCAGAATGGGAGGGCTGGTTCCTATGGAAATGACTCCAAAGACTTGCTGTTTTTAATACAAATGCCATTGACTCAATAGGTTTTTTTCTAAAAACCCATCCCCCATAGGATAGGATTTTTTTTTTTTCCTCTGTGCAATTCTACTCCACACTTCAAAGCTCAGACAAGAGCTGGCTTTCATTTTTGGGAATGTTTCCAGCACAGCTAGGACTGGAGGGAAGGAAGCAAATCCGCGTTTGAGACAAACTCAGGGATGCAGCATCTTAGGGGGCTCAGGGCATGGTGGACACACAGCACGAGGTGGGGGCTGTGCCAGCAGAGGCAGATACAGCCAATGCACGACCTGCAAACGCCTTCATTAAACTTGGCTACATGGAAATCAGGGAATGCTGAAACAAAAGGCTTGCCCTGCAGCCTTGACGCAAGCCCACCGTGTGCTGCATCGTGAGGCTGCCACATTACCAAGGGCTTCCACAAGCATCCGCCCGAGCAGTGCAGGGTGGATCTGGGTGCTTTGCTGACCGGCTATTCTGCAGCACGCTCGGCCACCACATCCCTTTTCAACTCCCGCTTCAAGCACAGAATTATTCATTTCCTTGCAGGGTTGCTATGGAGCTCGTCACTATGGCAGCCAAAGGCCTCGCAAACATTTATTTGCACAACTGCCCAGTGGATTCCTGAAAAATTATTTCC
>Ga0181612_125073_pt1 | contig 13317 bp, 4 predicted proteins | sample HoacroProtozoa21_FD_119630 | JGI IMG/M metagenome (GOLD analysis project Ga0181612, IMG submission 119630) | Hoatzin crop microbial communities from Cojedes, Venezuel. Combined Assembly of Gp0051906, Gp0051904, Gp0051908
AACAGGCTGCCCAAGGAGGTTGTGAAGTCTCCTTCTCTGGACATATTCAAGACCCTCCTGGACAAGGTCCTGTGCAGCCTGCTGTAGGTGACCCTGCTTCGGCAGGGGGGTTGGACCAGATGACCCACAGCTGTCCCTTCCAACCCTGAACATTCTGTGATTCTGTAACCTACTGGTTACTTCACAAGGTCACGTTATAGTAAAATCACGTGAGGCAAAACCAGCAATTACACAAAACTGGATATAGATAAAATCATAATGAAGCTAACATTTACCATATTTTCCTGTTGACAGAATGGTAACTGATTTCAGCATATAAACCAGTGTGGTATTAAAAGTTTTAAAATCTTATCCTTTGTATGGCCTGGCTTTAGTCTTGTGAATAAACTTTACACTAAATAATAAATTTTACATTTACTAAATTTCTACAGCTTATTCATTCATCATGCTATGGCACACTTGCACTTCATTGCTTCAGCACTCTGATGCACCATCACTTCTTCGATTTATGTATGCGTTCATGTGTGAAGTAACCACAGCAGCACAATAATGTAGTATTGTTGAAAAAATCCATCCACAAAAATGGAATCATGCCAAAGCTCTGCATCAAAGAATTTAGAAGGAATACTAAAAAGATCCACTAGAAGGAGCTAGCACTATGTGTAATTCAAAACAGTACAGTCATCTACAGATATCATTGGTTAAAGGGGCAAATAATCTCTTTGCTATTGAGAAAAATCAAATTTATATTTTTATCTGTCAAATTTATATTTTTATCTGATTCTGTATTTGATTAGGAAATTAAAAATAAAGTAAGTGCACAGTAATCACTGACATGCTACATATCTTTAATAAGGAATAAAGTCAACTTTCTATTTTGGTATAGCCTTTTCCCCCTTTTGAAAAATGCATTTTATTACTAATATTGTAAATAATGTTATAACTATCAGTCATATATTCTGTGTTGCAAAAACAGAACAGTTCACCAGATACCCAAAAGTAGCTGCTCTCCTTGATGAGCTTTATGGAGTTAAATTTCTAGTCTATGAGAATCTAGCGCAGAGTCACTCCTGCAATTACACTTTCTCTCCTTTCTACTGAAAGAAGTGGGCAGTGCTGTCTCATAGCCTGACTAAACAAAGACAGTTTTATCTTGCCAAAAAATATCACTGAATCTGTCCATAAACATGCTAAACAAGAGGAGATCTGATGGTGGAACTACATGGTGTATAACCTTTGCTTCTGAATAGTGTACCCTCCCTTGTTTTCCTATTAATACAAAATATATAATGCACTGATAATTTCTGACAGACGCATTGCAAAAAAGACAACCTAGATTGTACTACTGATCTAGTGTGACAAAAGCAAATACAAAAGTAGGAAAGCAAAACACATACAGTTATTCTTTGCATGCTAGTCAGGCAAATTGACTTCTTGTCACGAACACTTACTGGTCTGTAGCTGCTTTTCTCTGGCCTGCATGTCAGCAAGTATTTGTTTGAAATGGCTGGTAAAAGCAGCGAGGTCAGCATCCAGAAACACTGGCCCTTGTCCTTTCTCTTTGAGCGCTTGACTTTGAGCCTTTAGCCGTTCAATTTGAGGCTGAAGGGTTGACATTCGGATGATTTCGTCCTGTATTTTTGAACAAAAAACATGAAGACAAAGCTGTTCAAGTAACGAAATCCCTAGTGCCATGAAATCACCGCTGTTTTAATGCACAATACACAACTGCTTTGCTTCCCACTGTATCAGTTACAATAAAAACAAATTCAACATTTTAAATAATTTCTCACAAGTCAATACCTCTGCTCCCAATATGATCATCTTACCATTGTTTAAAGTCACTTTCTCACAACATTATCATGTTAATAGTGTCACGCTTAAAGAAAACAGTACAGATTGTACATTAAAATTCCATGCCCCTTTTCATGTGGAGCTGGGAAGATAAAAACTCCACATGTCCCATAATCCTGGACACATCTCTGTGAGATTATATATAAGATAAACAGCATGAAGTAGAAAAGGAGAGGTGAAGATTCATAGTGATTTCTAGCAGCCCCACAGCAACACATTACAGGTCAGGGTTGTGCTATTATACCTTCAGGAGGCCTTGTACACACTGTGACACTTGCAACTACCAAGGAAAGAGAGTTCTTAGTAGAGCTACTGTAAGAGAAGCTTTCTCCAAGAAAACAGAGCACCCCTGAAAGCACAATGCCAGCTTGGAAATGCCTGAAAATAGAAGTAATAGCATATAGATCTAAATTTGGGTTTCAAACATTGTTTGCAGTTTGAGAGCTTCTGGAGCCATAGATTTCATTAAGTCAAACTTCTACAAGTATGTCATGCAATTTATAATTCATTACTACATCTCAATAGATTCTAGTCAAATAATATTAGCTTATAAGTAATCTCCACCCACAGAGTTGTCTACCACAAAAGAGAAGCAAATTTCTATGATGCTGCTGCACACAAATCAAAACATTTAGGGAGAATAATAAGTGAATTGGTGTGACCATTTTTGTACAACTATTGTAATTCTGTCAGATGATGACAGAAGAATATTCCGCCACTTGACTACACAATCCACTCTGCATCAAAATGCAGGGTCTGTCACAAGTGCAGTGATCTCCAATGGCAGAATTTTGGATTTGACCATGAAGACAATTTTCTGGCCCAAATCCTTATGACAGAGGTGATGAACAACAGTTTCTTATTAAAGAACCAAAGACATAGATTCTTGCAGGGGATAAAGAAAAGGAAAAAGAGTCCAGGGGCATAGTTCCCTAGCTTTAAGTATCTAAGTATCTTAATAACTAAATGTTTGGGCCGAGTTTTAAATACCCATATGCTAGGTTCTATTGCCTCTTTTTCTTTACCAGTCCTTCCTTTCCTTGAATAAACATTTTCAATAATTACCTTGGAAAGATAAGGAGTCCCTTCTCCACTTTTATTTTGAAATAGTGTAGGTCATAATCTGGTCCACTGCTGGAACACCTATGAAGTGCAATATCATAAAAAACTTGGAGAAGAATCTCTAACCTTGCATTTTTCCAACTGAGTTTTTACTGTATCAGGATCTGTTGCTGGTGTGGGTTGTGCTTTCAGCCAGTTTTCTGCAGTAATTGCTGTCTGCTCCAGTTGCTGCAGCTGGGAGTAGAAGTCAATGATGTTATTTTGGTACTCCAGCCATGCCAGTCTTTCACTCAGCAACTGACAGAACTCAATCCAGCGGCTCTTCAGTTGCTCTGAGGCTTGTCTAATGTTGTCAGCATTCAGACCCTCTAGAAAGAAAACAAGAGAAGTTTGACACTTAAAGATGAATAAGTCACAAAGAAAAAAAAGCAAAATAATTTAACAATTCAATTTCTGTAGTTGAGAGCTCATAAATTCAGTTAATGATTTATCATCAAATAACTGTCCTGAACATACTGATGTTACACATTAGTGGAGAAAGCATTTCAAAAATATTTTAAGCTGCTGCCAGGGTACTTGTGTTGCTATGGGAATGAATTATAAATTGCATTAAAGTACAAGAACGGGAATAAAGCAGAAAGTAGAGATACAATACACGAAGCTAATTAAAACTGTTGTAAGAAATAAGAAAATGCCTGACAGCTGGATTTTGAAAACTATGTCTGGACAGTAACTAGATTTTAATGTACAAGGCTGTTGGGTGTTTTTTTTTATAAAAAGACTGATTTAAATGAATAGGAACTATATTCTGCAGTTATTTTCATGTTTCTGACAATCCAACCCTTAAGTTTTGCATGACATGTCATTTTAGAAATATCATAAGCATTGAGGAATAAACATACGATCAGATCAAACCTCCATCTAGGCCAGTCCTGTGCGTTCAGTGGTGACTGTCAGTAGACATTAAACAGACTGAGAGCCGAGAAACCATAGGTGACACTTCTCTATGATTATTTTTAGATAGGGTTTGGTTTCTCTGATATAGTTTGTCTATTTCTGTCCATTGTTCAAAAATTATGCTTAGATTAAAGTTCATAAAAGAAAAATGACTTTAACTATTAAAGACAAGGCAATTTTTTAGAACCATTTAAAGGTAAGAGAGCTGTGTACAGTCTCTGAGGAAAGTAAGGCAATACATATCAAAGATAAGCAAAGTGGTCGTACAACAACATCATTTACAATTATTCTGAAACTTGAACTTGGGTGGAGTTCAAAATACTATTAACTTCAGCATCTCCTTTGTTTTTCAGAGGAAGTTTAAATGTAATCCCTAACCTTTTTTACTGGCATGACATGTAATGATACACATAACAATAGGACCAACACTAATTTCAAAATTAATAAACTTCTAAGTCCATTGAATAATGCTATATGCTTAAGAACACTTTTAATAACTTCATCACTTAGTCATACACTAGCTAACCAGTAAAACAGAAGCTATGCCTTTATCAAAATAATCAAATTTAGAGTTTTCTTCCTATTTCTTAAAAAAAAAGTTTAAAAGCAAATAAGACGAACGCTTTCAGTGCTATACTTCTATGACTTCTGATACATTGGCAATATGGTTTATCTTGTTCGCAACCTGTACTCCCAATCTTCAGGAAAATTTATTTATCAGGGATAAAAAAAAATAGTAAAGTTCACATGCAATTTTTGAAGGTAGGACATAGGAAATTGAGTCCTAATTGCAGCTAAATGCCTTAAAAAAAAGAAGTACTGAAAATTTATTACAATAAAATTTTCTAAGGAATGACTATAAAGCATGCTATATGGTTAACCGTACTAAATGGTAATCTGGGATCGTGTTGGTTGTGGAGCACCATAATGCTCTGGTAAATCCTATTCCAGATTGAGCTCAGGGCTATCCCATTCAGTGTCTCTTGGAAACAGTCCACTTGAAAACAGACTGCAGTTCCTGATAGCAGTTCCCTGGACATGCTCTGTTTCTAGGATGTTGCCCCAGCCAAACAAATTGTACATGATTTTAAAAAATACAAGCAAAAATGTAGAAATGTAGGAAGTCCAGTACTACTGGGAGATAATGGCAACTCTGGTGGCTGGAGTGGCTATACGTACACATTATACTCTGGAAACTGGATGGCACAGTTTAAAGGCTGAGCAAGGGTATAAAATGAACTTTAAAGCATAAAGAAGTAAACAATGTTTTGACATATCTTAGTAAAATCCAACAGTGGTCTGGTCTTGTGCACATGTGTTTGTATCTGAAGTTGCACTATGCATAACTACATTTTCTTAAAGTGTAATCTCTAATGAACATACAGTAATATGTGAAGAGGCAGCATAAACCTGCATGGCATAGCATGTTTGAATAACAACAATCAAAGATGACCAGGCACATAAATACTGAATCTTACTGACGGTGAGAACAAACACATATATAGAAGACAAGCCTTTAACTATGCTGTATTTCAAGAACTGTTTCTGTCCTGTTGTGACTTTGGTTATAAAAATGCTGTATACTCAGACAGTAGATTTCTTTGCCGCTGTGTTCTCTGGACCTGGAAGACACTGCCTATGAGTTTGGCAGGGCAGATATAAAAAGATCACTTTTATTTATTCCTCCTTTCCTCTCTTTTCAGTTGCCACTGTCTCCAAAGTACCCTTGGGCAACATTATGATTACCGGGGAAGTGCAGTCATGGATTCTCCTTACATAATAATACTTCTCACTGTAATATTTTCTTCAAGGATTCAGAGAGGGCTGTATTTCAGATGAAAATCTAGATTAATTAGACCCTCTTTTTCTCTTTTCACTCATATGTCCCTCAACATAACTTTTAAATATGTGAAAATAACCAACATTACTCAATTTTCTTTAATTATTTTCTTTATTATATAAACTTTCAGTCTAAATGTGATTTCACAAGTGCACAGATGAACAAAGAAATGCTTTTGCTTTTCATTTAACTGAAGTGGACAGTGCGAGATTGTAGCATGCAGAGCCATGTCTAGTAAAAGACTGCAGAGGCGCACCTCCATTAGGCAACACAATATCCTACTGCAAGGAAGAGTCATCTGAAAATCTCCATATGATGCATTTTTAAAACTCTCTTAATTCACAGTCTGCTCAAGTAACTCAAAATTATTTATCAGATGTTGGTATGCCATTTCCAGAAGGTTGCAAGAAAATGGCCACTATTTGCACTCAAAATAATTTGGGAGAATTTGTCAAAAGTATGTCTCATTTTGAAAAAAGCCAGTCATCCATCTCATTGAAAATGACAAATTAATAACTATTTGAGTAGTTGATGGAATGAGGGCATAATTTTATTGTTTTTATTTGCTCACTAATTTGGTGAAAATCACGAATTTGAAACTTACTTCCATGATAAGTACTGATTTCTTCATGATCTTTAGCAACTTTAGAAACCACCAGCTTTCATTCATGATATTAACATCAGTGCCCTTACTCTGCTTCACTCATGGCAGCAAGACATGCCAAAAGCTGACAAGCAGGCAAAGAAACAATATAAAGCCCATTCTCTGGTAAAACAACATTATTTTAGGAATAATGGTTCATAATATTTTCATGTAGCATATTCTAAAATCTTCTGATATAATCAGTGAATAAATATACTGCACCCAGAGGAAACAGATCATTATCTGAAGTGCATCCATTAATTTTATTACTTTGTATACTGTGCATAACAAATTGTGTCTGAATATTTTTAATTGTGCAGCACCTTACATGCAAGTACTTTGGAATTGCCACTTAATATGAAGTGTATCTTCTTAAGTGCATTTATAATTCACTATGCTTCTGTGATAGAATAATATAATATTATCTGTATTTTTATAGCTTTTGACTCATAGGCACATTGGAAATGGTAACTCAAGATATCTCTTCCACAGAACAACAGCACTTAATTATGTGTCATATCACAACAAATTCATTTGTATTCACTTTAATGCTGCCTATCAAAATTCTCTGAGTATTCATTTTGATGCCCTATTTATTTTATTCTAAACTACTATAATAGTCAAGTGTGTGCTCAAACTGCTAAAGTGCTTCACTCATGCATCAATAGATTTGTTACTCTATTTTAGAACCGAATTTACCAAAGAAAAATAGAACTGAATCTTTTCCTAGAAACACTGTTAAACAGAAGATGTAATTTTTCATTGATTGTGTAAAGAGAAGATGTAAATTTTCCTTGATTGTAATCATCAGACTTCTTTAAAAGCATGGACCTTGACAGGCAGAGCACGGCCGATGTAGAAGATGAGTGGCTGAGTAAAGAATCGTCCACCAAAAGCATCAATGGTTTCCCGTGTGATGGGAAAAGTCCTTCAAATGGCAATATCCAGACACACTGCTTACAAACTCAAGAGTGGCTTCACTGTGTCAGATAGCAGTTCTTTCTCATGCAAAATGCTTTTGCTGAAAATGGCTGAAAGCATTTACATAAGGCAAGAAAAGTGCCCTGTATAAATACACTTTCTCACAATATTTTCCTCTGTGCTAAAGAATAAATAAATGAAAGCCTAAATAAACCAATTCAATTCTCTCCAGAATTTGAATCCTATTTTTCACTTATTCCCCACCCTATCACTGTAAAAATAAAACCAAGAAAATAAATATAATTGCTACAACAATGAAATTCACCACCATTCTGAGTTCCCTCTTATAATCCACCAGAGATCTTCATCTTTTTATGCTCTTCATCTATTACATTCAGAATCTTATTTATGAGCAAAGAAGTAGCACATCTTACGTATAAGTAAAGCCAAGAGTTTAGTGACAGCGTAATTGGAATCTGAAAACTCTAATCATTATTAGTCCAGGTCTAATTGATACATAATACGTAAAAATTAACAATGCAGTTATTTGTCATTACTCGACTTCACCACTGATCTGTGCCTTAAATTTGTTTGCCTTGTATAGTCTTTTAATTATAGATCACTCTGCAAATGCGTAAAAATCAATTGTATCACTGACTGATTTCCCTAAAGAAAAGTACTGCACAGAATAATGAGAGCATCATCATTTTTGATTTGTAAATTGTGATAGTTAAAAAGGTTTTTCATTCAAGCTAACACAGTACACCTTCCCTCCACTAGATGTTAAACTGCATGTCTCCCACATATCAGGCAAAAAGGATAAGGCACAAATAAGGTGCATTAATTCCAGTTCCTTCCCATATTGCGGAAGAGTTCCAGCATTAGAACAGAAAGGTATGTTAGGTATAGTCAGTCTGCTCTGCTGGCTTTCCTATGGTACATCCTTTCCTCTTGTTCTTAGTGAACTCAGAAATCAACAAAAAAACCCAGAGATGAAGAATGTATGTTCCAAATTAATTTCCACAAGCCACACAAAGACTAAAGAAATTTAGCTGAGTTACTGTGGAAAATACAAAGCTGCATAAATTTACTATAGTTTGAGATGTAGGTTTAAAGTTAATTTACTTTTTTTACATAGCTTTTAGTTCAATATCAATTTAGGGACAATCTCATTAGTTGCAATTTCATTAAATCTTAATGATTTGGAAGAAAAGACAAATTGAAAATTTGTTGTATTTAAAAAGGTCAAAGGCTGAACATTGCAGTCAGCTTCCTTTACACTCAAAGGGCAATTCTGAACACCTAACAAGATATTCCATTTGCAAATTCTTTGTTAAAATTATTTTACAGTTCTCTTCAACTAATGTTAATTATTTAGTTCTACTCTCTACCACTCCCACCTAGTGGTGATTACTGAATTATTTAACCATTTCATACACTATTCTTCAAATCGCCTTTGCAGCAGTGGAGTAGCTGAAGGTCCGGTAAACATTTTAGGCTTCAAACCCAGAGAAGCTGTTTCTTTTTTTAATGGAATTGTTTCTTCCCTAAAACCATGACAAGAAAAGGATCTTCATTCTCACAGGCAATTAACCTGTCATCCTTACTAGAAAATTCTTGCTACCAGGGCTACCATGATATACGGCATGATACAGAGCTCGGGGCAGTTGACAGCAAACAGGTAAAGTCACGCTGGCTTAGCTAGTCTACCCTGTGCTTGCACCCCAACTGGAAGACATGCTTCCTAAAAAAAAGTGTGATTTGGGAGATACTGGAAATATTTATACCCACATCTAGCTACCGTTGAGATCACAAAACCGATAAACCATGAATAAGCATAGACCCATGGACTGAAGGAGAAAAAAGAGAACCTTGAGTTAAAACCACATGGCAATAGTTAAGATAGAAAGTAAATCTATTTGATACTAGACAGGGAGGTAATACAGTACCGGAAAAGTAGTATATAATGTGCTAGTGATTTCTGCAACTAGAACCACAAACAGTCATTAGAAAGTACTACATAATGTAAACCAATCGAAGCTGGAATTCTTGAGGTGCAAGTCTTCATTTGGCCAAAGGAAGAGTGAGGCACTGCTAAATGTGACCTAGACAAATTCCGCCAAAAATACCAACTGTGATGTGGCAGCACACAAATTTCAAATATGGCCTTAAAAGTCCTGTACAACCAGTTCTCCCTGGCAGAAAATATGTCCAAAAAAATCGACAGAATTTTTTCTATGCTCAGCCATGGAAAACTTCCCAAATGATTGCAAAGAGGGTGCACGTGTCACCAGACTCCCTTCAGTTTATTGACTGAGTCTAGAAAGGGAACCCTTGCAACAGTTGTTACAGTAATGATAATTAAATATGCCCCTTACATTAAATATGGTCACTATCAAAATATTACATCTTCATACTTAAGCAAGGTAATCTTAAGATTCCATCAAATTTGTTTGGCCAGTTAGTACCTCAAACTCTGATCATTTAATTTTTAGTGATTAAGTTCTTGGACCATCATTATAACATTTTAATATAAAATACATGTTCTGAAGCTCAGTGCATTCAACATCTATATTTCTGGTAATCATATCAGTACGCCAGATGTTGGCCTATGTTTAACATTTTATTGCAAAATTAGACTTTCTTTAATATCAAGGACAAGGGCATGTCTTACAATTCTACTCCCATCTACCTTTCTTTGGCTTTTCTTTTTCCCTTAAAAGTAGCTGAAAGTTCCAAAGAATGACATAACAGAATATATATTAAAAAAAAATCAAGAATAAAAATAAAAAACTTACAAATAATTTTCCTTAAGAGTTGCCTAAGCTTTAACATTTGTTATCTTTGAAAAGCTGAATGCCAAAAATCTCTTTCAAAACCCAATAAAATCTTGTATTTTCTATAATACAGAACATTACAGCAATACATATATTACAAAACATACATCATATATTCTAAGTCAGAAGAACTTTTTCCAAACTGTTCAGTGTAATGCCTTCAGACCTTTATAAGTCAGATGAATTAACGTACCTTCAAAAGCTTAGCATACTCCAAAAATAAGATTACAACTTAGGTCTGCACAGAACAGATTATTAATATAAAGTTCACGACTGCGAGCACGTTTTACACACACTTCTTTTCATGGTACTAAAGTGGTAAAATTTCTTTCTCTTTTCTAATTAACAGATTAAACATTCAGAAATAATAAAGGAAATATAAGGTAATATTACTTTACTGTTCCATTTAGACAGTATTTGCTAATATATTTCTGGTGATAAATATGAACCTGTGCATTTATCAAATCACCAAGAAGATTATCTAAATCAACTCCCATGTAATTACCATTCACCATCTGTTCCACCAGGGCCTCAGCTGATCTGCTGGCATCTTGCAGTTTTCTGTACTTCTCAGGCTTTTCTCGCTGGATGGCCTGCAGCATGACAGGAAAGGTGAGTATTTCAACAGACGGATTTTGAAGAAAAAAGTAATTAATCTCAGGGATGTCTTCTGATTTCTCAAGACCATTTAAGCTGTGATATTGCCCTGCCAGACTCCCAGTTTGCAATGAAAGCAGCAAGTGCCACGTACCATCAGGAAGGCATTCAGTCATAAAGTCATATACATAAACTGAGAATCAGAACAACACAGAGTTGACAAATGATATGCATCCGTATTTTACAGACAAATAAAAGACATACAAATTAAGAGCTATTCAAAGCCCAACATTTCAGAATAAAAATATGCGTTCAACAGAAATTCCTTGTGGAAGAACAGATTTGCTCATTTCTCATATGACTCCTATTGATAACAGCAGGAACTGAGCATGCTAACCAAATTACAGGTTTTCATGGCATACTAGAGTACTGAACCCATATACCCATTTGATTGCTTACTTTTTTTTGTTGGCAAAAAAAACCCTGCAAAATGCATATTAGATATCTAACATCTATATGAACATATATAGCAGACACCCGTATATGAGCTACCAAGTAAGAATGAGAGTTAACTGCAGAATTAACACAGGCTTCTAGTTAGGTATGGTGTCTAACACTCTCAATTCACCTTTCCGTACTGAAAAATTTCTCACCCACGTTGCGGCTAGCACTCAGGCTAGCTAGTAATGGCTGGTAAAGGCTAGCTGGTGAAGTTTCAGAATATATTAGGAATCTAAGTTTCTAATTTCATTCTGCGTTGGTAGCAATACAGACGGAAAACATAACCATTTTAGATCTGACAGCCCCTCAACGCTGTCTCATAATTAACATAATGAAGTCATACCATTGATTTTAAATTAATTTAGTTTTATAATTCAGGTATGATTTAGAAGCTTTAAAGCAGAAGCCCAAAGAAGCAACACAGGGCCACAGCCAAGTCTGCTACCAAAAAAACTCCAGACTACATACCTCCCGGACCAACAGAGTCTCTCTTAAGTCAGAGTCCCTCACTGTCGCAGCGGATACACACATACAAAACGATGTGCCACTGCAAATCCTACATGGCATTTATGGAAAGGTAACACACAACCCTGGCTATGGCTTTCTCCGGCTGACCCCCCTAGGCTTCCCAATCAACGTGTTTATTTCCCCAGCAAAGGTATACTCTGTGTGACTTGACTCTTCAGGGGAAAAGATTCCTTAGAACTGGAAAGAAACCTTAAGTAGGTGTCTAAGAACACATTTAGTAGAATAACCTCACACACTTGCATTTGAAAATGTTATTTTTCAAATAGATTGCTATGCTTAGGAGGAAGTAATTTAAACACCTTTGAATAAACTCTCTTAAAGTAACTTTTAAAGTGTGATGCTTAAAACATCTTCAGTTTAATAAGAAGCAGCTCCCTGGAAGACTTGCTAGGTGAGGAGATGCTCAGAACCTTTGAGAGATTTTCAGTTAAGTTCACATTTTTCACAGGGTAGTTATAACTGCCCTTCATTGCTGCATATAGAAATTATTAAATAGCAGGCTTTCTAACAATGTGACAAAGCTTCTATCAAATGCTTTCAACAATACAACTCTATATAAATAAAATATATAAAGAAAGGCTATTTAGAGAAGAATCAAGTGTGGGAATATTTTTTATTTTCTAGACATATATAGCGCTAAATTGACACTGAAAATTTATGAAGTATAATCCTAATGAGTTGAAGATAACTGTATTAGTTATTTATAGTTTTTGTAGGTCAATAAAGTTTCCTACCATTCCACTGCACAATTTAAATATTTTCCAAATTGAAAAAGTAGTCTATTAATTCTCTTCGGAGTTCTAAAATTTCTTATAGAATCTTAATTACTACTACTCCATCTATAATGCCAGGTATAATTAGCATGAGTCTAACTACAGAGAACTCAAAGGAATCATAAAAACACTAAAATATACTGAAAATAATTTTACTCCATCTGTAATGCCAGATGTGTAATTATCATGAGTGCAACTGTAGTGAGCACAAACGAATCATAAAAGAACCCCCTAAAATATATTAAAAATTGACTTTTTGAAATATAAAAGTAATATGACATCAGAGCCTGGGGCAGAGAAACTTTCAATGTCCAGTACTACGCTGTGCGTGCAGAAAAATGTGTAGAAACAAAGATTAATGTTTCAAGGTCCTGACAGGAAATATAAGCATTATATGTGATACCCTTAAACGAACATGAAAATTTGGTACATATAAAACTTTCTGTCAATCACTTTTCTCCATTCATTTTTATGTAATTCACATGTATTATAAAAATGAAGGTCTAACATTGGTTACAGGATGACATATGCTTACATACAGAAAGCACAATGCTAGCCAAAGGAGAAATGACTATCCTCTTGTTACTCATACAAAGACAAATTACCTGAACCTGGGAGAAAGGAGGAAATTCACCCTAGTTAATTCATAGCACTAACCACATAGTCCTGCCATCACTCTGTACACACTGCCATTGTTTGCGGAACCCGCAACTATGTCTTGGATTTTTAAACCCCTCAGAAGAAGGATTTCCATAAGCACGTGTAAAGTGCCTAGGAATGAAAGGAGTAGGAGTCCCGTAACAC
>Ga0181612_125565_pt1 | contig 13317 bp, 7 predicted proteins | sample HoacroProtozoa21_FD_119630 | JGI IMG/M metagenome (GOLD analysis project Ga0181612, IMG submission 119630) | Hoatzin crop microbial communities from Cojedes, Venezuel. Combined Assembly of Gp0051906, Gp0051904, Gp0051908
ATGTTAACATAGCATAAATACCTAGTAACTGTGTCTCTTCGGTGCACACGTTTGGAGGAGAGATCCCCTGTGTGCCCGGCGCTGCAATAAAGAATACCTGCTTAATAGTCTGCCGACTATTGAGTCTTCAATTCCGGCTTTTCACGGCATCACACTGTAACTTGTAAATTACTGTTTATGTGGGGTTTATCTTGACTGTGGATACTGAATGCTAATTTGATAATGTAAATTAAAAATGCAAACATAACCACTTATAGCTGGATTTTATTTTGAGAGTAGGCTACAGCCGCAGTATGTTTTTTGGGGTGGTTTTTCTACTTACAATACATTCCAGGCTTATTCTCTTCCTTTTCTTAAAAAAGTAAATTTTTGCTCTTACTTTTGCTGTTGAACACCATAGAACTCTAAAAAGAAAATGATCTGAATACTGCTTATCCTTCCAGAAAAAAATTCTTAACTACAGAAATGTACTACATTCCTGCTGAAAATCTTTATACCTGTGCAGGCACAAAGGTAAGAGATCTTGTAGGTCAACAACACCCTGAAGACCAAGATGCTTCATGGTTAAAACTGGTATACGTCGGGGTGTGGTAAATCAACTAGTGCTCAAATCTGCACCTGTGTGACCACACAGTTGTGGTCCTTGACTCAATTTGACTAAGCTTGCTTGGGTAGCTATCTGCTTTTGTCACTCTCATGATAATTGTGTGTATATACTTTTAGAGTGGAATTTAAACTTTTATTAAAGATGAAAAAAAAGAAATCAAGTTGGCCTTCTTGTTGCTGGTTATTTGTAGGATTGAAAATCAGAGGAATATTACTTGCAAACTAAACACATCCATATGGAAAATACTGCATCAGTGAACATGGAGTGGGACAGATCTGACAGTGCTACCAGTTTTCAGAAAAAAACTGTAATTTAACCTTACTCAAAAAACTTCCCAACTGTTATCTTATCAGTGGCTGCCTCAGAACAGACTTTTGGAAAGGGATTAATCTGGAAAAGAAAGCTTGAAAATCATTCTCCCATATTTAACAAGCCATTGGAGTAAGGGACATGGATGATGGGTTCATTGTAATTTGCTTGGGTGGAGATCAGGACCAATTCAAAGAAGTTAACCTCAGGCTGTTTGGGCTCGCTGGCTCAGGTTGCCTCAAAAGGCTCATCCATCAGTGGGAGGAACGTGTCTCCCTGCTTTGCCTGCAAGGGCAATATAAGGAGACCAAGCTCGTAAAGCTAGTATTAGCCTTGGCCAGCTTGCGTACACAGGCTGAAGGCAAGGCACAGAGCTGCCATGTCTAAAGAGGGCTGTGTACCGTACAGATGCAGGGCTGCCTGCTGCTCATACCTAAAGAAGAATGTGATTAAGTGCAAGCTATCTCAGCCAATGTCACTGGAGGACTTCTTATGTCTTGAGTAGTTATGCAGGTTGCCTAGGCAATTTTCAATTATTATATAAGAACAGCTGGTGCTTTGATGAAATAAAACATTTAGTTTTGAATTATGTGGTTCCCTTTATTAATACCAAGAAACCATGGATGACATGCATTTATCAAGTTAGTAAAAACAAGTTCTTAGAAAAAGAACTGAACATGAGGGGAAAAAAACCTGAGCATACATTTCCCAGCCAAGGAGCTTAGCAATATGTTTTTGTGGGTTTTGTAATGAAGAGCTCTCAAGACAAGGACATGACAAGGAAAGGAAGTCCTCTTCTCTTAAGGATAAATTAGAGATGAGTATCAGATAATACTGAAAACTTCCAGCTGCCAGGTGATTCAAATACTGTGGTTTAACATCTCGGGCCAGTACATGCTGCTGCATGTGTCTAAAGCGAGGGACATGAGCCTTTAATAGAAGTGAGTAAAAGCCTTTTAATAGAAGTGCTAATGATTTATTGATCCCTCTGAGTCTAATGGTGATGATATTGATGTTATGTGACTGGATTGCTGAAGTACCTCTGCACACATAATACACTACAATGCAACCTGGGAAATATGACTTTCACAAAAATCAGAAATTATTCTACTAACGTCGAATATATACGGTTGCTGTGAATTTTGCTTGGAGGAAATATTAGTAGATCTCCAATTTAACATTTGCATATCTATCTTTTCTGTTGTAATAGAAAATATATTTTCATGTGATAATGTGGATATAAATAAGCTTATGCTTTGCCTGAAAAAAAAATAAGTCAAATTTTCTGAGTGGTGGTAATTTTATTCATACAATATTCAAATATGAAAGGACTACACGTAAGAAAAAATTACATACTTTAAACAGAGTTTTTTCTAAGCTTGTGTACTGAAATGAAACAATTATGTATGTGAACATTTCCTACATCCGAGTACACATAACTAAATAAATCCAGACTGGAAAACAACTGCTTAAGCAGCTACGCTGAAGAAAGTTCTAGAGTTATAATGAGTAAATCTCTAAATTTCAGTGAGTGATGCAGTGATCTTGCAAAACCAGGCATAGCTCTAGCTGTGGATGTGCAAAACAGACTATAACCTGATACTATTAAAAGTAACTCTTCTTCCCCCAACAGTAGTAGATTTTCTGCTGAGGACTGTGTCTAGTCATGGACAAAGAAAGATGTGAGTCAACAGGAGCAAGTCCAGCGAATAGTCACAGACAGAAGTTCTATAAAATAAAATTATTTAATGGATTTGGTTTGCTTACATTAGAGAATAAACACTGAGAAATGTAGAACATTATTTGTGAGAGGCCACTTCAAAGTGAAAGTGAAAATTGGTGTGTGAACTTTGTAACTGTAAGGGGAGTTTACAAGCTACTGTGGGATGTCTGGGGAGGACATAGAGCCCCCACCATTGGACTTCTTGGCTTTCAATGAACCTACTTGCTCCTTATTCACAGACAAGGTTAACTGCAGTCCCTTCCAGTGTTTTATTCAATGCTTTCTGCACAGAAAACTGTTTTTTAAGGCATTATGCAACATTTGAGTTTTTAAACAAGTTAGCTTCATACTGAATTTACTGAAAAGCTGGCAGTATCCTTTAGCTATTAACAATAAATGCACATTAGAATTGTATTGAATTCCATGAGGAAATGACTGAAAGAATTCTACTTTAAAAAATATGAAGTACTATTTATTTTAATTGTTTTAGATAGGAAATTGATTAAACAGTGCAAGACTAGAATAAATCATGAATTTGCAATGTTTGGTAGTGATGTCCTCTGCTCTGTTCATTACCTGTTCTTGAGACATGAAGTAAATTTCACTGATGTTAGATTTATTTACGGTCTAACTTTTGTAATTTCCTCTCAGCTCCCATTTGAGTGACTCATTTATGAGTATGCTTGCTGTTCATGAGAATCTTTTGGCATACGGCAGCAGTGTTTGCTACTTCACTTACAAAATCTGATTCTCATCTCACATAAAGTGCTGTAAGTAGGCATTTTAGTTGTACACTATTGTAAAAGAGATAAAAATCAATCTTCCTTAAAGAGGTCAATTGAATGTTATTAAATAAGCCTATTAAAGTACTCTTATCAAAAGAAAGAACTAAATAAAAGGAAGGTAAAGTTCTCTAGGGAATGAATTTAGTCTGCTTTTTTCCAAGGAATTGCAAGAAAAAAATGCGTAGCTGAGACTGAAGTCGAAGAGTCATTGTTCTCCAAACATAATTCCATAGGGCGAATTTGGATGAAGAACTAGGGTGGAATATCTCATAATAGAAAAATGGCTGTGTCTGACCTAATTTTAACAAGAAATATATAAATACATATTTGCCTGGACTGCTGTCTTCATAAGCCTGAAATATCTGAATCATTAAATAACTTTATTAGTTAATAATCTTTCTTTTATTTGTTAACTTGAGGAGTAGTGGTTGCTAATTTTGTTTTCCTGTGGAAAAGAAAGATCAGAATTCAAATATCTCTTATGATTTTTGTTATGATTTATTAAGTTTCTGGGAGTTCGCCTTGCGTAAAGAATACTGGATCTGACTTCAGATTTCCCATAAGTTATTGCAATTCTTTCTGGCTTAACTCAGGCAAGTCCAGAGAATAAACTAGAAGATGACACTAAGAAAGTAACTTTCAAAATTGACTGCTTAGATTACGATGAAAATCTACGGGGATTTTTTTTTTCTTGGGATTAAGACAGCTTTAATTTGGTTTTGCTTAATTCACTTTGAAAATGAATTATGCCATACCATATCGATGTCACTTTAATTTTGAATGAAAGTGTCCACTCAGAGATTTAATTCTGATTAATGTATTTAAATCTGTATCTAATTTATCTGATCTAAATTACATTTCCTGAGTAACACTATGTAGTCCAGCTCTCTCTTAAAGCTGACTGTAGAAAGTCCGCAATAATTTCTGCAGAAATTGCTAAATATAATGCATATTCATATATGCTCTTAGATGCCCTTGGAAATGCTTGGTTATCTCTGGTACCTGCTGTGACATTTGCAAACCACAGTTTGTCAGCTTTCGTCCTTTTCCCTAGCATGAATAACATTAGGTTTGGCAGTAATGTGAATTGCAAACTTTATTGACAATATGTTGTGTTAATTATGAAGTTTACAAAAGCACTCTCTGTAGTCCTCGACCTCCTTTGTAGATGCAATGACTTGTAGGAAAATCAGCATGCATCTGTTTCTAGACTCTATTAGTCTTCTAGACTTCATGGATTTCTTTTTTTCTGAGTTACCTTCATTCTTATTTCCTGTAGACACATTTTTTCTCCTGTTCATTGTTTTACCTTGAACTGAGTAACATCCATTCAGAATTCCACCTTTATTTTGCCCCCTGTACTGTGCCAACTCTAGATCCTTACACAGGCCTCATAACTCTAAAACTCCCTCTGCATAAACATGAACCTGATTAAGATCGGTACGGTGCCATTAACTTCCAGCCAGGTTATTCAAATTTACTTCCGTATTGTTGTAGAGAGAACTGGTTCTCAGTGGAACAGCTGTGCCAAAATTGTCATTAATTCATGAGTTTATCTTTGTTTATATTTCTAAATTACTGATAAACATCACTGCTTGCAAGTGATCCTTTCCTAAATATTATCAGTTTTATTTTCTTGTGATCCCCAGAAGTCTTATTTTGGTCCTCAGAAGTCTTCCTTATTTTCTATTCATTTTGGCATCTCTCTGCAGCCTGGCACTCAGCTCTCTGTGCCTAACCCGGGCAGAGAGACCCGGGGCTGACTGCCCAGCTGACATGGGCAGAAAAGTCATCTACAAGCTTGCACTCACCACTTCAAGGTGAAGAAAGGGGCTAGAGGAACTGGACCCAATGGTTGCTCTCTATTGCATTTCCCATCATGTAGACTGGGAACAGAGAGGCTCAGTAAGACTCTCTCAGCACTGCATACTGAGCTAACACAATATTACATTATTTTTGACATTCACTTCTAAGCTAGTTTACTAGGCACAATTTAAAAAGTAAGAATTTTCTGCCTCAGCAAAGTAAGTCATTTTTGGAGTGAAAAATGATCTGTTGTGAGCACACAAAAAGATTACAGCATATACTTTTAACTGTGATGAGTCAGAGTCTAGAAGGTCTAAAAATTGTCAGCTGTAGTAGAGCTATTAATTTCTCAGGTAATTTGCATTTCTATTAATGCTAGATCTGGCATGGCTATAAATTGCTTGATGAAGCTAGATTTAAGTCCAGTATGACCCTGCCTAACCAGGATATTTATATACTAAATCATGGGGAGTTTGTTGCAAAACACCAGTTAGTTCAGATCAAAACTGTTTATGGAAAAGGATTTTTAAAAAGGATTTAAAAAATTATTCTCATATTTGATTTAAGATTTCTAAAAATTCAATAAAATTAGGAATCAAATTGTTTTTTATTATGAAATATAGGCCTTGGTTCACGTTTCCTAGCTGTATATATTGAAGTGTTACTTTTTTATTCTAAATTGCACTTCTAGGCTTCTTCAGTAGCCAGTGGAGTAGATCTTCAGGGAGTAGTCTATCCTATCCTACTGTGTCTGAGAACAGTGGGATAAATCACCATCTCAGTAATGTGTTTCTGAAAGCAACTTGTCTTTTACATAGTTTAAAAAAAATGAGCTGAGTCTCACTCGCTATTTCTAACTTATAGAAAAAAAACCCAAACCCTCTCATAGAAACATCCTCAGCCAAACCCAAGATGACACATCTTACTTAGATAATTTCAAATCTAAATATCAAAACTGAGTGGAAATATTTTAAAGTATCTAAATCGCATAGACGATTTAAATTTCAATGACTTCTGATAGATTTTTCAACATCATAGGGTTTCTTTTAATATGAGACAAGAAATCCTTTCACAGCTGGTTCTAGAGTTAGCTATGTCTGCATTGGCAGGTAGCATGGCTCAGTATGAGCAGATTTATAGAGGGAAACAGCTGGTGCTGAGAACCCAGTGTTCACAACATGTCTTCCAGGGGCATTTCCCTTGGTTTCATTGTGGGGCACTCGCCTGTGGCCTCTCTGCCCGTTAGCAGCTGGAGCAACAGCGCAGATTTTCTTCTAGAGCTGTCTGACAGGTTGGTTGCCAGATGCATCTTCGCAAGCCTGAGAGCTCTGTGATGTCTCTGTGAGATGAAGCAGAGGTGTGATAACAGTGATGGTGTGATAACAGTGATGCTAGCTTAGAAAGCAAACTCCTTTCAAGAACTAAAATGCAGAGTTGTTGTATCAGCAATGTTTTACTTATGGAGGTCTGGATACCCTCTCTTTAGCTCTGGGCACATCCGACAGTGTTGGTTATATGGGGAGCCTAAGGCAATGCAGTGTGTTGTGTGCCTTCAGTTAAGCCTGTTGGATCTAGCTGTATAGATTGCTTTATTCTAGACACTGTTGGTGAAAAGACCAAGGTCACAGGGACACGACAGGCTTCAGCAGCAGATGAGGTCTGTGCTAGGCTTGTGGAAGTCCTTCTAAAGACACCAGCACCATCAGGTATCCCCCAAAAAAACACATCAAAACTTGCCCTTTTTTGCATATAAATCCCTGAAGTTACCCGAAGTAAAGTGCAATTCATTAGATCTCCTTTTTAAATAATTGGGTCCATCTCACATTTCTATGGCAAAGGTAAATCAGAAAATTGTTGATTTCAAGAAACAACAGATTGATAGGTCTCTTTTGGGGTATAAAACCTCATGCAATGATTAACAGAGAATAGGTTCAGAAAAGCTATCATTCTTATTTTGAGAGAAGAGATATGTTTTGACCCCGAGTCTGAAGCATGAGGTTGAGGGAGATGTTAGATCCTGTTTCTAACTCCAGTAGTTGTTAGCTCTGCAATGCAATCTTGTTTTCACCAAATCTGTGTTCACTGACTGAATTCACGAGGAGTTTCTCAGTGCACAAGAGGCCCTCTCAATCCATCTGTTCCTCAGTTTCTCCATCTGCAGAGCTGGAATAAAAACTCTTTGAAATTCTAGATCTTGCTGTTTTAAAATATCTGAATGTTCTGAAATTGGCAAACTTTCCTTCCTTCTTTGCTATGAGTTTCCCATGTGTAGGAGTTAAACTAATTCAGCAAATTAAGCAACTGCATTTTGAGTGAATTTGGAGAAAGCTTTGCTCCACATAAGAACCAGGATGCCTGTGTGTTCGCAGTTCAGCCATCTGTCATGTCTCTTGGCTATCAAATTCTCAAAGGTCCTGATGATGTTCAGTTGATTTGTTGATTTCTCATGTCTCTCCATATTGTGTTATGACTATGGTAGGGTTTGGGGGTGTGGGAATCTTTTTGTAAAAAATTACTGATTTTCAGCAGAATCCTTGAATTAATTCGATTTAATTCACATTAAGGCAATTTCTACCTTAACTTGCCATAATCTACTTGCTTCAGTTTGATTTTTATTGTCAGCCTTCAAAGAAACATGAATTTGCAAGCACAGATCTGTTCTTTTTCATCTTTCATAGCCTTCGTCCTTCTGAGTAAAGTTTCTGAAGTCTTTTTCAATAATTTACGAATTGTAGCTTACTTTATATGATGGGAGTATGTTTCTGTAACAGTAAAATGGCATTTTCCTCAGGAAAAGCTTTAAAAACGGATTGAAGAACACATGAAAGTTTATTTCAAAACTCTTTCAAATCAATGGAAATCTTCCCTTAGGTTTGTGGGTTTTAGACGAGACTCCTTGTTGATCACCTTTTCTAGGTACATCTTGATTTTCCAGGTACTCCTCTGGTATAAAAATATAAACATAGTGGCTGGTTCGGCAATCCTGATTATCTACATTTATAGTTCTAAATGCACATTTTTCTGGCATACTCTATAATGCTTTGTCATCAAATACAGAAGTGGGCTTGATCTTTCCCCCAGTTTAAAACAGGTCTAAACCAGAAGTACAGTGGTGAGATGGAAGAACAAGATAGTAAAACAAGAAATACTCTACTGACCTTCTGAAAACAAACTGTGCACAAGACACTCCGGAACTGGGACAACAAGGAATTCTTTCCTTTGTCACAAGAGAAACTCTTGCAGAATGACTTTACTAGTGGAGAGAATGCAGGGCTTGTGGAAGGGCTTGTGGATGAGTGTAGGCATGCAGTGCATGCAAAATCAAGCAGATGCATGAAAAAGCAATGCATGAAAATCATAAAAAGGCTTGCCGAAGACAGGAGCAAGGTAGATAAGCAGGAACATGGCAAAAAACTTGATGTGGATAACTGGAAACTACTGTGACTCAGTATACAGATTCATGTTTTTTATTGTCTTCAAAGATATGTTTTAGTGTTATTAAGACTGTAACACTACATTAAGGAACTGCAGCTACTCTGTGTGTATTACTGTTAGTTGTTTGTAGTATAGTGTGATTTCTTCTTGTTCAGTTGTTAAAGTAATCAGAAGATTATAGATTATATAGGATTTGTTGATAGCTGTGCATCTGCAGTAAAGAAACAGGAATCTCTTTACTGCTTTCTTTCTAAGGGAAATATATCTTGAAAGTCCAAGACAAAAACATTTTGTAATTGTCTTCTGGAAGGCCTTTTGGAAAAACAAAGTGCATTTCTGCTTAAAGCTCTGCAAGAGTCAGTATTTGCTTCTGTGGACTGTCAACAGGGCAACACAGACTTGAGGATTTTCAGTAGTTACATTCAGTTGTGAAAACCCAGCTGGCAAAGGCCCTGCAGACCTGGCTCCGAGGCAGACTGAGTGCTGTGCTGGAGAGGCTGCTGCCCACTGTCATCTGGGGTTCGGGGCATTACAGGTTTCAGTCACATTCCCTGAAAACATGTAAGTGGGTTAGTGTATTGTCAGTATTATGTAAACCCATTATAAAGACAATTCCGGGGGAAAAAATAGAAAAACAAGCCCTCTGCTCTGAGTCTAATATTTAGTACACTGTGCTCTCAACAGTGTTGGAAGCTTGCGGTCATTCTCAAATGCTGGTTTTTTGTTGATGCTGGAACAGAAGTTGAGGGTCTTAACCAATTGACTGTTGTGGTTTTTTCTCAGATTGGTACATGGCCAGGCTGAATTAAGAGGTGTTGAAAAAACAGAGTTAAAAACCTAAAAACGTATGAAGCCTCCTGTTCATGGATGAAGACATTGGTCTTAAAGAAGTATACAGTCCTATTTCTGTGTGCAATTATATCCATTCTCTGCTCTCTGTGGGATCTTCTAGTGTTACAGTGGTTTGATATCCTAAGTTAAAAGAAAAACACTATCTGGTCAATGCTTTTTAGGGCTTTTCCATTAATCTGCATATTAGATTTTTCATTCAGCAACTTTGCAAGAGCATAACAGTCTACCTCACCAAGTCTAAATTATGGTCCAACCTGTAAACCTAACTTTGTGAAAGGCTTAGAATGTATTTACAAATTCTTTTTAGGAGAGGACCCTTTAAATAGAGTCACTGTATGATCCCTTAGTCCATTCTTAGGAGAAAGCACCACAGACCCCTGAGCTACCTCTTCTGATTTATAACCTAATTGAGGTTGATTTTTTTTAATATGTTATCTCCTAGGCAGCTAAAAAGGGGCTTGGGCACTGCGAGGCTGATCCTTGCACCTATTATTCTTATGTACTTACCTTGTACTGTGAAATCTCAAGTCCTGTGGAGGGTACTTACACTTTATGTAGTGCACGGCAGGCAGAGTAGAGAAAACCAGCCACAATACAAGCCTTTGACGTTGGAAAAAAGTTTAAAGTCCTTCTTATACAGAGCTCAATCATCTAAACCTGGGCTCCATGGTTTCGTACCCTCTTTCAGTAAACCTTCTCCTAAAGCTAAAGGTCCAAGTTGATTCACTTTTAGGAAAGAACTGAAGTGTTTTACCCCCCTTCTCTCCTGGGTAAATCATTACAGGGATGTAAGTACTTACCAAGAATGTAAGACTCCCTGTTTTATCTCTTGCCATTGCCTGAGGGGCCTGAAACAGCTCTCAGATCTCAAGTTCATGCAATAAGCAGCAATCTATACACTGGGGATTCTTTAGGAATGTTTTCACCCTAAGGACTCTATGTTACCAAACAATTGAGTAATACAAGGGCAGAAACAAATTTTAGAATATGGATGGAAAATGGGTTTCTTCCTTTCCCCAGATAGCTGCCTAATCACTAGTAATAGTAATACTGCTTTTCTTTTATTCTTACTCACCCTTTCTGACTGAATCTTTAGAAAACAACAGTTTTAGTTTGTTGGGGTGGAGAAAACCCAACTGTGTCTTTGAGGTTTCTGATCAGAAGGCTATTGAATAAAAATTGTGGGAGGAGAGTGACATTCTGTGTGAAAACAGGTATTTGTGTGCTCTTTGAAGGCAACAGTCACCACCTGATTTTCAGGTGAACTTCTGAGCTTCTCTGGTAAATTGCACTCTGCAGTAGACGGCCAAATTCAAAGGCATGAAGCGTCTTCTGAACATTGAAAACTGAAAATCTGGGTATGTGAACAAGCAGAGCTTCCATGCTTAAGCGACTTACCTAGTGAAAATACAGGTGCTTACGAGTCAAGGCAGAAGCTCTGAGATCATATTGGTTCATACTTTATTGTCTAAATTATGCCTATATTAATTATTGGAATCCTTCTGTGAATCTTGGTGTTCATCTATGCAAAACCTGGTAAAGTGCAGTGACATAAACACTGATAAATTCAAGATACAGTTTTTCTCTTGGTGATTTTTGTCTTCTCTAACCAGCCGTCTTACCTCATGAAATCTGTGGGAGCTTCATACTTTTGGGAAGCCAACATTTCTGTCATATTTGGTTGATGTTTGATCACCAGCTTTAAAAGCCATTAGGAAGAAATGGCACTGAGAGGCACATGTACGTTTACAATGATTTCATCCATTGTGCTGGGACATACTGGCCTCTCTTGTAACTAATGAGTCATGGCACACCACTGAGTTTTGCAAAGTTACCAAAAGTCTTCCAACAGCAAGTGCAAAGCTGAGCACAGGAAGCATTAATAAATATGGAAAGTGTTTTGTAGAGGATGTACATGACCATTAAATGCAGGTTTCTTCAGATGTGGAGTTTTGTTATGAAAAAAAGACAAAGGAAAATGTTTCAGCTCAATGCACTTGAAGTCTTGCTTCTGAGGTACTCAGTGACTACTTGTGTTAATTATGGCATTTAAGACCGTCTGAGCTCCATGTGAAGTAGGATGATTGACAGCTAATGAAGGGGAGAGGACAGTAAGATTAGAGTCTACAGTCCAAGAATAATGGAGGACTGAAATGAGCAATGTATGACAGTAATGAAAAAAGTAATGTTCCTCTCCTCATACAGACACAAAAGAGTGACTTCAGATCTGGCAGAAAAGATTTCAGTTGCATTCTGAACTTGTCCTCCTATCTTTTGTTTGGAAAATGTCTTCATATAATAATAGATGTAATAGTAATGAGAATGGTTCCAGGCAGAAAGAAAATAGTTGCCTTGTACATTAATGAACAGACAAAATTACAGTTAATAACTAAAAACTTGACCCTCTTGAATTCCTGACTGGATTTTGAGTAATGACAAGATGGGCTGTGAACATGAAGAGAAAGAGAGGACCCCCCCCCGCCCCGTATTTTAAATATTTAGTAGTGTATGTAAGGAAAATTCACTATATTTCTGTAACTAGCATGTAAAATCAGACACAGTTGTTTCCCTCGCACTAACAGACTGGACCTCAAATAAGTAATTTTGAGCAGTCAGTGCTTTTCAGAATGTAATGCTGGAAACAAAGGAAAGGAAGCAAAATGTGAAATCTGACTTCTGCCCTTGGTAGGCAGCACCGTGGGGCTGAATTCTCCCAGCTGAAGCCCTGTACTTCAGAAAGATATATATCGCATGGTGCTTCATTCAAATTTGAAAATCCTGAACCTCGGTGAAGAGCCTCTAAGTTACCAGCTGCAAATGCCACTGGCCTCATGAGAACCAGACTTTGGTAGTCAGCACCTGCTCTGAGCAGTTGTAGAGTGTGATGGCAGAAGCGAAGAAAAAGCAGCAAAACGTGAAATCTGACTTCTCCACTAGTAGACAGGTCCCTTGGTTTCTGAGTATCTTCTGCTGCATTCCAGCTGGAGCAATTACTTTTTCTGAGAAAGCCAGGAATAATAGGCTTACACAAGCTCTGATCTATACATTGTTTTTTTTAATATATGTTTTCTATATTTATAACTATATTTTTGTGAAATATAGAGATTAGCTATGAGGAGCAGGCCTTGAGTGTGTTGGTAGACAGAAGCTCAACATGACCCAGTAATGTGTGCCTGCAGCCCAGAAAGCCAACCATATCCTGGGCTGCATCAAAAGAAGCATGGCCAGCAGGTTGAGGGAGATGATTCTGCCACTCTGCTCTGGTGAGACTCCACTTGGAGTACCGTGCCCAGCTCCACGGCCCCCAACATAAGAAAGACATGCACTTGTTCAAGCGGGTCCAGAGGAGGCCCCCAAGGAGGGCCCAAGAAGACAGGGTCAGAGAGTTGGGGTTGTTTAACTTCTTCATCAACGACCTGGATGAAGTGTTAGAATGTAACCTCAGCAAATTTGCTGATGATATCAAACTGGGAGGAGTGGTAGATACACCAGAGGCTGTGCTGCCATTCAGCGTGACCTGGACAGCTGGGCAGAGAGGAACATGATGAGCTTCAACAAGGGCAAATGCAGGGTCCTGCACCTGGGGAGGAACAACCCCATGCACCAGTACAGGCTTGGGGTGGACCTGCTGGAGAGCAGCTCTGCGGAGAGGGACCTGGGTGTCGTGGTGGACGACAGGTTAACCATGAGCCAGCAGTGTGCCCTGGCTGCCAAGAAAGCCAATGGGATCCTGGGGTGCATCAAGAAGAGTGTGGCCAGCAGGACGAGGGAGGTTCTCCTTCCCCTCTACACTGCCCTGG
>Ga0181612_130893_pt1 | contig 13317 bp, 8 predicted proteins | sample HoacroProtozoa21_FD_119630 | JGI IMG/M metagenome (GOLD analysis project Ga0181612, IMG submission 119630) | Hoatzin crop microbial communities from Cojedes, Venezuel. Combined Assembly of Gp0051906, Gp0051904, Gp0051908
ATCTGGTGACAGGCCAAATCCATAATACTACTGAAGTGTCTTTCAAACTTATTTCTTCAGAAAAGGGGAGGTAATCTTAATTTATTATCAAGAGCAGAAGCAAAATATAAAGCAACTTCAAATTCACAACATTTTTATTGATAACAACTCCACAGCTGCAAAACAAACAACAAAAACAAACACTCCATAAAAGCAACAGAAGCAGAGACATGCAAGAAACAAAACATAGGCATTCACTAGGTCCCTTCTCAGAACGTACAAAAGGAAGAAAAAATCCAAGATAAATTATAGCTGCTTTCATCAGAATTCTTGTTTTACTAGTGACTGACATGAAGACTAAAGAAATTAATAATTACACATGCAATTACTTAGAGATGAAAAATGTCATCAAATGAAGCCAATTCACAAGTGTGAATGGTAACAGCTACAGAGTTTTTCGCTGGTATTTAATGTGTGGGAGCAGGGGAAGCCAATATGAGTCCACTTTTTGCAGCTGGAACTGGCACTGTTAGTCAGCCCATTATTGAACAAATGAAACCATTTTGTAACTTAGGGTAAAAGTCAGCTTCTCCACTTACACAGAAGTTATTTTTTGCACTCGCTCCCATCTGAAGTGACAGGTGACACCATAAGACGAAAGGGAACACGCAAACACCTTCCACTCTCACTGTTGTGCCAGTGGCACCATGTTCCTTTCAAACACAGATTGAACAAAACCACCAGTAAATTCTGGATACAATTCCTTGTCAGTATTTGTCCTAGGGGTGATGTAGTCCTGAAAAGGGCATCTGAAAGGTGCAGCAATTATATTGTTTTTCTAAAAGGAAAATCATGTTTTTCAAGATAAGAAGGTAAAAGGAAAGTGTACAAAAATGTCCAAGACAGAAGAGAGAGTGAGAGGGAAGGCTCCAGGCCTTAAGAAAGACTTCTGGCGTAACTAACCAACATCTACGACTTGCTCCCTGTATACAACAGAAGGTGACAAAGAGCGAGGTTTGTTGATTTGTCAGGAGACAGATCAATTTAGTCGTCTCTGAAGTAATGTGCAGAGACCTCTGACAGTTCGCAATGCTGGAGGTCCCTGACTATAAGGACTTTCTCAAAGGATCCTATTTGCATTTTAGATTTTTTTTCCAGGTTGACAGATGACTTATCCCCCAAAATGAAGTGTAGTATTACGTGCAACACCTGGATAATGAACAAAGGACAATAATGACGTGTTTAGACTGACCTAATATTATTGGGCTGGGTAAGCTATCTCAATTCCCAGTCAGTCTGTTTCAAACTAACTGCTCCCCCTCACCCCTGAGCCCACAGACCCATCGTGACAAAGCCCTGTGCAGACAGCAAGATAGTCAGCTGAGACGTAGTTAAGGGCTTTCGGAATGAGTCTGTCTTCCAATCAGTCAGATAGGGCGGCAACTTCCACTAAGAAATATATCCACATGAGAAAATCAGAGCATCTTTTCTGAATGTTGTTTGCCTTTGAAGGCTGTTTGCCTCTTCGGTTAAGCATAACTTCTGTCTTGCTAGTGTCACTCTTATTACTGGGTCTAAGGATTTCAGTCAAGAAGTGGGTTAGCCCAAAGCAAATCTTATGTTGCAAAAGCCAATCAACATCTGTCTTGTGGAACTCTATCTTCTAACAACTTCAGCAACGTGAAGTACACCTAGAGACAAAAAAATAACTTTAATAAGACTCCATCAGTAAAGATGCCAGGGCAGAAGTGCTGTTTTCCATTATAACCACTTCGGTACCCTTCCTTTGGCATCAAAGATGACTATGAAGATTGCAAACAGTGTATCTTTTCCTGAAAGAGTACAAATTGTACAGACTTTCTCTCTGGAACTATTACTCTTGCACCCCTAGCACTTTATTTACTCAGAAAAATCTAACCCAGTTTACCTCCTATTACCACTGAACTCACGATTTAAAATACTTAGCTTTCCAATACCTCCATTCTGTCAGCACTTTCCCAGCAGAAAGTTAAACATCTCAAATGAAAATCTCTTTGCTATAAATATCTGCAATTATGGCCTGTAGCCTTTATGACACAAAAATTTTACGACACAAAAATCAGTAGAATTCTGTCATCCCATTAAAGCACTCCCATCCTGAATTAGTCCTTCCACCTTGCCCCTTTACATTCCGTAGTTAGCTGATACATACTTTTCAGTGACACATTTTCTGCATGTTGAAGCACACGCACATATTCAAGTAGAAAATACCACATTATCACAGGCTGTTTTCAATCAAGAACTTAAAAAGAAATAGGGAGAGTACAATCAGTTTCACAATTCAAATTATCTGCAGCAGATTCAGAAATACCACGCTTTATAAACTGAGATGATGAGTGTGTACTGTCAAAGGAAGGTCATCTGATTCACATTCCAGTAAAGGTTGAAAATGAGTCAGAACCAAAGAAAACATTATTCCTCCCCACTCGCACCCTATTCTGTCCCTCAAACATGCTTTTTATTAAAAGAGTTCCTAGTTCACAATTTTACACATGCAGAGGGTCTGGTTTGCAAGAAAGGACAACAACAGGACAGAAGAGTTCCCTTGAGGGTGGAACAGGCAGTTAATACAACTCTTGTTTTGAAACAAAGACTTTGGCAAGGCTCAATACGCCTTTGACATTCTTCAAGAAAATTACTCAAATCTAGACAAAAAAATGAGCCCTTTGGGAAAAAAAAGCCAAATTTTTTAAGTGCTCAGAAAAGCCATCTTCCTATACAATAGCCAGAAATGCCAAAGATGCCACTCGGGAAGAGCTGAGGGTGAACAATAGGCAAATAGAACACAAAACAGATGAGGAGCCACAGGGCAGGGGAAGGATCAAAAGAAAGCGTAGACTAGAAGTTGGGTGTAGGAACTGGGAACTCTTGAGTAACAGGATGAGATCAGGGAAAGAACAATGCCAAAATGAATAGGTATGACTCGGAAAGCATTAACAGGGGAAGAGAAGGACTAGGAGAGCCCAAGCCATCAGCAGCAAACATGAGGAGAAATTTCAGGACCACAAATGGTGTAAGAACTAAAAAGGAGCTGCAACTGAGATTAAGGAAGAAACAGGCACTCTGTGTCCCTCAGAGCACTGCCTACTTCACAACCCTTCTTTCACTCCAAAACCAATGTTTAGAAACAGTACTGCTCTCTGCAAACAAATTTCTGAGAGTCTTGCTAGAAGAATAGGTCTGTCAGTCTCTCCTGATGGTGGTTCACATGCAGTCTGATCACAACCCTGCTCTGGAGCATCCATCAACGAACAAGGAAACGTTCCTATCACAGTTATTTTGTTTTAAAATTGATATTAGGAATAAATTTATCCTTACGAGCAACAGAACTGTAAACGAAGTCTGGCTTCTGCAATTAGACCAATCTGCTACATCTGATACTCTTATCATCCTTACCATAAACAAAAAATTCTGGTTTTATAGAATTTTATAAAACTTCTATTTCTATTTTTTATTTCTTTCTCTAACGTAGGCTACTGCAAGATGGAAAAATAGTATTACAATTAAAACAAACACAGCTCCTCCAAATCAATCAACATCTTCTAATATTACCATAGACGTAATATCTACTTATTCATTGGAAAAGAACCAATACTTTATGGGCAAGCAAAAGAAAGTCCCTGCTCTAAAAAGCTTGCAGTCTAACCCAGGTGATTTAATAACAGCTCAGGACCCTGCTCAAAAAAGCTTACAGTAATTCAGGTGATTTAACAGTGGTTCCGAATCAGAAGTGTAGAAAGGAATCCAAAAGAAAAGATTAAAATCAGTCAAAAGTAATACATGGAAACAAGGAAAAAATCACAACGTTCATGAAGGAAAAATAAATTTCAAAGGAAGGGGCAAAGGCAGAAAATAAGTAAAAAGAAGTAAAAATAGGAGAAAGGGAACAGGAATAGTGGCAATAACACACTGAATTTTGAAAATGAAGACTGGAATACTAAATGTACTGTCTGAGTACAAGAGTCAAGAGTAACTCATTTTCGGTTAGGGGATTTCAGTGGCAGGAAAGTCTGAGATGATGATGTCGCAGAAACCATGATGGCCAACATGAGGCCTAGTCAGACAGAACTGGTTTTAGGGGTATTATGAAAACAAAGGACACCAAGACTAAACAAGAGAAACAGTGAATAGGGTGCGCAGACATTTTTATCTAGCTCCCAAGGCTACAAATTCAAGTAGTGGACATGACAACAGCAAGACAGGAACAATGACAAATTGTTCCACATTTAAACTTACTGAATTGTGATTTCATAACCAAAACATACTTAAACACAATTCAGCAGAAATACCATCAATATATAGCAGCAGCAAAAGATTAAGGCCCAAGATGAGAGAAGGGTATTGGTAAGAAAATTTTTTAAATCCAGAAAACTGGAACTTAACAAATGAGTCAATCAAGGTGTGAAAAAGTAAAAGAATGGGAAAAGCTTACCACACTGATTTTAATGGGAAGAAACCTTAACCCCTTTAGTCTGTGAATCTTACTCTATTCAATTCTAAATCATAAAGCATACAAATCTCTCTGAAACATTTAAACCTTTCTGGTTTTTCTTTTATTGCTTATCATTAGTTTTGCAGTGCTATCACCAACACGTACATAGTCACATAGTCCTAAGAGATCAGAATGTTAAAATGAAAATAAGAAATGTTATCCTACCTTCATATGCATTCAAGCCATGGAATCACATTATACTTCTACACTTCATGCAGTTTTGGTTACATTTTAGATACAACTTAGGAGGAGAAAAGGCACAGATATGAAAGCATATATAATGAGCACAGACTACCTATTACAGGAACATACATTTATCAAGAAAATGTAATTAATACTTAAAATCTGGTACTTCCTATTTTTAGTTCAGACCAAAAACAAAAAAAAAAAAGGGACAGCTTGTCTGATTAGAACAAAAAAAGATGAATTTCTGTAATGTTAGAAACAGTTCAGGAGGAAGCACTGAGCAGATGGAGAACCAACCTCCACTGATGCCAAGTCCTGTGATTTTACTGCAAATCTTTACTGTGGAAGTTTTTTTTTCTGTTTGTTTGGGAAAGTTACTTTGGCTAGTGAAGAGAGAGGGAGAGGCTGGATTTTTGTTGATTTCAGATACCTACAGGTATATAAACCAGCAGTATCTCTCAGGTCTATCAATAAATCCAAAGTTGCAGACCGTCCAGGGCATAACTGTCACAACTAAAACTTTTGCAAGTAGAAATGAAACCACTTGGACAAAAAGCCTCCATAGATGGGAAACGGTATCTACCACACGACCACCAAAAAGGAAGGAAAGTTCTGACGTGCTGGAATGGGGCTAGAAGGAGAAGCAGAAGACAACATTTCAGGGAAGCTCAGAGAACGAGGTAGCAAAAAAAAAAAAGGAGAACATGAGGAAAGATGCAAGTAAAGCATATGTCCTCAGCTGTTTATTTCAGGAGCGCATATATTAGGAATATTTGATCTACTACCAATCCTTAGTTGCAACAGTGTAATCTTCTTTCAAGGCCAGTACACCTGGTACTAATATCTGAGAACTGTTGATAACTAATAAAAAGTAACCGATACTTCTTTACGTCCCGCACAGAGCTCATGTCACCTGGTGAACAGCAAGGACACAAAGCTTTGCATCTGTTGAATTTCTGACCAAATAAGACACACTAGTTGAAAGCACATCTGTTCCACATGCAGTCATAAAGACATGCAAAAAAGAATTAAAAAATAATTTCCACTATTTTTCACACAGAGCAATAATGCTTTCGGAGCTGATAAACAGCAATTCTTCATTAGTCTCGCTATCTCAAGGGTACAAGAAACAGAAATGCAGAAATAGAGTTCTATGGAGACATATGGATGTAAATAATTTTACAGAACAGACATACAAAACGAAAAGTAGTAGAAGCTGGCAATCAAATACCACTGGAGAGCGGGACCTGTCTGACATACACAGTAACCCAAATCAACAACGAGTTAGGCAGTTCTGTAAAGAAAACTGATTTTCAGCTATTCTCTAGAATTTTAAAATCAAAGGATTTTTTATTATCCGCACCACACCCTGCCATTGCCATTCTTTTTGTTTGAGCAGAATTAACATTGAAAATAAGAAAACTCATTTACTCTTCACTTTTTTTTTCCAAATCTCTGTCAGTATATACTTAAGATAGAAAAGTTGAAGGAAAATCTATTTTTAACACAAGCCTTGCTCCACAAGTTTATCTGTTCAGCTTTTCCAAGACAGCTAGTGGTCTTCTCTATGCTGTTCATTCTCATGTATGTATTGACCATGAAAATGACAAAAATGCAGCAATATATTGCAACAGACACATCACAATTAAACAGAGAGGCCCAAAAGCTAGAAGTTAAAAAACCAAAACAACAGGGTTTTAGGGAATGGAAAGTAACTGCTACCTCACAATTCCTATCCTTAACTGTTCATTACTATTACGCTCCAGTGACTGTTCTTTTGATTTTTATTCCACATTTCCTAATGCACTCAAGTGCTAGGTACCTACAGGAATTATATTTATTCATACAATATCAAAACCATCCTTCCAGTTTTGTTTGAACTACGCAGCATTTCTCTTTCTTACCCTTTAAGGCCATCAGAATTATTCAGCTATGGCCAAAAAAACAAACTGGGAAAAAAATTAATGTTCAAAACTATATTTTTTCATCTTGATAATCATCACATCCAGCAACTCAGCACACTGTTATTGAGGCCTGCATGTTCGCAGCTTTTGGCTGCTGTACTGGTCATACCTACCACATTCAAAGGAAAGCAATCAGCTCCCTGGATACGTTTTGATCACCTCTGTAATGAGACTTTACAAGTATATTTCTAAACCTATAGCATCTATTCACAGCCAAAACCCTAATGAAGGACTTAAATCTATTTTGGGACACTTAACCCTCATCAGTCAAAAAATGAGGACAGCTCTTGCAAAGTGAGGTTATCCTATCACTTCCACTTCTCTTGCTCTTCACGCTTCAACAGCATTTTTACTAAATTGAGTCAAGGCATATTCCCTGAAGGTTTCACGATGGACTTACAGTTTACATCAGCTAGACATCCAAAGCAATACAGAAAAGTTTACTTTGCTATATGCAAGGCTAATTTAAAAAAATGATTAAAAAAGGAAAGAAACAGACTTAAAAACTAAAGTTATCACCCTACTTTACACACAAATACAATAAGCTCTAACAAAGAAGTTCTGTCAGGCGAGTGACATCAGCTGTTATCAAAGCCACCTGGCAGTTCTTTCTTAAGACTATTTTCAGTTGCTTTTTTTAACTATTCAGTCTGAAATTTTCCATGTCAATTGTCTACTTCAGGTAGTTTTTCCTCACCCTCTGCTCACCACCACCTTTTAAAAAAAGTCAGAGAACGGCTGGAACATTTTTCTACCATGAAAGGACCTGGGAAAAAAACCCTTTGAAAAACTGTAATCACTTTCCTGCCCCGACTCAGTAACTTGAAATCAGGCTGGACAATGTTTTTGTATGAGAGGTACACTCTGCTCATTTTGGGAAAAATCTGACCCAATTTATCCAAGCTACAAGCTTCTAGAAATCAGTTTGTGTGTATTTTTTGGCAAGATCTGCTGGAGATTAACGACCAATGCCCACACAGTGCATCCTCAGTGACCCTCTGTTCATCCTCCAAATGTGCAAGGCAACTAAGTTTCTTCTGGCTGCTGTTTATGAGTGAAGAGTCCGATTTTCACTATAAGTGGAGTCTGCATTCAACAGGCATTAGGTACAACACTGAACAAAAAGTGTCGTCTTGTGTGTTTCTGCAACCTCACCTGTGCCAATATCCCTACCATAGTTGAAAACAGTGGCCTTCCACTCCATATTGCTGGGTAACTGAGTAGGATTTAGGGTATACTGACAGAGCATATGCAGGCAACAAGGAGCAAACAGCTTGTAGTGGAGACTAGAACTGGAAGCCTGAAAAATGAACTGGGATTGACTAGACAAGGAAAGAAACTAAGAGGAACATAAGAAGAAGATGTTGTCATGGCTGAGAGAAAATATGAAGCCAACTGAGCAATCCCAGGCAGAACAACTCTGAACTGGGGATCACCAGGACCAGATAGAGCGAGGGACAGGGGGGATTTTAGTGAATATATGTGGAAGGGAGCTGGCTCACAAGAAGACTGAGAAAAGACCCACCACCAGGGATCAGAAACATAGACAAGGAGAAAAATTAACAGAGGCAAGAGAGAGTGAGAAGACTCAGTAGGCAAGCAAAGGCTGACAGTAGAGAGACAAGGTGCAGTCAGAGATGGTCTGGGACTAGGCAGGCCTAAATATTTGATTGAAAAGACAGAAGCAGTGCTGCACAAGCGATTGGCTTGAGGCAGGGGCAAGCTGGAAGTATAGGCAAAAAAGTAAAAAAAGTGCATGTCTTCAGAAGGTATTGAAAAAAGTAAAATAGAATAGTAAAATAGACTTACCATACTCTGCAAATGTCTACAAACCCCTTCCTCCCCCTCTCAGAAAAAATATCCCACTTCCCTCTGCTACTGATAAAAATAGTCTAAAAACCCATGACTCTGTTACTTTCTTAAGCAACACTAATGTTCATGTACTAGGTTTAAAATCTCCAATCCTGCTAGTTATCAACAACATGACACCCATGTCACAGCATATTAGTCTTCTCATTTGGCTATTTTTTGTTGATTTTAACTAGAAATTACACGTAGAAGCACATTTATGAAATATTAAACAAATACCAAACATGGAATTTTAATTCCCTGGATGTCAAGAATTCCTCCACTTCAGTTTGTCTGCTAGCATTAATTCTGTCTCTATTACTACATTATCCCAAACTATTTTTTATACTCCATCTCATTCAATTAACAGGAGATTTTTCTGGGAATAAATCAAAGATGTATCTTGAAGGATGGCACTCTCTTTAAGACCTTGCTTTCAATATTATGGAACCAAAATGTTACATAGGACAACAGTTTTTTAAGCTGAGCTTTTGCCAAAGGATTCTTAACTGGCTGCATTAATTACATTGTTGTGTATTAATAGTAAGTTGCAGGACCTTTCTAAGCTTTTGCATTCTTGAAAAATGGCACCTTAACTCCATTCCCTCTCCAGTACTCCCCTAACTGCTTGTTGCAATTCAGCTGGATCCACTGTACAACTTTGGAATGCTAAACAGCAATATACTAACTGAAGTCAAAATTATCAAATAAAGCAGAGACGTAAGTTTCTTCTCAGACCACTAGAAATAAAGATGACTGCATTCTCAGTTTTCGCACATAAGCCAAAGAAACCATACAAAGAAACCCTCTCGACACACACTGCTTTTTATGACTCCAACAAATGTGCATTATTGTTTCAAAGGCACTTTTTTCTTCCTCTGAAAGTACTTTATTTCATTGCTGTTTCTTTAACAATTTATTTTAACATCAAGAACAGTCACAGTATATCCTAAAATAAAGCGAAGCACTCTTTAAATGAAGATTTAGAATTAATAACTAGTAAGAACACTAACTAAAAAAGATTTTAATTTTAGGCATTAAGAGGATCTACAAAGCAAAATAAATGGGTTGGTAATAACTGTATAACTTTCCACAAACACAAATCAGTAGAAATATATAGTATTTCCCTATATTCTCAATACAAAAGTACTATTCATCAGATCATTTTAAAGAGATTCTGAAGGCTAAGTTAGAGATATTAAAGTTTGTTTTAAAAAAAGCTGAACCATAGCAACATGCAGCTCAGGGTAGGTCTCTTGAGTTTTCAGTTGTGATATCTGCTTTGCTCCCCAGGCTATGTCACCTGCCCAGTTCTGAGGTCCATACCAGGCATCTTCACTCCAACACTGTTACCATGCAACATACCATTCAGAGAACTCAATACACATCTTGCGATCCTATGATTAAAACTGACAATTTAGGCCCAATTCTGCAACGTTCATGCAAAACTGAACTTCAGAAGTCGATTCTGGAACAGAGAAAGAAAGCTCTGGTGCTTCTTTCTTTACCATAGGTAATTTCTAACTTACCCCTCCAAGCTGTGCCTTAAAAATCCAATTATTTAGATTGGAGAGATTTCAGAGCTTCCAAGTTGCTCAAAAAAAACCCATAATACATTACCTGCAGCTTTTTACTGAACGGTATTCCAACACAATGGCACATCAGGAGTTTTAGGTAACTGTTTTTTGTGCAACTGCCCATACTAATAATGTACAGCTAAAAAAAAAGGGGGGGGGATCTAGTACAGCCTGTTGCCCCACCTTCTCCTTCTATCATTTCCTACAAAGAGGGGAACACAACTGATCTTTTTTTTCAAGTAGAGTAACACTTGCTATTCATGCATACATCTGTGCAATACTGATTACAAATCTTTGTCAAAACAAACAGCAAGCAGCTTCTTGACTGTTTTGCTGTGTTTAGTCACAGGAGCAACCTTTTTTGTTTTCTGGAAAGCAACCCAGTGACCAAGATTGGTAAGAAATCATTGTCAGCAAGAAGAGGCTCAAAGCACCTGGATGCTGCACACACTCAGACCCATACACAGTTTCATGAGAAGGCTATAAATGCAGCAGCCCTCCTTCCACGGCTCAGTGCAGCCTGTATGCTGTAAGGCTGCTCCCATGGAGACTTCAAAAACCACTAAATATATCAATGGCAGACAGGAATGGTATTCTAGGGTCCTGTTTTCTCATCAAGGACAACAGACAGAGAAGTAGTAATGTGTCAAAATTCAAAACTAAAAAACTATCTACAGAACAGAAAATGCTTACCTGCTGAGCTAAGCAAAACACTGAAGTCTGTTCCTCTCTGTAATTCCCCATGTTCACTCTGTCCCTCTTTTTCTGTATCCACATAGCGGCTCCAGTTGGAAAAAATCTTTCTTCTTGAATAGTTTTTCAGTTCTTCCTTCTCTTCTTCCTCTCGCGATTCAGCATCATCATCCTCCTCTACCTGTGACATTTAAACAGACAATTACACCATTGCAACTCAATAGCATTTTTTTCTGTATTTAAACAGTCATTCATACAAACAACTCTAAACCACAGAATTAAAACCCAGAAAGACAAATCAGCCTGGATCCCCATCAGAATTTTAGATCAGGTGATACATACAGTTCAGGAAGATGGTAATTCATCAATAGTATAATTAAAAGCAGCTAATGAAGCTTCAGATCTTACAGGGGTCAAGCAGTGACATTGATGCAAGTTCAAATGGTGTCCCTCCTATTCTGGAAGCCCATAATGAACAGCTTCCTTCCTGAAACCGAGAGCAATGTGTAGGGACCAGAACTAACAACTTAATCACAGTATCTCTGTCAAAGTGTTGCAGTGATACAGATGATAAATGAAAGAACTGATGTGTGTAGAGTGGAATAAGAAAAAGAGAACATAACAAATACTGCAGAAAAACATCGGGAAAGGTGATCTATGTAAGAATTTCCATTATAACCAACTACAGGTCTTAAGTAATATGGAATAATTAATCACATTAATTTCCTTCACAAAAGCCATTTCATGGAAATACACATGGAAAAATTAAACAGATTGCTGGCAGTCAATCTCCTAGCCCAAACTCTTAAAAGCTCTTGGGTCAAAATGAGAACTCATTCCAGAGCCAGTCTAAAATGCAAGCAAATTAGGCACTTACAACAAGTACTCAACAGCCATGCAAAACCCTCCCCTCCCTTGAATCCTCTGTATCAACAGAGCTCTCCCCTCCCAGAGGTTGGGGTTCAGCTGTAAATGACTATAGGTTCACAAACAGAAAGATTTGCTTCCTGGAGGAAGGAGCACTCAACAGGCAAGAGGAGAACTGAGAACAACCAGAAAGTTCTTTACAAGATACTTTCTGCAGAGGTCTAAAGCTCTGAAGAGGTGGAGTAATGGAGTGAAGAAAGAAGAGACTCCCACCATGTCTGCTTCCAAACATTCCTGCTGACAGCTCCACTCTCTTCTCTCCTTTACTCCATCTCTCCCTTCACAAACCACAGTGTGCTGCTGCCACAAGATTCAACTTTGCTGTCCCAAAAGCAAGTACATTGTTCATGAACAGGGCAGTGAAATTCAAGTTTTTCTACACTGCTGTAAAGCTTAAAGCCATCTCCATTCAGTATAAAATAATTGCAAAAGCAAGCTACCTTTCGGTAAGTCATTATATATCCGTAAGTCAAAACACCCTTACAGCTCACCATCGTACTACTGGCTTTAAGGAGGACCTCGGCTTTGACAGTTTAAACCAAATGTAATCCTGAAATAAATGTGAAGAGCAACTAATTATAATAAAAAAAAAAGCCCTTGTAAGTGAAGAGCTGCAACATCTTGTGCAGAAAGATTACTAAAATCTCTAGTAGTTGCTGTGTTTCTAAAGCTACATTAGGGTTTTTTTAAGCACATACTGTGGACTTATGTACTGGTACATCAGACAACCTGGTAAAAACAACTGCACAAAGCCACTATGTGGAACAAACCACCCTCACTTCATTAACTTGTTTTATAATCCATGACTTCCATAGCTCATGAAAGAACCTACAGCGACACACGTTTTAGATTGATTTTAGAAATCCATCACGAAAAAGGTTTAACTACTCTGTAGAAAAAACTGTAGTTATATTTTGGCTCAGCAAGACAAGGATAAACTGTTTGAGATTTTCATGTTCCTTTAGTGTCTGATTATGCCACAGAAAAGCTTCCATTAACACCAAATAAATCCCTGTTGCACACCAAATATTTATATGCAAGTACATCACCGTAAAAAGAAGACTGACACAGACAAAAAAGTAGGAAATAGCAGTTTGTGGGCAGTGAAGCACTACTACTCCTTAGTTCTGAAAATGTATTAAAAGTGACCAAAAAGTAGCAGTGAAGCCTGTTTCACGGCTTTTACATAAATGTCCACTGAAAGGCAAAGCATCTTCAAACACGACTGCAACAGTTTAGATTCTCCCATGTTTGATGTCTTAAAAATGACTGCCCAGCATATCATATAGGTAGCAAAATCAGAACTAGAATAATGACTTCCCAAGAAAAATGATCCACTTATAAACAGGCTTCTTTCAGCACTGTTTGAGAGATCTGGTTAGAAACAGCATGAAAGAATGGTAAAATAATCAAAAAGCTTAAAAACAGATTAAAAGCTGTCATAATTATACAAATACAAGCCTAGCTGTCAAACAGCTGACAAGAAGGAAAATATTCTGTGCGTTCTCACTGGTTCTGTGCAACTTTTAGGTAAATTCTCTTTTCTTTCTACTCATCAGATAAACATACCAAAATGGCTGTTGTAGACAAATCGCTGTTTGCATGAGCAAGG
>Ga0181612_149567_pt1 | contig 13316 bp, 8 predicted proteins | sample HoacroProtozoa21_FD_119630 | JGI IMG/M metagenome (GOLD analysis project Ga0181612, IMG submission 119630) | Hoatzin crop microbial communities from Cojedes, Venezuel. Combined Assembly of Gp0051906, Gp0051904, Gp0051908
GGGGAGATTCAGATTAGATATAAGAAAGAAATTCGTTACGATGAGGGTGGTGAGGCCCTGGAACAAGTTGCCCAGAGAAGCTGTGGATGCCCCTTCCTTGGAAGTGTTCCAGGCCAGGCTGGACAGGGGTCTGAGCAACCCGGTCTAGTGGAAGGTGTCCCTGCCCTTGGCAGGGGTGTTGGAACCAGATGATCTTTAAGGTCCCTTCCAACCCAATCCATTCTATCATTCTATGTACAAGCCAAAGGCTCTGGTTAGATACACAACACACTGAAGTAGACCAAATCAGATCTCCAGTGGCCTTATTACACTGACATAAGAACAATCATGGTGCAGAAATGGTTTCATCAGTACCTTGGACTGCCTTGCTTCAGATGTGACAGATGCAGAGAGAGAAAGCAATATTCATTTCATCAGTTTAATACTCTTCTGCAGGCATGTCAAAGCCAGACATCGTAGACTCCCTCTACATTCCATGTCAACATCTGTTATAATCATCCAAGGTAGCCAGAGATTATACAAGCCAGTCTGTATCTTGGGTACTTTGGGTCTTAGTTGCACTTCATGGCTTTGCCATGATGAAATATCTGCTGTTTTCACCTGCCCAGCGAGTGTCTATAGAAGCTGCCATCATAACTGACTCGAGGATCAAACCTTTCATCATTGACACCTAATCATTGTCTTCATTACTCCTCTTCTAAAACACACACACCTTCTCCAGGGTATAATTTTATCGATAAAACAAGGCAAAACAAAAGCAGGTGTCAGTATATGAATTTTGGAGATAAAAAATAGCTTGCAGAATATCACAAAAAGAGGATAAAGGCATCAAATGGGGGACAAAAATTGATTACATCCTGTTACAAGAGAAAGAAAACCAGATCTGTTGTCATGCTATTTTCCAGCAGGCAAATTTCACATTTCGGAAAACTCTGTTGGCTGTATGTTGTATTTTTCTGTTGAAAATATTATTGCCCTCTGAGATCAGATTTAGGCTGTTCAGCTTCATTTAAAGATAATAAAATGTAAATAACTTCAAAAGAACATTTTTTTCATTTTTCTATTAGAAAAAATTAAAATTTTACAGTCAGAAATTTGGGTTGTTCCAGAAGTCGCCAGCTGAAATGAATCGACAAGCTGAATAAACATGTCTGAAAGCTGTAAAGTAGGGAGCTTAGATACTCTATTGCAGAGTGCAGCCTCCAAGATGAAAGGCACATTGGGTACCAGTTGTTACTGACACTGATTTAAGAGATTTAGGCGAGTAGCGCAGATGTCCAAACAAAAATTCTTTATTGCAGGGTCAAATTCTGACTGAAGTTACCGTAGTTTAACAAGTTACCACATATCAGCTGAGTTAGGCAAAAGTATTTCAGTGTTTCCTGTTAGCCATTTAGAAGAACAAGGCTCCTGCAGACATAATGTGTGGTGATTTTAGCTTAACCTAAATACTCAGTATCTTTTGTTTGCTCTGTGCTAAGACTGCACATTTGGAGTCACCTGTGACTGCGCTGGCTGACACAGTGCAGTTTGGGCCAGATTATATCTGAACACTTTGTGACGCTTCCGTTCACACAGTTAAAAAAATCTGATATTCTACAACTCATTCTTTTTCTTCAGTTAACCAGATTAATCCAGTGCTTGTAATTAACACACAGGGTCCGTAGCTGTCATGAGCTGTTCCTGGTTATCATAACAAAATAAGTTCACCTTCATCAGAACATTTTGTTTTCTTGAGATGTGCAAATTAGCCTCAGCTCCTGGCTGTGGTTCAGATTTGGATGTGTTTGCATTCCCTGAGCTTCCCATTGTGCAAACTATTCATTCTGCTTACTCTGTGGTTTTGGATTTCTACAGGATCTGTCTTACAAGGACCGCCACTGGCATGAAACCTGCTTCCACTGCTTCCAGTGCAAGAATTCACTGGTGGACAAACCTTTTGCTGCAAAAGAGGAACATCTACTTTGTACTGATTGCTACTCCAACGAATACTCTTCCAAATGTAATGAGTGCAAGAAGACTATTATGCCAGGTTGGGATGCTCACTTTCTGGACTAAGATTAGGCTAAATATCAAGCCCAAACTCAGCAACATTTATGACAAATGTTTTTCCAAGGCTATCTCTGCTAAGTCATGGTGAACTTTGTAAAACACAGTTGATGGTGCATTCTAAATAATTTCCATGACCAGAACACCTAATTTTCATAATGGACCATGATAGAACTGTTATTCACATGAAGCGGATTACTCTTGAAAATTAGTATTTATTTTGTTCAGCGTTTTTATTAATGGGATTTATAATTTTCTACAGCTGTATTCATTAAAAGGATTTTGACAGCTGGACAACTAAAATTGGTCTTTCTGTCCAGTCCAACTTTGTATTCTGTCTTGATTGGCTTCCACTGCTTGAAGATCAGAAGCAGCTTGCAAATTTAAGCTTATTTAATTCACCATATAGCTTTTTATGTAATTACTCTAAATTTAGCTTCTCCCATAAAAATGAAGAACTGGTCAAAGTGCCTCTAAGGTCTTTCCTGAGGGCAAAGATATGAAGAAACAAGAAAGAGCTATTTTCTTTTTCAACACGAAACAGGAGTTTATAGTAATAGATTGCTAAAACCTCATCTGTTCATGACAATACTACAGCATTCTGTGATGATTTGAGCGCTTAAAGTGGAAGGAATATTGGTCCAGAAATAAAATATTCAAAGGCAATTTGAAGAATCCACATACATGCTCCATGACTACTAGTTACTTTTTCCAGTAAAATTTTTCCTTGGCTGGTTCTGACATTGGTCATCTTAGACAAAAGCTGAAAACCACAATGTTGTGCATGTAAGTTGTAAAAATTAGGGTTTAATGATGAAATAGGATGTATAAATAGAAACACCAATGATATTTAAAAGCAGATGGCCCTATCCATTCATGATTGTGTTTGGGTATCTCCTTCTACTGTTCCACATGCACCTGTTTTTACCGATACAGCACTAACAACTGACATGTTTGGGAATAGCCAGTGCTACTTATAAAGCTGGAACTACATACATGTACATATTTTTAAGATTGTTCATCAAATTCACCCCCATGATCAGTGAGCTTATTTACTGAATGGATCTCTTTTTGCCTATTACACCAGCTGTAGATTGACAAGCAGTAATGGAGGCTGGATTCAGCGACCCAGAGAATCCCTTCTTCTCAGAATCTGAAACAAAGTCAATTGTTACGGAGCTTTACAGCCACCAACTGGTCTTTAGCTGCTCACTCAGGACAGGAGTACACCCAGCATGTATTTTCTACTTACACAGCACCCCATTTCAGTACAGGAGCTACACCAGAGCACTACGATCACCAACTGAAGCGTAATTCATTTTGAAAGAACCAGCAAGTGGTTGGATACCCTTTATGGTGACTGTTAATGCTACATTTGCCCTTTGCTTTGCTCCACTAAACATAAAACTTAGATTTAATAAAGCATTATCATGACATGCCCATTAAATACTAAAGTAATTACAAGATTGAACTTTCAGTCCTTCAGCAAACTAAACTCCCAGTGACTTCAGTACAGCAGCTAACAGGGCTCCCCCGCCTTGATTTTCAGTGACAACATAATCCCAAAGACAGCTAAAAATGTAAAAATAAAATTCTAGACTATTCAAAAGAAGTTATTCACATCTCCTTTTTCCAGAACACCATTCCTTCAAGGACTGATTGATTTGCTCCTTAGTATGGTATAGAAAGTTACCAGCACAGAGAGGGCATAATTCTTAAAAAGAGTCCATTAAAAAAAAAAGGATCAGAAATATTTAAGCGTGTAAGAATCAGGCAGAAAGATAATTAACAGTTCATTTACTACACTGCTGCAAGTCAATTCTTTAAAAAAAACCAAAATCCTGAAGTATGCCTCTGGGCAGAGTTTAATGAGACCGAAAAAGAAGAATATGCAACTAGTAAACAAAGAGGAATTAACACTTGAGAAGCGAAAAATTGGTAAAACTTCACCCTGCAGTAATGAGGGTGGGGAGAGTTGGCATCAAAGGAGTTAGAGTGGTTCTCCTTCATTAGCCAACACATGATCGACCTGTCAGTCTGCCAAGCACTTGACATCGTGTTTGTTGCTACAGGCTTCAAGAGTAATGCAGAACTGTAGGAGCATCATTTGTTTGTTTTCCCCTCTGGCCAGTATCAAATATTCTGACTCAAACCGGTACATTGGAAATTATACAGTGTGCAAAGAATTTCGTCCATATAATAGGGCACCTCCAATCTCCTGGAAGGGCTCAGAGTCCACCTGTCACGCAGTGCACTGAATCGGTAAAGTACAGTATCGTACCCTAAAACATCATTCTGGAGAAGTACCTTTAGCTCCTAACACCCTACCACCTTTCTGCTTTTCAGTAAAGGATTGTTGAAATATTTTTCTTCCTTTCACATTGCAACCATGGTTTAAATACAACTGAAGACAGAGAGAAAGCTTCTCTCCCACTGAAAGTTTCAAGAGACAGAAAAACATTTAGGACAGGTGTTGCAGAGCTGGAAACCATTGCAAATCTGTAGTGGACTTCAACGAGGACAGGAACAAGGCCACAGAGCAGATACAAAATCAACCTTTTTCTGAGCCAGTGACTATACTCTATCGGGAAAGGGAGGCAAGAGGCTTGCCAGGAATTAACCAGGTAGCTTACAGCTGTCTAGAAAAGAAGCAAAACGGACTTGGAATGAACAAAGTCAAACTTCAACGAGGAGTAGCCTTACCTTCACTCAGCACTAGCAGCACCTTTTACTGGTGTCTCCCCAATTGCCCAGAATCTTTCCGCTCCTTAGAATTGATTATTAACTCTAATAATACCACAAAAAAGTGTCCTAAGCCTTCACTATTAGCAGTAAATGTTTCTCTTCTTTATAGGAGGAGAAGAACCACCCACTCTCTAAAAACATAAAACTCTACCCACTACCACGCAAAGCTGGTGGGAACATGAAATAGCCTCTAACTCATAGCTGCACTACTTACTGACTGACAGCCAGCTGCCAGGCACACAAGAGCTGCAAGTTGCATCCATCCCAGCCACAAGCAGCTCACTTGATGCTCTGGTCTCGTTACAGGTACTCGGAAGATGGAATACAAGGGCAACAGCTGGCACGAGACCTGCTTTATCTGCTACCGCTGCCAACAGCCTATCGGGACAAAGAGTTTCATCCCTAAGGACAATCAGAACTTTTGCGTACCCTGCTATGAAAAGCAGTTTGCCATGCAGTGCGTCCAGTGCAAGAAGGTAGTGCTCTTCTTTTACTTACCTAAAATCTAAGGGATTGTAGTCCATCCCATTTTACGTCCAAGTAGGTAGAGTATCGGTTTTTTTCTGTGTGATAAAAGATTCAGAATCAACTGATGTTAAGAGATTATATAATTTCAGTTCCCATCCTGCACCAGGCACCGCATTTACTACAGTTAAAATTCTATTACTCAGGGTTAAAAATCCCTTTGTATTGAAAGTATACAGAGAACTCATTTTCGAAAAAAACAAAACAAAACCAACCAACCAAAAGAACAACTCTGCATTGCAATAACCTCATTCCAATATAACCCAGAGAGATAAATTTTGCACAGAGAAAATGATGTTCCTGAAGTAAACACTAGTAAATGCAATATGCTCAGGAGTACGACTTTCTAGGCTAAGGATCTTTTATTTATGAATTTCCTAAATTCTATACACTGACACTGATAAGAACTTTAGAATTCTTTCCTAAAAAGAATTGTCTCATCACTTACAGAACTAAGAAATCCTAGTTTCCTATGGATATATGCATAGGCAAAGACAATCAAAACTATGGCTGTATCCGCAGTAAATTCTCTTTCCCATTGCCACTGTTTCCTCTTTGTCTCCCTTTACTGTCTGCGTGCTTCCAGCCACCAACTGGGCCCACACTACCCAGACCTTCTCCCACAAGGTGTTACCTGCTCGTCTTTCCTTCCAGTCAAGCATGCTGCAGTCTGCTCAGACATATTAGCTGGTCAGAAACGATTGCATCTTTCCTGCTGCAGAGACAAAACGAAACAGGTGAAGTGGTCACAGGGCAGCAGTCACAGCACCAAGCCTGTCTGAGTTCAAGGAGCATCTGGATGATGCTCTTAGTCGTACGGTTTAGTTTCAGGTAGGCCTGCAAGCAGCAGGGAGTTGGACTCAATGACCCTTATGAGTCCCTTCCAACTTGAGGTATTCTACGGTTCTAAGAAAGGCTAAGTTTTTCTTAGTATACCTAATTACCTTTACTACCCTACCCACCCATCAGTTTTCTGAAGCTTCTAGGAGTTTTGTATCTTAAAAACTCTGTCTAGTGTCCAATTTTAACCACATTTAAGAGCAGGCTGCAAAATACTTGGGAAAGAGGCAAACACGCAGATGAATACAAATATTGGGTAGCATGATCACATACAAGCCTGATTCCCAGGGAATCTCCCTTTAGCAAAGATAGGAAGAAAAATGAAAGTGACCAATTTTATAGCCTTCTCAGGAACACTCAAAGGAGCAAAGAAGTTCAGTTTGTCTAACATCAGGGGAGCTGTTTTTGTAGGCAACAGCCTATTATAAGAGAAAAACCCCAGCCAAAGTCCAGAGCAGCAGAAAGCAAAGACTTCAGCTAAAATTTTAAATAGAAGTCTTTGCCAAGGAAAGTAACAGGGAAGTTGTAACACATATGGTACTTCCTTCACCATGAAGAATGGGACAGGTGAAGGAACAAAGATGAGACGAATCCTAGCACATGCATATGAAAAGTGACATATAAAGACTAGCAAACAAAGAGGACAACTGAGAGTGATTATACAATATATGGAGAATAAAGTACTTTTAGTATGAGGCTTTTTTGTATAGATTAGATAACTATAAAAAAATCACTGGCACACTTATCTGAAGGTCAGCTCCAGTCAAAACAATGATTTTGCTGCTGTTAAGCCTTCTTTCCCTACTCCCACCCACAAAAACCTCATTATCCTTCCTCTCTACCGAGTCAACACACAAACCTGCCACCCTAAAGAAACCCCTTTCTGTCTTACCTTCCATAAAACAGGCTATCACCACAGGAGGCGTTACTTACCGGGAGCAGCCGTGGCATAAGGAGTGCTTCGTTTGTACCGGATGCAAGAAGCAGTTGTCTGGACAACGCTTTACCTCCAGGGATGAGTTTGCTTATTGCCTGAGCTGCTTCTGCAACCTCTACGCCAAAAAGTGTGCTGGGTGCACAAACCCAATCAGTGGTAGGTTTCCCATGGCCAGTGCCTTTAAATTCCGGGTTTTTTTCAATGAACTGCTTCTAATATTAAAAATGCTTCAGTAATTCATTCTGAATAACTTGAGATACTCAAGACACTATACAATTCAAGAAGTGTGAAATTAAATACTTATGATGCCTTTCCAGTGCCTAACAAAAAGAAATGGAAGAGGTCCTTAAACTGAAGTTTCTTCTTTTTCACCTGATTTTCATGGTACACAGTGGACACAGAGTAACAGAGCTACGCATGTAGCGGGCTATGCGTGCTCTGTATGTCATTCCACTTGCATTCATTAGAGGGATCACTGACGTCAACGGCCACAGTCCCTCCACCAGCAGACAGTGTCTGACTGGCTTACACCTCGTGCTGTAGCACAGCGCATTTCTTCCCTGCCTTTTCAAGACAGCAACTGAGAAAGCACAAGGCCTTTAGATACTGTTTCCCAGTGCAAAAGTACTTAAAGAAGCAACTGCTTAGAGCTTTACTATGAAACACTTGGCATAAAAATATAACCTCTGCTATGAAGTAATCAGCATTTAACAGCATGATCCATACAGCCCAAAACCACGAATCTGAATATCCGGACCATTTTCTCTCTTATTGCTCTGCCTTTGTGCCTGTGCCTCACTAACATGTGCTTGATTGCACAGCTCCTAGAAAAGTCTGTGCGTAACACCACTGCTACAGTTTTCTGTTCATGTGAAAGAGGCTTTCCTCTTTTGGATACTGCAGTCCTTTCCATCATATGCTGTTTTTTCAAAATGATACTATTAAAGGCAAAACAAACCCCCTTCTCAGCAGGTAAGAGATATGCCCAACTAAATCTTTTCACTGACTTCCAGCTAGTCATGCCAATGCATCATATTCAAATTACTTGTCATTTCTGAGGTTAAGCAAGAGATAATTACTAGTAAGCCATTTGTCCCTTTTCCCTTTTTTCTTGTACAAGTTCAGTACCCCTTATGATAACCTACATAGCCTCAAACCCTTCAATGTTTTCTGCAGGTTGCTAACCGGCTTTTCTTGAGGCACTCCTGCTTCAAATCTATGAATCAAATCATGACATAAACCTGTCAGACTTCTTTTTAAATGATCTAAATGCATTTTTACAAAACAAAATTAACTTACTCGGATGCCATGAAACATTCTGTAAAAAACTATCAAGACTTCTGTTCAGGGGCAATTGCTTTCCTTTCCTTCTGCTATACAACGTAGTGCCATCCCTTGAAAGTTCATTTCTGCCATTATCACCAGTGGTAACAGTCTAGTTCACTAACTTAGCTGAAAGCAACAGAAATATTCAAGGATGAAAATATTACTTGCTACAGAATACGAGTAGCAAAATTAGCACAGCAACAAATAAATTTGTCACAATGGCCTTTTTTCACTACTGTACGTCAGATCTCCACAGCAATCCACGAGGGGAGTCTGAAACAGCATCATTTGCTGGCTGACGTGCTATTCTTTTCTTGTAACAGAATGCTTTTGGTTTTCAAACAGGGCTCGGAGGAACCAAGTACATCTCCTTTGAAGAACGGCAGTGGCATAATGATTGCTTTAACTGTAAGAAGTGCTCTCTCTCATTAGTGGGTCGCGGCTTCCTCACGGAAAGGGATGACATCCTTTGCCCTGAATGTGGGAAGGATATTTGAAGCTCAGAATAAGAGGTGGGGAGAGGGGAGGAAAGCCGTGCTTGCAACATATAGTCTGAAATACATGGATGTTCGGAACTAGCTTTGCCACTCTGTGTTTTGCTGTACTATTAACATCACTTAACCTTTTTGTTCAAACTCTCCAAATCTGGAGGGAAAACAACTTCAAAGTCTCTAGTAGCAGTGTTGGTGTTTAAGATTTCTACAGCTAACCAAAACTAATGCAAAACCTGAGATGTAAAACTATTTGGGTGTTACTGACATAGCATACTCCTTTGGGTTTGGTTTTTTTTTTCTGCCTTCCACCAAATATTCCAGTTACAAGCAACTGATATAGTTAAGGATTACGATGGCCACGCACAATACATTCATAGATGATATTCAGGCTGAAACTCTCAGCCCACTGAAATCAATGGCAAACACCACTCGGTTTCAATAAGCCTGTGGTCTCGCCTCAGTGTTCTCAAGCTATGTGACCAGTGTGTGCTGTCCAGTGTGCAGCAAGACTGCACACGTAGAGGGTGTTTCAATGTACAAGGATTTGTGCCATGCCATAAAGAGATAATGATAAAACAGTTGGAGTGGAGTGCTTCATAACAGGTACATATTTTATTGCATGACTAGCTGATCATTGTGTGAAGTACAAGTTCTGATTGACAGTGTCAGTATTACAGTTAGTCGACATTACACTGCACATTGTATTTTTCAAAATAAAAGCATTTAAAACAAAATTATGATTGTGCTTTAATTGTATTTACATATTAGATATTAAAAAAAAAAAAAAGTTTTCACAGCCTGAAGAAACATAACATAGGAGCCATACAAACACAAACCTTTTTGCACCCAGTCATGATGAAACTGGAGTTTAAACAATCCTCATACGGGCCCTGCTGCTACAACATAGTCTTCGACTAACTGAAATCACCAAGAAAATTATCAGCAAAACTGAAAAACTGTATGAAAACACCGAATTGACCGCAGCTGGTAAAAATGTATTCATAGGCTCTAAACTCAAAGCCAAAATATTGTTGTTCTCAGCAAGCAAGCAGGTCAAGACAACTCAGAAGACACTTAATCTTTGTGCAAGTCAGAAGTTTAACTTCTATACCAGGGCACACTTTAATTTTGTTCTGTATTACAATACATAATACCCTTTGCTCTAGCATCATTTCTGCTACTTGTTTGCTGCAAAGGCAACTGTTGGCAACACGATGCTGGCAGGACAATAAAATCAAGAGGAAACAATCCAAAGGAAGATAACTCTCTTCCCAAAGCAAACTTCAAGAAATATGGCCATATTATGCAATGTATGATCTTGACACACCTTCCAGATGGAATTCATTTGTATCCAGCAAATGGAGGAAAGTAACACGTCAGACTTCCAACAGGAATCTTCAGATGTAGAAATAAGAATTAGGAACATACTCTGTGTAACTGGGTAGGGAAAGTTTGCTCCTAGTTCCTGACATCACTCCTGAATCTGTCTCTTTTTGTACCAGGTGTGAAGTGCTCACACGTCATTCCTCTCACTAATTCAACAAGCTAAATAGATGCAACAGATCAGATTTGGTTTACTGTACACCATCTGAAGAACTGGGTTGGCTGACATTTTTGAAGTGCACACTGTGCTAATCTGATCTCACTGAATGACTGAATTCTATCCTTTGGTGACTTCGTTCTGTGACTAAGGCTCTAGTAAAGAATAGCTGTAAAAACCACCCTTATATACATGCCTCCCAAAGGCAGGCAAGCACCTCACTTACTCTCTCCTGGGGTCTGGCAATCCCCCAGTACACTGCAGCTCTGGCAATACTTCGCTGAGAGAAGAAGGATCGCTGTTAGCTAAAGGGGTAGTGGAAGGCTGTAAGAGCAGCATGGCTTGCACCTTGCCCCCCAAATGCTACAACAGACGGCACAATGGTCCCAGCTTTGGGGAAAGGTAGGTGAAACATGACAAGGCTGGAAAGCACACCAGTCTGAAAACAAGACTGTGACTGTGCAATAGCAGCATCATGCTATTATTCCAGTACACTTCTACATATCACTCTTAACACACACATCCTCCTAGCAACTGAATCTACAACAAAATACAGCCTAGACTCTAAACCACTGCCAAGAAGCCACCCACAAAACAGAACTCGTGCCAGACTGTTACACTAGTGCAAGGACCAGCAGTTCACATGATACTAACTGCTGCTAAAACTCCAAAATCGCTACTGAGCCTTTTACCCTGGAAGCTTTTTCTTAAGTTCTAATCATTTCAAGTCCACTGAAATATAACCATACAAAATGAACAAGCTTAAGTACATCACAAAAAGAAGTCAGCACTACTTTGTTTCCTTTTAATTGAATTTATTTAAATAGGATAAGGCTACTTAAAAGACAACTCTTTACATACAAAATGTACATTACGTTAAAGTTTGCTATATTCAAGTACAAAAACTGCACAAGTGTTTAGTAAAAGGGAAACAGCACATGATATTTCAAAACACACACATTCTTACCATTTCACAGCATTCCAGAAGTGCCTTTTATGTTCTAACAGTGAATGGAGAACTTCTGTCAGCAATAAATGAAGCTACAGTTCTTGGTTTCAATATTAACCAATGTTAAAAACGTAAACAAGCTTTTGGATCACTACTGACAGCTTCTTTTAGTGAGTTAACTAAGTGGGTTGAGAAGCTCATTCTTTTTTTGGTTTTGTTTCACTAAGTCTGCGAGCATTATTATTTACCATCCATATCTAAAATGGAGCTAAATTGGCTTCACCTCAAGCCACCGAGATCTAATAAAAATGTTTCCATCAACCTAAATGGATTTCTGCCTTATAAGGCACTACCAATAACCCAGACGAAACACCAGGTTTCACAAAAAAACAACATCCATGTTAAATTATGAAAGGAAGAGAAAACACGTTGGTTTGGTTTTGGTTTTGTTGTTTTTAAAGAGTGCAACTACATACACTAATGCTCTCAAGGTACTTCTTTGTCTTCCTATCCCTGCCCCTCTCCAATTGTTAATAAGTTGAGAAAGCACTACCCCACATTCCACAGATTTTCCCCATATTCTATAAGTATGATTGTAACCAGGAAAACAAGCAAATTTGCTACATCGGCACATTTTTACACTTATGCATGTATAAAACACGCCTGTGTATTTAAGAGAATATAGCACTAATCCATTCACTACTTCCTCTCAAAGATTCATATCAAACAGTCCAATAACATACTTCCATCTGTGTACTTCTTATTTCATATGTCAGTAAGAGAAACTTCAATTTGAAGTAATGCTGTTAAATAGTTCATCTCTTATCACCAACCTAACTTGCACTGTAAATTCTACACTCCTGTGCAACAAAAAGGAACAAAAATTTTGTCTCAGACTATCTTATCAGCAGAATGGTCAGTTTACTCATCTAAATGAATTATCTTTTTGAAGCTATGAAGGCTCTTGGGATCACTCTGAATCTCAATAGCTATTTTAACTATTTAAGCAGAAGTGGAACAAAATTGAATCTTACTGAAACAAAAAACCACGTGTATTTTATACCTGTGAATCGTAGGGACATGCAGAAGATGAACTATAATAATCTTGAAAACCAAAAGTGGGGGCTTTAGTATATTGTAACATTGCTACCTTTTAAAGAAGTAATGAACTACTTGGTGTACAAGAGCAGACACTCTTAAGGTGACTGGTGATAATGACTCCAGCTTTACAACAGGGAACTTTTAACCTTGTTAAAACTTCACAGCAATCTGAATCCCTGTAAGGTTTAAAAAGAATTGTACTTAACCTGTTTAAATATGACTTATCTGTTTGAAAATATGGAAGTAACATTTATATTTCAAACACCATTAGCTACTTCATGGCCAGGTAACATGCTGGATTTTCTTCTTTGCTTCCGTAGGCTTTAGATCATTCTGCAATACAAGAAAATACATAAATATTCTTAAATATACTGCACAGTAGAAGTTAGTAATTAACCTGCCATATTCAAATACAGTACTGACTATTGCTGTAAGCAGTCATATGCTACTACAACAGCTTTCTATTGCCATCTTGTGGAGAAAGTTAAATATCACAGAACTTCTCTAGAGAAGACAAAAACAAAGCCAGTGAATTCAACTACCTGCAAATCATATGTCTTTCAGTTTTTCTTCATCCTACAGCTACTTATGCAAGAATATCTTTCAATTATGCAGCTTAGAAACAGGTACATATTGGCATTTCAAAACATACTTTTAAAGTTATTTCAGATTGCCTTCTTAAAACACTTGCTGAAATGGGATTGTACAAGAAAAGGGTAGTGGTCAATGGCTCAATGTCCAGATGGAGACCAGTGACGAGTGGAGTCCCTCAGGGGTCCGTACTGGGACCGGTGCTGTTCAATATATTTA
>Ga0181612_164368_pt1 | contig 13316 bp, 13 predicted proteins | sample HoacroProtozoa21_FD_119630 | JGI IMG/M metagenome (GOLD analysis project Ga0181612, IMG submission 119630) | Hoatzin crop microbial communities from Cojedes, Venezuel. Combined Assembly of Gp0051906, Gp0051904, Gp0051908
CAGAGGGAAGAAGTTCTTCCTCACGTTCAGACAGAACTTCCTATTGATTCAAAAAGCAAAGTTTTGGGAGCGAGGAGGTTGGTTCAGCAGGCACGCTGGTCCCACCGACCCCGGGGGGAAGGCGAGTTAGATATTGTCGCTGGAGTCCCACGAAAAAAATTCCTGCTGGATTACGAAGCCGCCCAGTCTCACCCCTGTGAGGCGACCGCCGGTCGCAGCTTTCCCAGATCCATTTTGTATTCAGCCAGTCTCGCTAGCTAGTCATTTTTGGTTTGCAGTTCACTGAAGAAATGCTGCAGAGCCACTGCCTGGGCACCAGCTCAGGCTGCGCTTTGCTGAACGTCTGACCCAGCCGGGGATGGGTTTCCTCCCTCACCTTCTCCGAGCAATAAAACCGATGTTTAGACGGGGCGTGTGGGAGGCTGGAAGTTTCCCTGTGCTGATACACTAGCATTTTTCTCATGCGTGAAGCGACTCTTCGTATTTTAGGAGACTGTGGCGTATTTTCTTGCTCAGGAGAGCATAGGGAGATGGCTTATTTTTTGATGGGATCAGGCATGTGTTTTGTTAATGCTCCCTGCGACGTGCTACCGGTTTTATTTGCACCATTTGCTGCAATTCCGGGGCTTGGTGACCCAAAGTGCTTCTGCCCTGGCTCGCAGCACCAAACCCGAGCATCCCGCAACCTCAGGCTGTGTCCCTGGAGCTTGTGTCATCCTTTTCGCTCCTCATTCCCCCCGTTTGTGTGTAGCGTTTTGTACCTTGTGCAGTTTATTAATGCTCCTTTGTCGCTGCCTGCCTGATGGGTTTCTTGCTGCTTTCCTGCAGCATCCCTAATCTTACAGTCTTGGCTTCGTTTAAGGGGGGGGAAACAAAACCCTGCTGCTTCTGCTAAATCAAGTGGTGTTTGTGTTGGGAAATGAGAGCGTGATGCCATCAAACTCACTTATTCTGGAGATTGGCTGCGTTCGCATCCCGGCTGCTTGCAAATCGCATTTTGTGGAGCCGGGGAGCTCGCTGCTCGGCGGCACGGCTGCCCCAGCCTCTGCCCTGCCCCTGACGGGAGGGCAGCTGCTTATTTTCCCCCGATATTTTAGGAAAACCGTGGGGTTTTGACCTCCCACGGGAGGTGAGACACCTCTGCGGTGCTGCCCCTCGTCCCGCACCCTCCTCGGCAGCGCCCAGAGCTGAGCCGGGGCGACGTCCCCCGGGGCTTCCCCACGTCGTACCAGCAGGTCTTGTAAATGTACAGGACCATTTAGGCTTTTAAGACATCCGAGGCCACTTTTCATCCCAGGCTAGGCCTGCTGCACAGTTTTACAGGGTCATAAAAGCCCTGACAGGAGTCATAAAAGCCTCCAATTGCACTGCACAAACCCACGGAGTATATTTTAAGGGCCCCTGAGTTTTCATTTTGCTGCTTTTATGGGAACTCATAAAAGCCTCGATGAGCACAGCCCCTGATTGGCTCCTCAGCACGGAGGCAGTTAAAATTACAGCCACCGACAAATTGTTCCAGTCTAAATAAATCAGGGCTTTGCATGGAGCATGGGCGAGGACCCCCGCTCCCCCCGGCGAGCCGGGCTGCGTGCAGGCGGGGACACGTGTGTGCTCCTCGCGCGGGACCGCGGCGAAGTCCCCCCGGCGCCCCGCCGTCCTTACGGCCACGTCTCGGTTGTCCTGCTACCAGACGCGATGCGTCTTCTGGCGGAGCTTTCTGCGGGTACCGCTGCCCGCGGGCATGGCTTTCTGCCGCGTCGCTCGTCTCGGGCTGTGCGTGCTCCCGCCGAACGCACCTGTAGGTACCCGGTCGCTCCAGCTCTCGGCTGCCCGACGGCTCTCTGGCATCGCTCACGTTCCCCGTGCCCCGGGCTGACACCCCAGCGGCAGGGACAGACCCCAGGGCACGGCAGCGGGTGCGGTGAGAGCTGCTGGCGTTTGGCAGGGGGTTTTTGGCTGAATTGTGTTTCTATTCAACAAGGTCAGTTTGTCAAAAGGGAAATATTTCATAGAAATAGCTTGTTGTGGCTTTTTTTTTTTCTTTTTTTAACGTTACCTAGCTAGACTGACATAAATAAGAGTGGTTGAAATTCAAATGTGATGTTTAGAAATTCCAGAGTCAGAGCGCTTGGTGTGACGCGACCTGGAAGCAGGAACGCTTGGGGTGGGTCCTGCCTTCCCTGACTATCTGGGGCAGGGAGATGTTTCTCGGTGCTGGGGTCCTCACCTGCCCAGCTGCTGTGACAAAGTGGTTTGCGAGCGAGAGGGACGTGCTGAAGGTCGGCGTAGCGGGAGGAAGGAGGCGAAGCACGTGCGGTTGGAGCCGTGGAGGGGTTGTGGCAGCGAGTCACAGAATCACTGAATGGTAGGGGTTGGAAGGGACCTCTGTGGGTCATCTAGTCCAACAGAAACCTTTTCAGCCGTCATCCTCTTCTCTGCACCGTGCGAGGTGATGGCCAGGTCTTGGTTGCTGGGTGAGCACGGTGCTGCTCGCCCCAAGCCCTTCCCTGCCCCTCATTTCCACGGGCATCTGCTTCTCAGCAGACGGAGTGCTCAGCTGGGGTGCTTCTACCCTTCCCCTGAGCTGGTCCTCACCAGAAGGAGGACAACTCAATCCTGGTGGCTTCCTCCATTGCTTTGCCCCCCTCCTTCCCCTCGGCTTCGTGGCCAGGGCATCGCCCACCGTGCAAGCCCCTCGCTTGGCGTGGGCTGCAGAAGCCGTGCTGGGTGCCAGGGCCATATGAGCAAAGCCAAGCCCAAGGGGCCAGGCTCGGGTCCCGTGTCCCCGCGGAGAGGGACCAGCAGGGTCTCAGCTGTGTGACCTTCCAGCCTGGAGTCCGAGTGTCGCAGCTTGGGAAAGAAAGGAACTGATCAGAAAGGTTCTCTTTGCTCTGCAGAGAGAAATGTGTCTTATTTCTGTCTTGCCGTAGCTTTATATAGTAATTATATCAACTACAGCTGATCAAAGCATTTGTTAAAGAGAAAACTCTCTCTCCTTTGCTTTTGTTACTGTTTGCAGCCAATTTGACAGGCTTTCTATCTCCGACTGCATTTTCTTTTATTTTCCACGCTTGATTTCCCTTTTTCTCTTCCTTCCCCCTTGTTGGCACCTGGCACATAGATGTATCTCCCTCCTCTTCCCCTTCCCCCTCTCTCCATCTGGCTTAATAAAAATGTTTTTTAAGCCATCCCAGGGACTCGGGAGCAAACAGTGGCAGTCGTGCGAGTGATCCATTTACCTGTGCCCCTGCTCCGGCCGGGCAGGGAGGTGCGAGCGAGGCGGCTCAGCCAAGCCGGAGGGCGAGCGGGGCAGCTCCCCTCCCTCCTCTCCTCCCCTGGTTTTCTATTTTCCGCTGTTATTGTTTCTTCAGGTGTTCATAAGGGTTTAACCTCTCACCTCCGAGTGCTTTTCGTGAGGCTGGCACAGATGGGCTGCCCTTTTGTTCGAGCCGTAGCCGCAAATCCCAGCAAGCGCATCCTCGCTGCTGCTTTAATATTATTTTCTTTTTTTAGGATCCCCTTTTTTCCCCGTTGACTTTCCATCTTTCTTTAATCTCATTTAAAAACCTCTCTCTCCTCCAATGTCTGCACTTCTTTCTCTCTGTCTCTCTGTTATTGGCTTTATGGCCAAATGCTTTAATTTATTTGCCATACAATATCTCTTTACCACCGTTCTGGGGATACAAATTGTTTGAACGACGTTACAATAATATCAATGCCTGGCGCATCTGTTTTGTCAGGGCTCTGCCTTTCCGGCTCAGGGGCGGCTGGGAGGAAGGTGTCTTCCTCTGCTGGAGCATCTGGGGAGATGGGCTGCGATTACCCGAGCTAAAACTTTGCTGGGATCTGGGGTTCCTAAGACAAAATCTGCCGGGCAGCCCTTCCTTTCCCACTATTAGCACCGCGGTATTTGCATCAGCCCCAGTGAACTGCACCCTGGTGCTGGTTAGTGATTAATTCCCTCCTTGCGCAGGAGAAGGTTGGAACCAACATCTGGAGCAAGAGCTCTGGGGCGAAACCCGTTGCTCAGCTGGGAGCAGATGTGTGGAGGGCGGCAGCGTTGGGGCCAGGGCTGCAGAGGGTCTGCCGCGTCCTCGAAGCTGATTTATTGCCGTTAATGCCTGTTAGCAGAGAGAACCCAGCTGCCTTGGGCTGGGCTGGGGCTGAGCCGCCGGCTTGCCTGGGGCTAAGCTGGGTCTAGCGCCGTTAAAATCCCCTCTGAGGTTCTACCAGCCAGCGAGTGCCGCCCCCGTGGTGTTTTTAGCTTTCCTTATCAGCGCACTTCATAACTGCTAATGTGCATTGATTGCTGTCTATTTCTCCTTTTATTTTTGCGTTATGCTTGATTGCTGCTTTTGCAATAAGAATAGGGCTTTTAGCCAAAATTGTCTCTTTTGGATTGTGGAGTCCTGACTTTTTGGCTCTCCAATAAGTTTTGTGTTACGAGCCCACATTTCTCTGTTGACATTTTTCCTTCCAGCCAATTTCTCCCATCATTTTCCCCAGTGTTGGAAATGAGTCCTTCTGAAGCACTGAGTATATATATTACTGATTGGGGCAAGCCTTTATTATCCGTTGTGAATGTAATCAGGTCCTCATCACTAGTTTCTTGATAATCACTGAGCACCAGTTCAGTCATTAATTTCGTCTTTATCCATCATGTCTTCTTTCCACGTTATTTGCTAAATAGGTTGGACGTGATTGCGACACCCAGCATCTGAGCTTGTAACTCTTTGCTTCCTTAACGTGTTTACGTTGTCAGTGTAATGCTGTCCCCGCTACCCCGCTCTGCGGTATTTTACTGTGAAGGATGCTCCGCCAAGCAGAGGGAGCCTGCGTGGAGGAGATGAATCCTCCTTTGTTAGACCATCATCGCTGACGGTCTTCAGACGCTGGTGTTTCAATACTGCCTGCCTGCGAGCTCGAATTTATTAGCTCCCCAAATCAAGCTCTTTATCTTTCCCCTCGTTTGCAGCGTGGTGCTCGTGTAGGAGTTCATCCCGGTCTGTGGTTTCCATTCACGATCTGTGCCTGCTTGGGACGGTAGCAATCGGACGTACCCAGTGGGTCCAAGAGATCAACAGCTCTAAAAGTAGGAAACGGAATGGATTATAGCAAAGACTTTGACGAGCCAGTCGTTCCGATCGCTCGGTGACGCCAATAATATCGCCTTTCTCCTCGTCAGAGAGATTTTGCAGTTCCCGCTGCCTCTTAGGAAGCCCTGCGGCACGGACGGGCGGAGAAGCAGCGGGTGAATGGCTCCTTGGGGTGGTATTTGCCAAGAAGGGCTGCGTTTGGCTTTGGAGTTTGTGCCCCGCTTGCATTTTTTAAGCCTTCCCCTTACATCGGGAGCGTAACAGCACTCCGGGCTGCTCAGAGCCGTGGTATTTTATTAGGAAAGGTGCTGCCTGGCAGTGGGCACTGATTGCAGGGGCTAATTAGTCAGGACAGGGCTTAGTGCAGCCACGGTCTCAACTTCTGGTACCCAAACCAGCTTTCTTACCCCTACTCGTAGCCTCTCTCTTCCAGTACTGCATTGTGCCAATTAGAGAAGACCTTCACTGTCTTTCCAGAAGGGTTTTCAGAGCTCCTCTGATTTCTGCCAGCAGAAAGCTAAGGCTGCAGGCATTAAAAAACAGCAGACTTCCAGTTGCTGCTGATCCTCGCACCGGTCTAAAATGAGCCGAGGGATGACAGGGGCCTCAGGGGGGAAGACATGGTGACTTGCAGGATTGAGCCGAGTCCTGGAGACACCTCTGCTGTTCTCCTCCTGCCCCGGTGATGTGCTGCTGCTAACTTATTTTACCTGACAAGCTGCCATGCTCCCTCCTGGCCACTGCTGTCTCCTGCTGTGACTCTGTCTGGGGCAATTAGGCACTCCATACAGGGAATGAGACCATCCTCAATTACATTAGGGTCATAAAAATTAAAAAAAGCAAATGCGAAAGGGCTGTGAAATCCATTTCAAACCACAGACTGGTTTTCCAGTGATGGGGGTTTGGAACAAACTTCCCCAGAAGCTGGCTGTTTGATGTGTCTTGCTGTGTCCTGCCCAGCTGGTAGTGGCTGTCCGCGGGCAGAGGCAGGAACACGCTGCGACAGTCACCCTGCTTTGCGGGGTGCCCATTCTTGTGGCTCCCCGTTCTTGTTTGGTGCATTGGGTTTTGGTCTGAGGGGAGCTAGCAGAGGGTGTTGTCATTGTATGGGTGATAGCAGCACGCAAGAGGAAGCACCAGCTCTGGTGCTTCTTGCTTTTCTGTACCTGGCTGCTGCTGGAGACCACGAAGGACGAGCTGCGGATTTTGGAAAATGGTCCATTGCCGCTAGACCAGCGGCATGCTTGGGACAAAATTCATTTGACCAAAGTGCAGAGCTGTAATTATGGGTTGTTGGTGGGTGAGGAGGTCCTCTGAGCCCCGTCAGGGATCAGCAGAGAGCACCTCCACAAGGACCTCATCCCAACCTGCGTCAGATGTTCAGGAGAATTAGTAGGACGGGTGCTCCGGGAGGGCCTCGGACCGCTGCCGTCGATACAAACAGCACGCTGTTAGAGATCTCCGTCGGAAAGGCAAACCCCACCGTTCAGCAGGCGATGCCTCTGGACAGTTAGGTAAAAAGCCTGATGCCCTGCCTGCGAAAGCAGCGGGCTGGCGTGTTGTCAGTCCATCCAAAATCAAGCAACAGATCTCCAAATGGACTTCAAAATTCTTGATGGTGTCCTCCTCTCTTCTAATGCGCGTCTCGTTCGGCGGTGCTGTCTCCTCTTTCTCGCTCATAGTTTCAACTTTCCATTCTCCAGAGGCATCAGCCCCTGAGGATAATGTGCCCTGACAGCTCCTCTTACCAGAGCTTTCAGCATCGGTTTGCAGGGCTCTGTGGAAATGGAAGAAAATCCACCTTGTAAGTGCTTTTATGGGCTGAAAACAAACTGCATCGAACAACCAGCCCTAGCGCCTTCTGCCATCCGCGAAGCCGAGCAAAACCTCGAGAGGCTGAAAAACGTGTGGTGGCTGAGCTTTGGGATTTTTCTTCTCTTTTCCCTCCTTCTCTTTTCCCCCACGGTGGTGAAAAATGAAGGGTGCGGGAGATATTTTACCAAGAGAAAATTGGATAGTCTCCTGGGGAAGTGGTGAGAAGCGGGGAAGCGCGATAGCATCTGCCTTGTCTCTTTTTTCAACCCACCCCCAAGTCCCTCGGCCCTCCTGGGGCTGGAGAGCTGGGAGACCCTCGTGCCCTCGGCACGGGCGTGGGTCCTGTGCCGGGACAGGGCACCTGTGTTAATAGCACGCGGTGCCTGCAGGATGCCTGTCGTGCATCTCGGCTTTGCCAAATCCCCATCATTTCTGAAAGGATTAAGCCATGCTTTCAGAAATCCCTGGCTTTTCTTCACCCACCCACCCCCCTCTTCTTCCTCCCGCTTTCTGTCCCCTCCATCTCCCCGCGCACCCGACGCTCCTCGCCATCATCCATCTCTTTGCCGTACGCACACGGAGAGGGTCCGTTCTGTTGTCCAGACCTCGGGAGCTGCTTTTGCTTGTAGCTCAGAGCAAGCGAAGGCAACGAAGTGATTTGCAAGGGGAAGCACCCAGCGGCGGGATGCTGGGGCAGGGGTGCAGAGCTGGGTCATGTCCGTGCCGCTGGGGAAGGAGCTGGGTCTGTTCCATTTCGTTTTATGCTTTATAATTTCATCTATTGTTTTAGGGTAATATAATTTACTTTGTTTTTAATGCAAGGGCCACATAAGCTGCCATCTGTAATATTTTGTGGACTCTGACATAAATTTCCATTACGGCGCTTATTAAAACCTCTCTTTATTGCCCTGAACGTCCACGGCGCTCTGCAGATTTGGGTTTGTTGGGTTTTTTTTTCCCCACTGCCTTGTGAATTCACTAGATTTACACCTGCCGGGAGTGTTTTGGAGGGTGATGCTTGGAGGCAGGGAGCATCTTTTTTAATCTCAGCCTGTGCAGTGAAGCTCACGTCCCGTGGAGGGGCTCCCGGGCCACCTCGGCGTGAGTAAGCAAGGGCAGCAAGTCCTGCTGGGACTACGCAGCCGTGAAATATGCCAGGATTAAAATGTGGAAGAGCTTTTATGAAATCTGTGTCTGTCTCTCTCCTTACCCTGCCCCCAGGCCCAAAATATTTCCCGCAAGTGCTGTTGTTTTAGCAGAACAGGGCTGTTCCTAGAAGGGACCTTTTTATTCTGCTCAGTGTTTGTGCTGTGTCTAGCCTCGCAAGATCCTGTTCTCCATGTGTTCGTAAGGCATCCTTCTAATAACCATGATTAATAATGAATGACAACCATTAAATCACTTTAAATATCTACGAGCAGTGTGATGGAGGCCCCTTGCTTCCCGGCAGCGGTAATGCCATCCAGGTGCCGATGAGCACGTTGCTGTCTTGTGCCACGGCCACGAAAGGGGGGAACCCTGGAGAGGACCGGGGCAATCTGTCTGCTGGTGGCTTTAGTTAGCAGTAATGCCTGGAAACGTGGGGTGGGGATCGGGAGAGGGATTCCCGTGTCGGCTCGGTGGGTCGGGGGCGCGTTAGCTCGTGGCAGTGCTGCCGGAGATTATGTGAGGGAGCAGCTGCTCTGCCTTTGCGGGCTTCAGCCGGGTAAAGCTCGCTTTATGGCGGCTTTATGGTAGCTTTACGCCTGGAAAGAGGGCTTCCTGCGGGCAGAAATAATCCAGATTATAGGGACCCGCTGTGCTTGTGTAAAATGGTGAACCGCCGTCCAGGAAAGCCTCTGTGCCCAGGAGCTTTCTGTCTGGTTAGGGGCTGTGCTGGATCAGGGCTAGAACTGGTCCCTTGCTGTAGTCCCTGTCTCCTGCTCTGGTGATGGACCATCTCTTTCTGGCAGGATCCAAGTGATGCTTTAGCCTGGTCCCGCTGAGCCTGTATCACCACTGCTCCATCAAAGTTGGGCCATGCTTTCTGCCTTTTTCCCATAAATCTGCCCATGTCGATGGTTAGAGGAGCCAAGGGGGGCACACACCATCCCCGTGAGGTGGCACAAGGTGCCTCCCAACCCTCGCCAAGCCCCCCGCCCCGTCGTAAAAGCCAGTGCAAAATTAAACCAAGGCTCCCCTGTTGCACCCTGCCAACCCTGCCTTAGCAAAGCACAAAAAAGAGGAGAATTTCTACCTCTCGGCTGCCGGGCAGCCAGCGCTGCTGGCTCACGTGGCTGAAGACACCGGCCCGCATTTTCCACTGCCCTGCGCCTTGTCTTTCTCGCTCCCGTCATCACGCTCGTTTGGTCTTCGCGTCCCGCTGAAGTTCAGAGGAGGCTTTCAAAGGCGAGGTGCCCAGATGCTTAACTCGCGGTGGCTTTCGGAGGTGTCTCCGTGCCACGTGCGCCCGGGGGAATAGCAGAATGGCTGCACGGGGCGGGAGACGGTAAAAACAAGAAGCTGTTGTTTCGAGATGCTCGGCGGAGTAGAAGGAAATGAAAAGCCTGTCCCGCTGTGATGAATTCCCCTGGTCATCGTTTCTGACCACAAGCGGTAGCTGAAGTGGGGCAGAAGGAGAAGTGCTGAAGCGTACTTAGGTAATGGTGAGTGAAGGGTGGGAGCGTAGAAGGGGAGTGGATAAATTATTTAAGGTACAATCATTAGAGCAACGGGGAAGCAAATTTTTTGCTTAGCTTGCAGTATTGAAAGTGGGGAAAAAAATCATTTTGGATCAAGCTGCAAAGAAACCTGAATAACTGACAGCTGAAGGAAAATCAGGGAATTGATGCTAGGTTGACTATTCTCATTCAGTGAGAACGGGGAGAGGCTTTGCTGCAGCGTTTTCACAGCGAGACAGGCCAGAAGGCCAGGAGAGCAGCAGAGTCCTCTGGGATTGTGCCCGTCGTGGTCTGTTCCTACCCTTGCTCTCAGTCTGGAAAACAGCGAGAAGAGCAAACTGCTGTCGCCTCTGCTTCGGGCAGCACCTCCTGCTTTGCACGGACAAATCCCCGGGTTCTGGGCAGCACCCTGAGGCAGAGGACGCGCCTGGGATGCGGCTTGGCAGGGAGAGCATCGCTGGCGTCCCTGCTCCGTTGGTGGTGGGCTTCCATTCCTTGAACCGTGTAGCCGGGAGGACTGTGTCCAGTTTTCTCCTTGCTTCTCCCCTGCCATGGTGGGAGACTTCCTAGTGACAGCCATCCCTCTTTTCTGGCCTTCTCTTTGAAGGGATGAAGCTGCTATGGTCTCCCGAAAAGCACGTGATGCTTCTTCCCATGCCCTGGCAAAGGGCGATACTGCAGGCTCTGGACAAGTGCTTTTATAGTCTTTTAAGATTTCCAGAGCCACTCTTGGAGGGCCGTTAAGACCTTCGGCTCGTGATAATTGGATTTGTAAGACAGTGCAACATGTGATAAAGTGCTCTTGTTGGACAGGATCCCAGTTTTCTTCTATCATTCCTATTAATGTGATAAATGTCGCTGTCTCAGCTGATAGGGCCGTGTTGGATAATAAGATTGGAATCAGCTTTGATTTCTCCAGCTCGGTTCTGCATCACGGCTCAGCAAGAGCGGGCGGGGAGAGACCTGGCAGAGGTGCCCGTCGGTGGGGCAGGGGGATGGATGAACATCTTCACGCCATGCCGTTTGCTAGCTGGCAGGGCAGGAGATGAGGAGATGGGTCCAAGGCAGCGGCTGCGAGCTTTTGAGCCGCTCAGCACGGAGCGGGTGAGGAAAGTGGCCTTGGAGGAGCTGGAGCCGAGGGTTGGATGTGCCAGGGAATGAGACCGCTCCTAATTAAAGCCGGTAGCAAACAAATGCGGGAGCTGGAGTGCAGCTGGGAAGCACGAGTCCAATTTGGAACTGGGCAGCTGTGAAATTGGACCCATCGAGCACAGCTGGGGCTGGAGGAGGAGAAGCCGGGAGTATGGCTGGGAGAGGGGGCAAATCAGGGCTGGGAGCAAGCCCTCGTGGCTGTAGGTAGTATTATGGCTCCCCATATGTCTTGGGACCATAGTCTGTAGGAGGTCCTACTTACTCTGATCCGTGGGAGTTGCGTAGCTGACCAAGCCCTGGGCTACGGATGAGTAGAGGTGGCACTTTGGTAGCCCAGCATGCTCCATCTCCTCTGCACTGGTGGTGGTGGCCAAAAGGGGCAAAAGCTTTCTTGATGGATGGGCTGTACTCTGAGGCAGAAAAAGGGGGGACAGAGCAGGGGGTTTTTCCATGCCAAACCTCCAATCTGTCTGAGAATTAACGGTTACTCTTGTTTGTGTGAAAATGTGAGAGATTTCTTTTTAAATCAATTATTCTGCTAGTTGGGAGATGTTCTTTTCCCTGTCCTTCTCTTTGTGTCTCTCCCCTTGGTCCCTCTGAAGATGTGTTGTGCTTGACTGTGCCTATTCCTTGGGGATGGGATGTGTGTGCTGGGGATGAGGTTTAATAATGCTGCAGCAGCAATCCAGTGGGCATCATGCTGTGGGTGAGCAGTAAATAGTTATGACAGACTGCTCATGGTTTTTTTGTAGGACCTGTGCTTTTTCTTGCTAAACCAACGCCAAATTAAGCCTGCTTTTCTCTGCAAGGGCGGTTTGAAGAGGCAGCTGGAGGCACCAGCCTTTGAAATTAGGTGGCAAACTGAGCCACTGTCCATTTCTGCTTAATATTTTGGGCAAAATGAGGGCAGCGGGAGGAGAGTGCGATGCGGGTGCCACGTCCAGCCTCCTGCCTGCCCCTCGCAGAGCCGTCAGCCCTGCTGCCAGCCATGTATGGGGACAGAGAGCTGCTCGAGGCCCGGGTTTGACGTGGAGGTGGCTAGGGGACAGAGGCAAATCGTTTAACGCCTTCCATGCACCAAGTCGGCTACATGGACTTTGCTAGCCATGGAAGCAGAGATCACGGTCGAAGCACAGGCAGGCTGCTGCAGTGATCATCACCAGCGTTATTATCCTCAGGTACCCTTACTTAGAGACCGGCTGTTTGCTGCACTCAAAGGGAAAGAGGAGCACACACTGTTCAACAGCCAGGCAAAGTACCCTGGGCCTGCTGAGCCCCGGTTTTGTAAATGTTATTTCCAATCTTCATTGGCTTCCTGGCGTGTCCTTTCCACTAGCTCTTGATTGCCTGCCTCTCCCGCTTTGGGGAGCTGGGGTTTTGTCCTCGTCGCTGATTGCTCTGATCTACGTGAAAAAGAGGAGGCCAGCAGGCAGCAACAAAGAAAATCAAAATAAAAAAACATAAAAATAAGAAATTTAAAAAAATCCCAAGCCCTAAATGATCTACGCTGTTGGTACTGTCCACAGCTTGGAAGTGATGTCCTTGAGCACTCGAGCGGGCTCGGGCAGGACTGCAGAGAGCGAGATTTGCAGCAAACTGCTCCTCTTCTGGGGTTTTGGAGGCGAGCTGGGGCTCATGGAGGACTGAGAGGAGGAAACTTTGCTTTCCTCCTTCTCTGTTGAAGGTGCGTGCCTTAAATCTCCGTCTGCTCACGGATGGGCTGCATCCGTCCCGTGTCAGCGGTCCTGTGCCGTCCCGACAGGGCAACCAGGAGGGTCTGGAGCTGGGCTGTGTGCCTTATCTCAGCCACGCGTGCTCCGCTCGTTGCTCACTGTCAGCTGTGGCAGTTTTTGCTTGGGGACGAGCGTCAAGCATACCCCAGAAATGTGCTCTGCAAGGACGAGAGATCCCGGAGCGGAATCGAAAAGCAGCTGCTTCCTTATTACACCTGGCCTTGTAGCCAGCGAGTCCATCATCGCCTTGTCGGGGCTCTGACACTCCGTGTAACGCAGAAATCCTGCCGGGCATAATCAGCGTTCGACGAGCAGAGGGGTGCTGCCCTGCTTTGCCGGAGAGATGCTATCGCAGGGTGCGGATTTCCAGCTGCCAGCTAAAGGCTGGGCAGAGGAGAGGTGCTGAGGGGCTGCGCGGCCCCTCTGCCGCTGGCCAGATGTTTGCCAGCGTCGCTCCCACCCGTGGTTATTTGCGCCGACATCCACTCGCCGTGTTTTGCAGGGCTGCGTGGCTGAGCGCGCGTGCAGCCGGCTTGGTGGCCCGGCCGCTAAGCACCGACCCTCGGTCATCCTCTATTTTAAGTTTTCTGGGGTCTGGTGCGTTTTATTGCAGCCCTGGAGCAAAGGAGTGCTCCTTCATGTAGCACTTTATGTGCCACAGTGCAGTCTTTTTTATAACTATTATTATTATTATTAAACATAGGGATTTTTAATCTTGAGAGAATGGATATTTATAATTTACCACCTAGGGCTTGGTAATTAATATTTGTGTAGAGCTCTCAGTGATGTCTTGGATGTGAAATGTATGATATAAATAAAGGCCGTCTTGCAAGCGGCGGGGGAAGAGGGGAATTAAAAAA
>Ga0181612_125798_pt1 | contig 13312 bp, 10 predicted proteins | sample HoacroProtozoa21_FD_119630 | JGI IMG/M metagenome (GOLD analysis project Ga0181612, IMG submission 119630) | Hoatzin crop microbial communities from Cojedes, Venezuel. Combined Assembly of Gp0051906, Gp0051904, Gp0051908
ACCGATACCAATAAAGTTCGCCATCTTCTCGCCCATCATCTCTGGGCCCTTCTTCGAGACGACACCCGTCATGCGCGTGCCATTCTCGCCGGCAATTCTCGAATTGCGCATGCGCTTGCGATTCTCGAGCAAGTTATCCGTCTTTTTTAGATTCTTAACTTCACACTTCGTCTCTTTCTCGTAAGTATGACGTTCATCCATGTTACGATAACGCTTTGTCTTAAGCCAATAAAAGATAAATCCAGGCGTAAAACCGAGCAAGCCAAGCAAGATTGGATTATCGTCGCTGTCCATCTCAAGGCAAATTCTAAACCAGCAAAACGCCAAGAAAATACCAATAATCTCAATAATTGCCGAGATAAGAATCAACTTACTCTTGTGGATCGGCACACTGCCCATCGTCTCACCAGTGCGCGCATTTACTGCCACATAGTGCAGTAGGCCATTATCTGCCTGACGATAGCTATAGAGCCAAACTGGCAGATAGGCAGACTTCCACTTGGAGCCCTTCACCTGCACTGCCTCGCTAGTCCATTTCTCGCCGCGATCATAGAAATTCTTCATATCCTGATACATCTGGTAGCGTGCAATATCTCCGACTTGCAACTCAATCTGCTTATCCAGACCACTCACATTTGTATCACGGCGCTCGCTCGCAAAGCCATGCAAGAACCCGGCATTGTAATCAACACAATTCTCCGTATCAAACGGCATGATTGCATTAATCACATTGTTCGTATTCTCTTTCACGTTCTGGTTGAGCTTGTCGCTTGATGCCTCAATCGTCAAATCGTCAACCAACAAATCAAAATCACGCGAAACCGCATAAGCATCCGCATCATAATACGTAACTGTGCTCTTATTTACGCGCACGGTATATTTACGCGTCTGATGCTCTGCCTCGCCGCTCATCGTCGAGTGCGCGTTTACGTCCACAATCATGTATGGTAAATATACACCCATGACGTTCTCGGTCGTAAATTCTTTCTTAAACTGCGGATGTGCGAAGAACTGTCGCTTATCCACGAACTCGCGAATCTTCTGCTCTGCCACGGATTTCTCGAGCTTGAACGGCAAAACCAAATCTGGCACTGCCCCGTTTGGCATCTTCTCGTTCAATGAGAAAACGTGACGGCACCAGTGGCAGCGCGAATCCGTCGCCTCGTCAGCTTTGATGACAACCTCGGCACCACAAGACGGGCATTTAAAAGTCAAGACCTCATCTTCGCCCGCAATCACATCGGCGGCGCCACTGCCAACCGTCGTGCCCTGTAGCTCTTCAACACCGCCATGAGCATTCGACTCGACACCCTTAAACTGCGTGCGGCAGAACAAACACTGCAACAAGCCAGTCTCTTTAATTAATTTGGTTTCAGTTGCGCCGCACTTTGGACAACGGTTCAAGCCGTTTTTGTCCTGTGCTTTTAATTCTTCTGCCATCACACTCCTTAGTATTAATAGTCGTAATCGTAGTCAAAGCCCCAGTCGGAATCGAAGTCCGAGCCAGAATCCCAATCATAATCCGAACTGGAACCCCAGTCGTAGTCATAACTCGAGCCACCGTAGTCCGAATCATAGCTGCCGCCACTACCGGAGCCACAAGACACCAAGCCTACAAAGCCGCCAAACAAGAGCTGCATAATAAACCAGATTGCCAAGATAATCAGAACAATCTTTACGACCGAATTGGAATTCACACTACTGCTGCCAGCATTGCCATAATTTGCACCGTTGCGGAAGCGAGTCCTTTCCATCGCGTTCATCTCGGAACGGCCAGACGAAGCCGAACCAATCGCACGCTCATCATTACAACCAGCAATCTTAGCGCCATAAACATTTCGGCGAGTCGAAGCAAAACGATTTGTCTCCTTCATCTCGCGCACTTCTGCAATCGTCTCTTTCTCATGGTAGTGACGCTCTTTCGAGCCGGAATGTGTGCCAAAAATCATGCCCTTAATCGGCAAATCACCAGAAACCTCGCCAGTGCGTGCATTTACCGCTACGTAATAGCGACGCTTATCATTCTGGTTCTCGCTGTTCGAGAAAGCCAAAAGCCAGACTGGCAAATATGCAGCCTTCCAGTTTACGCCCTTGATACTCAGATGTTCCTTACGCCAGTGGATGCCACGGTCGTACTGGCTTGCCGATTCCTTCGCCTTGCGACGCGCAATGTCGCCACTCTGCAAAGCAACATATTCCTTCATCGCATCAATATTCGTGTCGCGCTTCTCGCTCGAAAAACCACGCAAGAAACTTGGATTCCAAGCCACTGCGTTCTTGGTATCGTATGGCAAAATCGCATTAATAATATTGTTTGAATTTGCCGTCACGTCTTGATACAAACGCTTCTCAGACGATTCGATCGTTAAATCATCGACATAAATATCAAACTCGCGACTAATCTCATAAACATCAGCAACACCAGGCTCTTTAGTCTTCTCTGCCTCGCCTTCGAGTGTCATGTGCCCCTTAACATCAACCACCCAGTATGGGAAATAAACACCCTGCATTTCGTCGAGGTTCAACTGATCAACCAGCGGGCACTTCTCTTTGTACTGCGCAAGCCAAGTCTTAATCTTCTCCTGCGCATCAGTCTTCTTAATGCTAAATGGCAACAAAATATCCGGCACTGCACCGTTTGGAATCTTGTGCGAAGCCGTCAAAACATGACGACACCAGTGACAGTTAATACTCAAATCCTCAGCAGTATTAACCACCACCTCCGCGCCACAGCTCGGACACTTGAGCGTTGCAACAACGTCCTGTCCAGGCACAATATTACTAGCACCAGATGAAACAATGTCCCCTTTGACGTTCTCGAAAGTCTTACTAGGATCATCGCTATTCGAAGCGACGTTTTCAAACTCGTGTTTACAATATTTGCAGCGCAATTTGCCAGTTCCCGTATCCGTAGAAACATCGCTTGCCCCACAATTGGGGCAGCGATGCATCTCGATGGAAACTGATTTTTTATCAGTCATCTTTCCACCATTAATTTAGCTATTATTGAGCAGCTGGAGTTGCGCCATCAGTTGGCTGAGCTGGTTGCTCCGGCTGAGCTGGCTGAGCACCAGTAACTGGATTCTGGCCAGCAGGACCGTTGAAGACGCCGCCCATGCCAGTCATACCAGAAGCCATGCCAACACCAAACATGTTGCTTGCGCCACCGTTGTTACCAGCAGCATTCAAGCCCTCTGCAATCTGAGTCTGGCTGTAAGCCTGACCAACAGTACCCTGCATGAGCATACCAGTATTGAACTTGTTGATAAGATCGATAGATGGCTGATCCCAGTCGAGGCCGCGCGGCTCGACAGAAGCAATCTTCAAACCGAACTTGGTGCCCCACTGATAGTTAGCTTCGACAGCTTCATTGACGGCCTGAGCAAACTCAACCGTACCGCCCTGAACATCGTCGATAGACTTGCCGCCCTTAGTGTAAGCAGAAAGTGCTGCTGCGAGCGAGCCAACAAAACCGCTAAAGAGCATGTCTTGGTTAGTGCCATCATCAGTAGCGTCTAGGCTGAAGCTGCTGCGACCCTGACCAGAGATGACATCTGCCGGAACAAAGTTCTTGATGAACAAGATTGGATCAACAATCTGCAAGGAGTAAGTACCATTGCTGGTTACTGCAAGCATCGCATTGTTGTAATTAGCATCCTTGTAGCGGATTGGATTCTGAGTGCCATACATGAAGCCGCCCATGTTCTTGAGATTGACATAGAAAGCGACCTGCTGATTACCAGGCTGACCACCGAACTTGAACTGATTCCAGCTCTGACCAAAGGTGCTTGCGAAGAAGCCATCGCTTGCAAACATACTCTTTGCTTCTGGAACGTTCTGTGCGCGATATTCGTAACCACCTGGTTCAGCAATAACGGAAGTGATGCCACCGTTTTCGAGAACGACCAAACAGGTACCCTCTGGAACCATAAACTTAGAACCATCAGAAATAACGCCAGCATTTTCTTCGCCGTCGTTGTTTTCGCTACCAGCAACCTTGTTTGGAACAGCCTTTGCGATTGCGACATGATCAGTCATGTTTGCTGGTGGAACCATATACTCTAGCCACTGGTTTGCAAAGCTACCAGAGAGAGCGCCCTTGAATGCTTGAATAAAAGCCATAGTGAACTTTTCTCCTTAAATTTTCTGTCTAGTTTATTATATCAAAAAGCCCCACCATGGGGGCTTCGCTCAAATACCTTTATCCGCGCTTGTTCCAGCGTTCGATGGCGTCAGCAATAACTTCCTGAGCCTTGTCGGTACCGAAGAAACCTTCAACCTTAGTTGTGCCAGGCTTCTTCAAATCCTTGTAGTGATTGAAGTGAAATTCAATCTGTTCGAGCGTGCGCTTTGGCAAATCTTCAAGCTTCTCGATCGCATCACCATTGTTGCGGTCGTCTTCAACAACACAGATAATCTTATCGTCAACTTCGCCGTCATCGGTGAACTTCATGACGCCAAGAACGCGTGCAGTTAGGTAGATGCCAGTAGTAAGTGGCTGATCAGTAATAATCAAAGCATCGAGCTCATCACCATCCTCATCCAAAGTTTGTGGAATGAAGCCGTAGTTGCATGGCTTAGCAAATGCCATTGGCTCAATACGGTCAAGCATGAAGCAAGCTTTATTGCGATCCCATTCAATCTTGTGGTTGCTACCGGTTGGGATTTCAACAACAACGTTAATGCTGTTCTTCTTATAATCTCCTGGCTCGAGAATCATATTAAAATCTGCCATAGAAAATATAACTCCATTTAATTTTTGTTAATTCATTATAGCACGAAAAAAACACCCCATAAAGAGGTGTTCTTGTCAAATCATCCTATATTATTCAACGCCGAGCGGATAGAGGCCACGCAAAACCCACTCGTCGCCCTGCCTGTCAAAAATATACTGATACTTCGTAAACTTATCTTTTGTTGATTCGTTTACAAAATCTGGGTCATCTTCATATTCACCAATAATGTCACCGCCCTTGTAATCGCTCATTATGTAGCCTTTTTCATACATCTTGACCGAGCCAATCTCGACAGTTACATAGGCGCTATTGCTCTTAACTTCATAAACATCACGATATGAATCCACCGGCTCTGGATAATAACCGCCACAGCCAGCCGTATAAGAAATCTCGTATTGATTATTATCCTTGTCGTAATCAAATCTGCCGCTCAGCGAACCACAAGTTAAATACGAAACAAAATCATCTTCAACTGGCTCTTCGCCAAAGAGATTCTTATAAACTTCCTTCAAGCGATCGATCGGCACAGTCTTTACGATTGGATCACCACCAACCCAGCTCTTCTGTGCAGCCACAAAATCCGCCAAGTCCGAATCGTACATAGTATAAAATGCCGCATGGATACGTTCCTGCGCAGTCAATTCCTTCCAGTGGAACGGTCGTAAGTGGTCAAAACCAACCGCACTACTCTTCTCAAATTGATTCAACTTTGCGTCAATTGCTTTTTTGGTTTCGCTATCCATCGCAGTACGCCCTACTTCAGGCTCATCCTTTTGTTCAGTGACGCAATCGCTTGCAACCGGCGTCGCATCGTTTGGCAAAAACATGCCAACCGCAATACCAATCCCTAAACACGCAATCCCAGCGATTAATGCAGAAATTATTGCGGAATTTCCCTTCTCTTTTGTTTCCATAGCGAGTTGCTTCTTTTCTTCGCCCATCAAGTTCCTTTCCAAATTTCTTATCAAAATTATACCATAAGCGTCTTCAACAACCGCCACAACCACTAAATAACTCTCAAACGCTTATGCTATACTATACATAAGCAATATTCTAATTTAATAAGGAGAATCATGGTAAGAATTGCCATCAATGGTTTCGGACGTATTGGCCGCAACGCTTTTAAGATTGCTTTCGACCGCAAAGACACCGAAATCGTTGCTATCAACGATTTAACAGACAACAAGACTTTGGCTCATTTGCTCAAGTATGATTCCAACTATGGTACTTGGAATCACGACGTTAGCTACGACGACACCTCTATTATCGTCGATGGCAAGCAAATCAAGGCTTTCGCCGAAAAAGATCCAAACAATCTTCCATGGAAAGATCTTGGTATTGATGTCGTTATCGAATCTACTGGCTTCTTTACAAATCCAGAAGACGCACGCGCGCACATCAACGCCGGCGCCCGCAAAGTCGTCATCTCTGCCCCAGCAAAGGGCGAAGGCGCAAAGACTATCGTACTTGGCGTCAATGAAGACCAAGTCACCGAAGACGATGTTATTCTTTCAAACGCTTCCTGCACTACTAACTGTATTGCACCAGTCATGAAGGTTCTCGAGGATAACATTGGTATCGAAAAGGCCATGATGACAACTGTCCACAGCTACACTGCCAGCCAGAAGCTTCAGGACGCTCCAGCTAAGGATATTCGCGAAGCTCGCGCTGCTGCCGAAAACATCGTTCCTACCACGACCGGTGCTTCCAAGGCTGCCGCTCTTACCATTCCAAGCCTACAGGGGCACTTCAACGGTCTTTCCGTCCGTGTTCCAACCCCAGTTGTTTCTTTGAGCGATATTACTGCTGTCACTAAGCGCCCTACCAGCATCGAAGAAATCAACGACCTCTTCAAGAAGGCCGCAGCTGAACCATACTTCCAGGGCATTCTTGACGCAACCGAAGAAGAACTAGTTTCAATCGACTACCGCGGCAACAGCCATTCTTCCATCGTCGACCTTAAGCTCACCGACTGTATTGATGGCACGCTCATCAAGGTCGTTGCTTGGTACGATAACGAATGGGGTTACTCTAACCGCCTCGTCGAACTCAGTGTCGACTTCGGCAAGATGGGACAGAACTAAAAATGAAATTCTACCTCGGCGCCGACCATCGTGGCTTTAATCTCAAAGAAGAAATTAAGCTCTGGCTTGATGCACAAGCTATCGAATATGTCGATTGCGGCAATCAAGTTTTTGACGTCGAGGATGACTTTACAGATTATGCCAAAGCTGTCGCTAAAAGCGTACTCGCCGATAGTGGTAGCTATGGCATCCTTGCCTGCGGCTCTGCTCAGGGAGTCGCCATGCAAGCCAACCGATATAAAGGCATCCGAGCTGCTATCTGCCGCGAAGCAGAAGAGGTTCGCGAAACTCGTAGCCACAACGACGCCAATATCCTCTGCCTTGCTGCAGATAATGCGCCAGATTTCCCAGCACTCATCCAAGCCTTTATGTCTACCCCTGCCCTTACGGACGAAAAATATCAAAGACGCATAAATAAATTGGACGAAGAATAATGGCAATTACAACAATCGCACCAACTATCCTCACCGAGGACCCAAACGAATATAACGAAATCGTTAAAAAATACTTCAACTTTGCAAAACGTGTTCATATCGATATCTCTGACGGTACCCTAACCGACCAGAAAACCATCGCCGAGACTGCCATCTGGTGGCCAAAAGGCTGGACAGTCGATATTCATATGATTACTGCTACTCCGTCGGTTCATCTAGACAATCTCATCAAGCTCAAGCCAAATCTAGTTATCTTTCATGCCGAAGCAAACGAAGATTTGCTACCAATCTTCAAGAAACTGCACGAAGCTAATATTAAAGTCGGTGTCGCTATCATCAAGAGCGTCTATCCTGGCAACATCAAAAATATTCTTCAAGAAGCAGATTATGCCCTTATCTTCTCCGGCACACTTGGCAAGTACGGCGGTAAAGCCGAGCCATTGCTTATGGAAAAGGCCGCACTCATTCGCGATATTAAACCTTCAATCGAAATCGGTTGGGATGGTGGTGCAAACGAAGAAAACACTCATCTTATTACACATGCTGGCGTCGACGTAATTAATGTCGGCAGTGCCATCGCTAAAGCGCCAGATGCTGCCGCTGCCTTCAATAAAATCAACAAGCTAACCGAAAAAGAAGAGGTGGTTTAATGGCTCGCATCGTTAGCATTGGCGCCGCTTTGCAAGATGTCTTTTTGATCGACTCTGACGATTTTGGCACCAACAAAAGAGGCTTCTTCAACCAGCTCGAACTCGGTGCTAAAGTAGATATCGACAAAATTCATTTCAGCACCGGTGGTGGCGCCACTAATGCTGCTACTACTTTTGCCCGCTATGGCCATGAAAGTATTTTTATGGGCTGCATTGCCGAAGATCCAGCCGGCCAAGCCGTCATTGACGTCCTAGACCGCGAAGGCATCGACGCAAGCTATGTTACTTATACAGATAAGGCTCACACTGGCTATTCGGTCGTATTGCTCACCCCTGCCGGAGAACGTACCATTCTTACTTGCCGTGGCGCATCTGCAAGTTTTCACTTGCTAAAAGCCAAAGACCTTAAACGTATCAAGCCAGACTGGATCTATGTCACTAACATGCGTGGCGACATGGAAAAACTCGACGAATTCTTCACGACCGCACACGAAAACGGTATCAAGGTCATGTTCAACCCTGGCAAGCTCGAAATCGAGAATAAGCGCAAATTTATCGGCCTACTCTCAGACGTAGACATCCTTCTAGTCAACAAATCGGAAGCTAAGCAGATTGTAGTTGGCACTTCTCTCGAAGAGGTCGCCGGACGCTTGCACGACATCGTCCCAACTACCATCGTGACTGATGGCGCTAATGGCGCACTCGCCTTCACGACCGACCGCGCTTACCGCATGGGACTCTACGAAGATCCGCCAATCCTCGATAGTACTGGTGCTGGCGATGCCTTTGGTAGCGGCTTCCTTGCCGCCTATGCCGCCGGCAAATCTTTCAAAGATTCACTCATTTTCGCTTCTGCTAACTCAACTTCCGTCATTCAGAAAATCGGCAGCAAAGCCGGAATCTTAACTAACCGCACAAAATTACACGATATGCCAATGGAGGAATTAATCTAATGGACAAAATTGTCACAAAATGGCTTGAGCAAATCGCCGAAGAAAAACTCGACCCAAGCGACGTCGAACGCTCGCTACGCTATGCTCGCGACCTCGAGCAAGGTCTTGCTAAAATTCGCACTTTCGCCCAGGGTGTCTCAGTTTTTGGTTCTGCCCGCCTTGCCCCAGGCAGCAAGTATTGTAAACTTGCAACCGAGCTTGGTCGCAAACTCGCCGAAAATGGCCACCCAGTTATTACCGGTGGCGGCCCTGGCATCATGGAAGCTGCCAACAAGGGCGCCTACGAAGCTGGTGGCCGCAGTATCGGCCTCAACATCGAGCTAGCACATGAGCAGCACATCAATCCGTACGTCACTGATTCGATGGAATTTCATTATTTCTTTGCACGCAAAGTCATGCTTACCTTCGCCAGCAAGGCTTATGTCTTCTTTCCTGGTGGTTTTGGCACAATGGATGAATTTAGTGAAATTCTCATCCTAATGCAAGAAGGAAAAATGCCAAAGATGCCAATGTTTCTCATTGGCAAGAGCTTCTGGCGTGGCCTCGACCGTTGGTATGCCGAAAAGATGGAGCGCCAGCTGCACACTATCGCTAAAGGCGATCGTAAAATCTATACGATTACCGACGATATCGACAAAGTCGTTGAAGCGGCTAACAAAATCGGCCACCCAAGCATTTACGACAATATCTATAATAACTTCTCTTCTACGATCTAATCCGTTATCACACACATACAGAGATTCATCGTCCTGCGATGATGTTGCGCAAAACTCAAAAAGTCTCGCGACGCAACCGTTCTAACGTGATTCGCAACGATTTCTAACAAAAACTGATGGTAATATTTGCGACTAATCTTTCGACCGCATTTACCATCAGTTTTTATTTTCTTCACGAAAAGCTCACCATATTCTTCATTTTTTCTCAAAACCGTACGAGTATGCGCTGAAATATCTTGTTGCGAAACGCCTAAAATTCTTGCCATTGCCTTCTGAGATAACCATGTATTCAAACCTAAATATTTTTCCATTTTCCAAAAATACACGACCAACCTCTTCTGTGCAAACATAAGTATTATTACATCAAAAATAACAGAGGTAAAAATCGGCCCTCTTGCAAGTCTTTTTCATTAAACTCACACGAAGGCCGTTCTGGTTTACAAATATTTTTTTTGTTTAGTCGCCCTACTTTACCACGATACCGTCATTACCAAAAATACCGACCAGTTCATTCACCAAAACTTCTGTTGGCTCGCACTTAAACGGCATGCGCATCGCTTTCTTTTCTGGACCAATCACCAAAATCACTTCGGACAAACCTGGACTATTCTTGCAAGAAACTTTCAAATCCATCAATGCTTTCGTGTTCGACGGATCCATTACGCGCACATAAACCTTTTTCTGTTTCACTGGCTGATACATATTCTGGCTTTCGGAAGTTCTAAAATGCGTTACTGGCTTGTCGCCACCACGACGCCCACCTCCTCTTGGCGCTCCAGAACTCTTCCTTGGCGCGGAAGACTTTGGTTTTTCTTCCTTACTATCACCCTCGCCTTCCTTTTTCTCTTTCTTTTGCCAACGCGGTTCTTGCTTGACTGCTTTAGTTGGCACCTCAAGCTTTGCGCCGGTCGATTCATAAGAATCTAGCTCTTCATCCGTAACGACCTCAACCTCCGAAGCATTTACCTTCGCCTCGTCTGTCATATTGCCATCACGGTCAGTCGCATTCACTTTACCGGTCACCTTCACAACCGTATCGACTGCCAGCAAATTGCCCACTGCTTCATAAGTGCGCGGAAAGACAATTACTTCCATTTCCCCAGTCTTATCCTCAATCTTCACGAAAGCCATCTTCGAACCACTCTTCGTCACAATCGTACGAAGCGCCGTAATAATACCACCAACAATCACCGTTGCACCATCAATCGTCGGCTTAATCTCATTACAAGGCATGCACTGCTCTTCGAAGTACTTATCGTACTTATCTAGTGGATGCGCAGAAATATACAGACCCATCAGTTCGCGCTCCCAGAGCAACATCTCTTTGTCGGTATATTGCGAAGGCGCCTTCTTTATTTCTGGAACCGGAATCTCTGCCGCATCGCCCATCATGCCAAACAAATCAGTCTGACCAGATGCACCGTCCTTCTGGCATTTGTTTGCGTAAGCCTGAATCGCTTCCAAGTTGTAAAGCAAATCTGAGCGCGTATAACCAAAACTATCAAATACGCCGCATTTAATCGAAGATTCCCAGCTCTTCTTGTTGAACTTCGTCGCTGGCACACGTTTTGCAAAATCAAAAATCGTCTCAAAGCGACCATTCTCATCACGCTCCGCAATTACATCTTCGGCGAGCGCCTTACCCATACCCTTAATGGCCGCCAAGCCAAAGCGAATTGTCTTCGTTTGCCCCACAATACCAAAGTCCGCGTAAGATTCGTTAACATCTGGGCCGAGCACCTTCATACCCATGCGCTTACATTCGGTCATCTCGATCGTGAGACGTTCGGTCCAACGCATATCCGAAGTCATCAAAGCCGCCATGTATGCATCTGGATAATGTACCTTTAACCATGCCGTCCAATAGGCCACCAAAGCATAGCAAGCCGCATGCGACTTGTTGAAACAGTAGTTCGCGAATTCTAGCAGCTGATCCCAGAAAGTATTCGCAATCTCTTCGGTTGCACCACCAATTTTCACGGCACCCTCAATAAACTGCGGCTTCACCTTGTTCATGAGGTCGATCTTCTTCTTTCCGACCGCCTTACGGAGTGTATCTGCCTGACCGCCAGTAAAGCCGCACCACTCCTTGGACGCCTGCATGAACTGCTCCTGGTAGATCAGAATACCGTAGGTACTCTTCAGGGAATTCTCAAGACCCGGATGGAGATAAGTAATCGGCTCTTCACCATGACGACGCTTAATAAAGCTCGGGATAAACTGCATTGGCCCCGGACGATAGAGTGCATTCATAGCAATCAAGTCCGCAAACTCAGTCGGCTTGAGCTCGCGCAAATATTTCTTCATACCTCCAGATTCAAACTGGAAAACGCCCGTCGTATCGCCCCGTTGGAACAGTTTGTAAACTTCAGGATCATCGGTTGCTAGGTCGTTCATCAAAATCACCTGACCATACACCTTCTTAATCATACGAAGGGCCTGCTGAATCACCGAAAGGTTGGATAGACCCAAAAAGTCCATCTTAAGCAGACCAATTTCCTCGACCGTTGGACCAGGATACTGTGTCGTCAAAGGCCCCTTGGCCGAAACTTCCATCGGCATATATTTCACAATATCATCTGGCGCAATCACCACGCCACAAGCGTGCACACCGTGGCCACGAATTGTGCCTTCAAGACGCATCGCAAGATCAATCACTTCTTTACAGGTCGGATTGTTCTCATACTCGGTCTTGAGGTCACCCTCTTTGATGGCATCCTTCAGCTTCACTGCGTGACCCATGATCGGATCTGGCACTAGCTTCGCAATGCGGTCCGCCTCTGCATAAGGCACATCAAGCACACGCGCAACGTCGCGCACTGCGTTCTTCGACATCATCTTACCAAACGTCACAATGTTCGCCACACGTGGCTTACCATACTTCCGCGTACAATATTCAATCACCTCATCACGACGCGTATCCTGAATATCAGTATCAATATCCGGCATGGAGATACGGTCAGGATTCAAGAAACGCTCAAAGAGCAAATCGTAATCAAGCGGATTCACTTCCGTAATATGGATTGCATATGCCAACAATGCACCAGCCGCAGAACCACGTCCCGGACCATAAATAATACCCTGGCGCTTACCCCAGTTAATAAAGTCCTGAACAATCAAGAAGTAACCGTTGTAGCCCATATTATCCACAACGCTTAGCTCATAATCAATACGCTCAAGCACCTCTGGCGGCAGCTGCGGTCGAATTTCTTCAACACTATGCTTCTGCGCTTCCTCTGGCGTATAAATCTTGTAGCGCTCTGCTAAACCACGAAAGACCATATCGTCCAGATATTCCTTCTCGGTTTGACCAGTATCGATTGGGAATTTTGGGATCAAAATACGCCCAAGCTCAAACTTCGCCGTACAACGCTCCGCAATAATACGCGTGTTAATCACTGCCTCTGGGCAAGTTTTACCCCAGCGCGAAATCACATCGAGCGGCGGGATCACGTTCAACTGAAAGTTAGACAAACTCATACGATTTGTATCGGAAAGCTTTGAACCCGTACCAATACAAAGCAAGGCTTCGTGCGCTGGTTCATCCTCTACCCGAAGATAGTGCGCATCACAAGTTACAACTACCGGAATTTTGTACTCTTTCGAAAACTCTAGTAGCTGTTGGTTAACCTTATTTTGTTCATCCCAATGCGTCGGCGAATCCGGATGGCCATGATCCTGCACTTCCAAATAGAAGCGATCACCATAAACTGAGTGATACCACTCAATCATCTTGCGC
>Ga0181612_153683_pt1 | contig 13312 bp, 12 predicted proteins | sample HoacroProtozoa21_FD_119630 | JGI IMG/M metagenome (GOLD analysis project Ga0181612, IMG submission 119630) | Hoatzin crop microbial communities from Cojedes, Venezuel. Combined Assembly of Gp0051906, Gp0051904, Gp0051908
AGGACAGTTGCATAGAGTCATTTGTAAAAAGTGGAACTTCACACAGAAGTCTACACAAACTACAGCTTCTCCAAATGTTTATTTTCAATTTTTTTTCTGAGTACAAGTGAAAATGCTTTTTCACATGACAGTCTGAGAAGTAGCAAGGCAAGGTTACTGCCATGGACTCAGGATGCAGCGCCTGTTAGGAGTGATGCTGCTTGGATCATCATAAACTTGAACGAGGAGAGATACAACTCTGGGGCTTTCAAAGCGTACAATTACGAAGTTCTCTCTTGGCTATTCAGGCAGTGCAAAGTTTGAGGATTTTTTTGAGAATAAACTGACTGTAACAATCATGGAGGTTCTCGGGGGCAAATGAATGTCTTCAGAAGAGACAGCTCACCATCTTTGTAACTACTGCTTACAGCCACGGAAGAAAGAAAAGAGAAATTAGGCTCGAAACAGAGCAAGTAGTGAGGATTATAAGGTGAATGCAATGTTCTGTCAAACGGAAACAAAGGGCTGATTTTCCCTTAAATAACAGATCCGTGGCTCTGCCATACAGCAGTTGTAACTGTAATGTACACCCTTTAATGGGTTTTTTCCCTTCCTCCAGACCGTTCCAAAGGAATTTCACTGTGACTGGGAACCCAGCCCAATGCGTGTCATTCTGAAAAGATTTAGACATTACGAGAGCTGCCCATTATGGATTCATAAAGCTGAGCTAACGGTACTCTCTTGTAAAAGCAGAAGCAGAAGGGATAGATCAAAAATGAGAACAATGCTCAGATTTCCAGATTGTTGCACAGGAAATAGCTGCAAGCATTTGTAATAACTTAAATTACTTTTAAAATGTACTGTGATTAATTTGGTAGAAATTCTGGTAATATATCTAAGGGCAGCATCAGGTTGGAGGGTTTTTTCCTCTAGACATGAGGTATATGGCGTGAGCTTCATTTTAAGTCTCCAGTGCAGCAACAGGCTGCATAATGTTCTGATTCAGGTGAGATTCTTGGCTTCACTTTATTCCACAAAAAACTAAGTAAAGTTAAAAAAAAAAAAATAAGCCTTGGTTCACATCCTTTTCTGGGACTCTTCCCCATCAATTCTACGAACCTCTGCACAATTAAAGAGTGTGATGCACCAAATCAGACCCTCCAAGCTGTACTTAATCCTTTTTAACCTTTTAATAGAGATGTTGAAAGCAAATCAATGGTCTGTACCTCTCTGGCTGCTCTCTCTCCTGCCTCTACAGCCCCCTCCATGTATCCACTCCATTGGGTAGCTGTCTCCGTGCCAGCAAAGTAGATTCTGTCAACGGGCTGGCGAATGATCCTTCAAAGCAAATGGAGAATGTCAAATGACAAGTAACAGGAAGGTGATGATCCTTCTAAAAGCTATTTATGGGCTTTGATGGAGCGCTCAATTCCAGTTCTACAGAATTCCTGCAGACCTGGGCTGGGGAGCATGGTGCAATAAGCTGTCCCTGCAGGACCACCTACTTGCTTCTGTATCCAAAACTCCAGATCTGAGAGAGAGAAAATCTAAGGCACAAATCAGTGTGCCCAGTTTCTGTATGAAATAATACGAGCCTTCTTTTAAAGCTGGGATAAGGGATAATCCTAACAGCCTCCAGAAATGCAGTGCAGCTGATAGATTTATGTCTTCTGCACGGCAGCTTTGTTGTTATCCTGCCATAACAATGGGATGTGAATGATGTTTTATTAGTGATGGGTCACTAATACCAGCTTCTATTTGGAGGCTGGACATGCCGTCAGGCCAAAAGGGGATGGCAGCTGAAGGGCTCAGCATTCAGGGAGTTGCATTCGCCCCGTAGGGTCATATAAGGCGGCTCCTCAGCCGTGCAAAGCTGCACAAGCCTCCCAGTCAACCCAGCCACAGGTAATGAGCTCACTTTCCCATAGAGAGATGTGCTTGCTGTAATGGCTCCCATCTAACCCCCAGTTAGGTTTTCCCTGTGTGCCTGACACCAGCTTCCCCAGGTCAGAGGCCTCACCCACCACTACCCAAGGGTTCAGATAAATAACAAGAGGAGACTGGGCATGAGACGACTTCTTCCCACACAGATCTTAGCACAGAGGCAGGGTGTAACTCCATGATGGACATGCTAAGGAGCTCACGCTGCGATGTGCTACATGGTTTGTTTGATCTTTGGCTATGGATACAAGATTTGTCTGGTTGGTCTTATTACGTGCCGAACCGTGCCTTCTACACAGTTTTCAGTGATATACCTAGTATTAAAGAGTACCACCTAACACGCTCCTCTAAGAATACAGCAGTTCCGTGTGGGGAGGGCACAGGAGGCTTTGCTGGGTGGGAGGAGAGAATGAGTTTTCATGTAAGGGTTTTGTGTCATACCCTCGTGATGTGACTCAGTGGGCTTCACCAGCACCTGATGTTTCACCTACACAGTCAGTGGAGACTCTTCATCTGTCCGAGATGTATGTCCTCAAGGTCTTAGAAAGCATTAAAGGGATCTATTGTAAATACTGCGTAGCAGCAAATACTGTAAGTAACCTAGCGGGGAAGGGTTTCCTGGCTCTATCAGGTCCCTTTGAGACTGTGCTTTGTTTGCTTGAAAGTCCCAAGAGAAACCCTGCTCTTACTAGAGTCAATAGCAAGATTCTTGTTAGCTGGGGAGTAGGGGAGCGGAAAGAGGGTTGGAGATCCCCCAGTGTGCTACATATGACATGAGTTTGTTGCGTAAGGGTGTATCATTGTACATGAGCAAAGACACGTAAATTGGAAAGCAGTGTTCTCTAGTTTACCTTCCATATGAATACATTATGCCTGGTGGGAAGTAGGCTGTGTAACAACCCCCTGAATATTGTTCCATGGTCCAGTTCTTTTCTTCATAATGCACTGGCTGTAAGTATTAGCAAACATCAGAGAGTGAAACAGTGGCAGAGAAATTGGAAGGAAAAAACAAATTTCATTTGAAGAGGGGAAAAAAAGGCTAAGGATACCTGTCAAAGGAGTGCCATGTCATCTAGCTAGTGCTATCCAACATCACAAAACAAATCTTTTCACTTTTACAGAAGCACTAGCCTCCCATGGGGAAATGACAGGACAAATTAAACCATGCATTGCCTTCTCTTTTCTTGTAAAGAGTGAGACTGGCAAGTCTTTTCTTCCTGTACTAGATGCTGCTGCCCTCCCCTTGGGAGTACAGATTGTATGGCACAACATAGAATTTTAGGTACACATTTTAGGTACCAGGAATTTTGGCTTCATCCTCCAGAACAAAGGAACAACATTATTGTACAACAGAGGTGAAAACAGGCATTCATTTCTTACATGCAAAGCCTCTTCCATCTCCGTTGCCTTGGCATATGCCTCACAGATCTTCTTCTTCCTATATGGAAATAAAATCAGAGTCAGAAAAAAAAAAAAAAGGTGGAAAAAACCTCTCAGCTATTGCTCTTCTTATAAAAAAATTATATTTATTGCAATACATTCTAAAGAAAGTTGGCTTTGTTTTTAAGTCTGATTTCAAGTTCTTAATATACATATTTCAAATGCTGATGCCTAAGTGTGACATCCAAAATGGACGCAGGGAATGGGAAATGAAGGTTGATTTTGGCAATAAGCTCTAAAAAAATAAATCATTGTACAGTTATTTTAGGACGCAGAGCCAATTCATTCTCATGTTCACTGGTGTAAGACCACAAGAGAAGCAATATAAATCAGTGAAATCCCTACAGATTTACTACGGCTGAGAACAAAATATGAGTTGGAGAATACTACTCACATTCCTAAGCACTCTTTCACTTGCATGTGTACCAGAAATCACATTTAGAAAGTACTGTTTGTTCATTTCACAGACTAATGGAGAAACCACACTGTTGTAAACACAGAGGTTTAAAGATTTTATCACCCAGTCTGAATGTGAAGGACACCCAAACCCATGCACATCAGCACTCCCAATACCCCTGGGGTGAAGCATCATTCCGTGGGGATGCAGTCTGGGAATGTCTTTGGAAAAATATTCTCAGTTCACACAGACACACAGAGCTGATAAGTCATAACATGGAGGAGAGGGGCAGGACTTGGAAACTCAGAAATATCCATAACTGGATGGATATTAGCATTAGTGTCTTGGCCTGTTTATGCTAAAAGCTCATTTTTTGCCCCAATTTGAAGTACTGGTAGCTGCACTGAGCACGTGTATGCGTGCATATGCACACACATACCCACACACACATTCCTGTGGGGAAGCACGCCAGAGAACTGACTTCTTTCTGAAACATTTACAGTTTCTGAACTCTTACCTCTCTTCCTTACTGAGACGGGCCAGTTTAACAGCCTTTCTGGCAAGGATGAAACTGAAAAGAAAAATACGGCATATAAATATCACGCAGTGTCAGCACCCCAGCTGATTCGCAAGCTCTTGCTTGAAATGACTTTAAAAATAGACAGGCAAAGCACTTTACCGGTATGTAACGGGCTTGACATTTTTTCCTCATACCTCATCACTTAATTACAAGTTACACGGGTGAAAAGGCCTGTGCGGGGCACCCTGGGGAGTTAATTGAAAAGGAGAGCGTGCGCTCCCGGGGGTCAGGCGCAGAGGACTGTCTGACAGCTACCAGATGAGAAAGCTGAGGACTGCAAGTGTGTTTTCAAAGCTGCCGGCACTGGCCTTGTTTTGCTCGGTGGGAACGAACCTTCCAACCCCACTGACTCAGGAGAGCAAAGTTATACCCAAAGTGGGCAGAGAGAGTCCAGCAAACCAACCTGTACTGCCTACCCTGTTATACCTTGGTCTTATCCAAAAGGACTGAGACCCTGAGTTTTCTTGAGCTTTTGAAGTCTTGCAGACAGCTGGCCATACCACTGCCTGTGTCATTTGGTGTTAATAAGCGACGGGAGCCTGCTGCTCTGACAAGCACTGCACAGTGTCATGGACAAATCCTCTAAGAAATTGGATTAGTATTTATTCAGCTTGAAGAAAATAGATTTGGTGATTAGTTCATCTGACCTTAGTGGAGATACCCAGGGGATGAAGTATGTTCCTGCACTCTTTCAGAAAGTTGCATAAATCCACCAGGAGAAAGCAGGAAACTGTTTGCCATATGGGGTTTGGAGGAGGCTTATTGCTTTCACGTCATGGAAGTTTTTAAGCCTTGAACATGCCCATAAACATCTACAGTTCAGTAGAAGTAGCAAGCTTTCCTTGCCAGATACTTACGGAGTAGTTGCCTGACATTTATATTGGCCTTTTTTTGGCAGTCTCGCCTCAGATTACAGTCGAAACATTTGTAAAGATTGTTTGTTCATATTGGCTTAACCTATTTTAAAAGCCAGTCAATACTCTTACATATTTTCCCATCTGTTTGTCCAAACTACAGCTTTTTTACTTGGCAGTTTCTTCAGAATTCTGATTTCTTCGCTGCACAGCTGCTGCCACACTCAACCACCAGCTGATGTTCATTGTCCTGCCTCAGCTCAATGGGGAGAGGAGGCAAATGAGGATTTCTTGGATAACTGCACCTTCATTTTGGCCCAGGTGCTAAATACAAGGCCCAACACAAGCCAAATACAGGTTCACAATGCTAGGTAAGAAAGGGATTTATTTCTAAATCTACTCCAAAGCAATAAAAACATTAACTAAATGCTTAAAATAAACTACAGTGGAATTCAGCAACTCCTTCCCAACCATCTCCTTTGTATTGGGCTATTTGTAGTAGAAGTGTCACCTAAAAGCTGATACAGACTGGAGAGGCACAAGAGACCAGCAGCAAGCGCTCTCCTCCGTTTACGAAGGCTACAGGAGTGGGCACCACTGATGCAACCTGGCCATTTCTCCTCTTCCTCCTCCTCCCACTCATTCATACTAGAAGAAATACACATCTGCAAGTACGGACTAGAAGTTCCTAACCCCATAATGGCAGGGAAAGTTCCGTCAGGTTTCGTGTCATCTATGGTTATGCCAATTGGAGACTCTTCATCCTCAATCATGAAGGAACCACAAAGACCTAAGGGGGAAAAAGAAAACAAAGTGGTTGTCAGAGAAACTTGCTGCAGTTGTTTGTTTCTGGTAGTAATGAGCAAGGAAAATTATCCATAAAAGGAATTGTACAGTAATTCCTTCATCACCAATAATACCTACATGTCTGAAGTTTTTTTGTAACAGTCTCTCTCCTCTCCTCCCTCTGACTCTGGGAAATTTTGTACACTGCCTTATAAAAGTCATATTTAAATTCCATTATTACTTAGCAAGGAATTTCTGTGGATTGTTGCAAGTCCCTTTGGCTTTATGTATGGCAATAAACATTAAAAATAAATGGATCTAGTAAGAACTACGATGGTTCATTCGATGAGTAACTGTAGCCAAAGCAACAACAACAGCAACAAAACCCAGTGTAATTACATCTGGTCACTGTGGGCTCAAATTTACACCCTGTATTGATTTTGCTGACAATAAGACTGTCAGGAGTGGTGTCCCATAACAGTAATGCAGCAGAAACATGGGCCATCTAATCTAGCATCACATCAGCACATGTTTCAGATGAACACACAAAAAATCTCATATAGATGGCAATGTATAAACCTGCCCACGTTTCTTTCTAATCCCAATGGCCGCTTTATGCCCTGAAACAAGCAAAATTATATTCTTTTGATTAAGGAATTCTCTCGCCCAGTGCAAGGCCCTGCTCCACAGTGCAACTCTCGGTATCGTTACATAGGCAGCGGAAATTAATCTGTTCATACAAACAGTTCTGGAAATGGTATCAGTTAAAGCGGAGAAACACATGACGTGCAGTACACGGAAAAAATATCTTCAGTTAAACAAAAAGCTAACCTACTTTTTCCAGTCCTCTGAGATATCAAGTCTGTAGAACAGAGGATTAAAAACAGAGAAAGGTCTTGCTTACACCTTAAGCTCTCCTTGTCATCTGCTGTAAATTCTCTCTGGCTGCCTTAACTCCGTCCCTGGCAGGGAGAAGCAGGGACCTGCTGCTGCAGGGTCACTGCTTCTGCGCGCTGCAGGTTTCAGCAATGCTTCCCAGGGAAACCTTGCTTGTTCTCTCAGTCGTCCCTCCTCAGCTAGCAACAACAAAATTCAGGATCCTGTTTAGGTCTGGACTCATCTATGGGACAAGACGTGCACTCAAGCTTGGAGGAAGAGCTCTCCTTTCTAACAAGCTTCACCTTTCCCTTTCCTGGGTGTTTGATTTGGGGGTTTTGCACATTTAATCCCACTCCTAGATTTATTCCTTGATAGACAGCAGAGCTTCAAAATTTGTGCAGTGCGGGGCTCCCAAGTCCTTCACTTCGCCACATACCCTTCCTCTCCCAGAAGGCTTCCCTGTAGTACACCATGCATTTTATGACACACCCCATAGGCAAACGCTGAATTAACTGGTTTCTCTTTGGCGGCAGTTCTGGTTTGTAATGAATCTTCGTTGTCAGGATCGGAGGGATAGCACTGATCACATACTTGCCCTGGAATGTAAAACACAGTCAGTACAGACAAGGCGCTGCCCCTCATGGAGCTCACACTGCAGGACACGTTCGAAAAGTGTGCTTATTAGTTGTTAACAGCTTTCCCACACCTGACTTTGCTACTTGGCTTTCCCACACAGATATTTCCAGGTGACCAAACTAGTTCTGCCATTTCAGAAAAAGATGCTGGGAAAAACGTGTTGTTTTGTGGTGAGAAGACTCCTGACAGCTCACCGGACACTACAGGACCAAAGTTGAAATTTGGCTTGAGACAAGTGGGGAAATCGGACAAGACAGACCGTATGGCACAGGTAAAACTACCTTTTATCATCCCCAGGAAAATATGACCCACATTTGTCCAAATTATAAGATGTTAAAAAAAAAAAAAATCACTTTTGTGCATGTTCAAAGGATATTACTTCAGGACAAGCAACACTGATGGTGATTTCAGCTTTCCCAAACACGTTCCACCCCTTTCGCAGGTCCTGTGTCTGACTGGAGCGAAGAAGGACGCTTCGCTTCAGGGCTCAGGGTGACACTATATCACAACAGATGCTGCTGCCCTCGGGTGCTCTTGTGCTGGTGGGGCCATTGAGTGCAGGAAGCCTGTCTCCTCCGACTTGGATGCTGCTCAGCCAGCATGAAGGGAGATGCCAGTGGTTTAAGTCTGGGGTTTAAAAATCCCTGGGAGAGAGTCCCTCCTCCAGCACATCCTTAGATGGCTTCTCTGCCAAACAGCCCCTTCCCTTTCTGTTAGCTTTCTCTAAACATCCTCCAAACACTGCCACTGGCGAGACGGGGGTCTCGCAGACCATGAGGGTCCTGCACAAACTCCTGTGGCAGGCTGGGCTCTGTGTGCAGAAGGGAGCTGCTGCCCTGTGGGTGCCACTGTGGGCAATCACGTACTGATGGAGCATTTCACAGTGCCACTGCACAGAGGCGAAATCTTGCTGAAGGCATTTGAAATGTCCTTTTCTGTTGTTCTGCAAACCACAAACTTCGACAGGAACAGGAATGTTATTTTTCCCTTCCTTGAAACAGTCTCCATGCAGAATTAAAATGTAAAAATATATAATCACAGAAAGACTTAAGACAGAAAAGTCAGAGTAATTACAGAAACTAACTAGCAGAACACCTAGCATAGACCCAGTCATAAATAAATCCATAAAGCAGGTTTCACAGTGTCAGGGTAGTCTGAGAAATAGACACACACAAATGGACACTTCCTGATTACATCTGGCTAAGAGCTACAGCAGATGTATTCCCCCACTAAACGCACACTTTACTTTTGTTCTGATCAAATTACCTCGTATATCTCATGGTTTAGAGTCTCCACAATGACATTATCACCTGTCTGATCAATACGGACCACAGGTTGCTCCAGTTTAACTCTGCCTTTGAGGCGTTCCAATATTTTCTCTGATATCTGTCCAGAACCCCCTTTAAACTTCCTCTCCTAAGAAAAAAAAACAGAAAAGAAATACAAACAAAAAATCACCAGCATTAACCACAATGACATTGAATATGACTTCTACTCATAATCAAGAAATTCCAGGCCAAATCTGCAAGTCCTAAGGGTGCGTGAAGAGGCACAGACTTTCAGAAGAGCCAAGGTATAAACCTGAGCCTCAGCGGGGATTGCTGCCTAAGCCACTTCTGCAATGGCTTCCTCAGTTACCTGGCTTCAAGACTCTTGAAACGTAGAAAACAAACACATATAATGCAGGTATTCTAGCTAGTATAAATATATCACCTCATTAAAAAGAGTTTTTGAGTATTTTGCTCATCCCTGTGCTATCAAAACCCTCAAGTGTGAAAAAGACACCAACTTGCATCTGTACAGCAAAAGCCTGCACCAGCCCAGAAGCAAGACAAATCTTTAACTGGGTTTGGCCTCAAGCGCAGCAGGCAATGAGGTTTATCTGTCCCTGGGAAGACACAAAGACATTGCTGTCTGGAAAAAAGCACAATCTGTGACACATATTTCCTTGCGACGTCTGTGCAGAGGCTCAGGGGAAGCACTAACCCTCTTTTATCTACCAGCCACCAGTGTTATATCAAGCAGCTCACTTTCACATATAAGATGCTGGTACTGGCAGAGAGGAAAGGATCCACAAACTTGTGCTGAAAGACTGAAATGGCTGCCTGAAGAAATTTTATAAGACTCCTTGTGGCCGCTGAGTCAGAAACCCTTCACGTTTTTGCTCAACTGATTTTGACTGGGGCCAGGGAAGGATGGTAGAAACCAAGACAGCCTGCCTCATCCAGGCACAGAGAAAAGGAATTGCTCCTCCCAGGCTAGCTTTCCCCTCTCCACATGTCTTGTTTAGCTGTGACTATCTTGGGATTAATTTTATTTTTAATTCTTGCTGCAACATCTAGCAGTTACTGATGTGGGACAGCAAATGTGGCTGAGGGGCTCCTGAGAGGAAGGCTCTCGGGTCTTGCTCCTGCCTCGAGACAGCATTGGCTCTACATACATCCTTCCTGACACACGGTTGTCTGTTCTGACCCCAACGGACAGATGTTGATGGACATTTTGCATCTCTCCAGGCAACTTCTCTTAATGTCTCTGTATTCCGGCACACTTCGAAGGGTTGTGGTACTGTGTCTACTTTTGCTGTTGATAGTTTAAGTCCGAAATGCTGTGCGTGCTTTCTGAGGCTGTGTTAACTGAGGTAGAAGGCTAGTTAAGGATGCCAACATACTATATCCAAATTACTTTGACAGCCCCCTCTCCCCTTTTCTGAAACTTCATCCAGAACAATCACCTGAAAACCACGATGTTCTGCATGCAACCAGGCACCTGCCACGACCAAGGTGACAAATGGTCTGAAGTAGCTCACAAAACATGCTGCCATGTGAGCTACCCCAAGAAGGGAGGGCCTTTTGCTATCTGCTTCCAACTCTTGTCGTTAGAGGCTTCAATGCCAAAAGAAGGCGTCTCACTCTGAAGTACGCTTGCTTTGAACTCCTGAAAACATTCAAATGTGCTAAGCAACCCACAGAAAACAAATTGGCAAAAAAGCAACAAAACAGCAGCAAAAGGACTGTGCTGAAGTGAATGCAGGAAAAAGCAATTAAGTTGTCCCAATTTATCCCAAAGCCTAGCTAATAAAATTCCTCGCTGTACAGAGTAAGCCGAGAGGTCTGTTCCACCCCATGAGAATGTAATCGTCTTCGGCACCACACGAACTTGGTGCTTTGACCTCTTTTCATTAATTGCAGGGCTTTGACGGCTACAACAATCCACTTGCTCTTAATGATTTCAAGAGAGGAGGAAGAATATGAGACATTTTGTACCTGGCCTCCATTGGTGGTAGAGAAAATCCTGGACGTGCCCCCACACTGCCTCACGTACCACAGGAACCAGAGAGCAGAGACTTCATGAGGCTCAGACGTGACGTTGACATTCACAAACAAAGTGGCAAATTCTTTAGCAGCTCTGCATGAGACACAGGACCAGAAAGACACAGTGAGTCAATGCGACTTCCTGACTGCTTTCAGGATTTTCTTTGTTTTTCTCAATAAGGCTTGCTTTCCCAAAGTCAGGAAAGCTAAGATGATTTATATCCATCTCATTTTTTTCAGTCTGTAGCGAGATTGTTTCAATGGGTTTATACCAGCACCTCCCTCCCTCCCAAAGCAGTTACCCATTTAGTTTGAAATCCCACTGATTTAATCTCAGTTATTTCTTTAAACAGTTTCCCAGTTGCTATTCCTTTCATCATAACAAATATTTTTCTCAAGAGGAGAATGCATTTCGTAACCAGCTAGTGAAATTCTTCCTCATTTCTCCTCCATGGGGAGCTCACCAGACACATAATTTCCAAGGTCTGATGGGTCCCGAGGGACTCAGCTAGCCACACGGCCAAGACATTCCCCATCTCCCATGTAACAGTGCTGCACAGACCTCTTGTGAAACCAAGAATCAGACATGGTAGATAACCCAGAGAAACCAAACTGGCAATCACTGCCATAAATATAAGGAGAGGGTCAGCCATGTACCATAAGAAGTCCTCTGAACATAAACAGTTACAGCAGCAGGAAATGAGGGCCTGGCTATTCACATTTCTTTCATTTGCAGCTACAGATTGCTAAGAGAACTGAGATCATTTTGCAAAGAAGGTGAAAGGTCTTCGACTTGGATGAAGTTTCATAAAACAACATGAATTTATAATCATCTGCTAAAGGAAGGAACTTTGCCAGTTATCTGGGGTAAAGTATGTAGCTTATAAACTTTTACAACCTCATTTCCCTGGGTACGAAGTCCAGACATCTCTATGTCATTAGCTAGGATACAAAAACATCCTACATGCAAGCACCCTCTGCAACAATCCTGAAAACACCAAGATGTTAAACAGTTGTAGCAGGTTCAGGCCTGAAAAATGTGAAGCATCTCTCCACGATCAGTAGATGCCGATCTGCGACTCGTGACAAAAAAAATCTTCTTTTATAATCTTGACCAAAGTAATACAGAAAACGCTGTGGAAGAGCTTTTCTGTTTAGGGAACTGTGGGGCTTAACCATGTGTAGAAAAAAATCTGGCTTGGCTTGAAGATCTAAAATGGTTTTTTACTGAGTTTTCGAATGTGTTTCAGCTGAGCACATCCATTAAAACCGGAGTGCCACAAAACCACTGGCACTAGAAGCAGTCTTGCAGAGAAGCATTTTACAGGACAGATGACTACACACCCAGTTCTGCTCATACTCCACTGGCTCCCTGACTAACGGGAACAGTACAAACCAGAAGAGGAAGAGGCAGTGTGCTTGCAACAGAAAGGGTAGTTCAAAGCGACTGAGTTTGCAGGCAAATGGCTCATAAAACTAATTGTAAAGAAAACTACAACGCCCCAGAGAGCAAGAGAAAGTCCAAATGGCTGTACTTTGTATCACGTGGAGCTGGAGACAGATTTAAGCCAGCCAAACAATTCTGAATGGAAAGTTTTGGTCAGGAAGCTGCAGGCACAGTGTGAAACCAGAGTCGGAGTGAAAGGGCAGACGCACAGATAAAAGACGCTGAATGCAAGGGAGGAGAGGGTTACAGAACAGCACAGGGGCCGGCACAGCAAGCGGGGATACAAGTGGTCATATGAATACACTTCTCTTTGCCTTACAAAGAGAATTAATTGAAAAAGGGAAGGAAGAAAAAAGGATTTCCAGCTGTTGTCACCCCATATTGAACACTGTGCCTTTTTTATTCGTATAGCACGGTCCCTCATAGACATATAAAACGCACCGGCCATTTTCTAGGCAATATACCACCTTGGGCCCTCTTCCTACCACCTAGGGCTGATGCTCTGTTGGACCTGCTACTCACAAACAAGGAAGATCTGTCAGATACTGCAAATGCGAAGGGCAGCCTTGGCTGCAGCGGCCATGAGACTGTGGCGTTTAAGATCCTGAGTATGACAAACAGCAGAATTGCAACCCTGGAGTCTGAAAGAGCAGATTTTATCCTCCTCGAGGACCTGCTTGGCAGCATCTCATGGGAAACTACTCTACAGGGCAAAGAGGCCCAGGAGGGCTGGCTGGCATTCAAGGACAGCTTCCCAGGGGCAGAGGGAGGGTGCACTGCGACGGGCAGAGCTGAGCAAGCGCAGCAACAGCCTTGCTGGGATGAACACGGAGCTCCCAGTCGGGCTCAAGCACAAACCGGCCAGGGAGGCGAAAGGCACAAGTAAGGTTGGTTGCCTCAGCTGCCTTGTTTCCCTCCAAGGGTTGCACAAGCCCAGCAGAGGCACTACTGCTGAAACAAGGAGCAGCATTTGAACTTCTCCAGAGCTCCCAGAGCTAAGAGACGCTCACTCTTCCCTTGGTCAAGGAGGATTGTGTGAGAGATCATTTAAGCAATCTGGAC
>Ga0181612_160870_pt1 | contig 13312 bp, 14 predicted proteins | sample HoacroProtozoa21_FD_119630 | JGI IMG/M metagenome (GOLD analysis project Ga0181612, IMG submission 119630) | Hoatzin crop microbial communities from Cojedes, Venezuel. Combined Assembly of Gp0051906, Gp0051904, Gp0051908
ATTAGTTAAATAGGACTTTCCCTTTGTGAACCCATGTTGACTGTGTCTGATGATTACATTATTCTTTAAACGCCTTTCAATAGTACCCAGTCTAATATTCTCCATAATTTCTCCAGGAACTGAGGTTAGACTAACAGGTCCGTAGTTTCCTGGGTCTTCCCTCACACCCTTCTTGTAAATTAGAATAATGTTGACTAGCTTCCAGTCAGCAGAGACCTCCCCAGACTGCCAAGACCTTTGGTAAATGATCAAGAGGGGTCCTACCATAACATCTTCTAGTCCCTTCAGTACTCTGGGATGAGTTCCATCAGGCCCCATTGTTAACATTCAACTGATACAGCTAGTCCCTTACAATTTCAGTGTCCACAAATGGAAAGTTACTGTTCCCACACTCGCGGTCCTCTGACTCTAAGGACTGGGCAGCTCAAGGTCTGTCAGTATTATTAAGCACCGAGGCAAAAAAAGCATTGAATGCCTTCAATTTGCTTCATCTCTGTTAGTTAGATGACCATCTTCAACAAGTATCAGTCCAGTGTCTTCTTTAGACCTCCTCTTGCTATTAATGCACTTAAAAAAGCCTTTCTTGTTAAAAAAAATATTTGCTGGGATCAGAAAAACTGCTTAGAGACAACACTGTATAGGCCCAAAGTACATTCCAATTTAAAATCAGTAAATACCGTAAGGATTAAAAGATTATCATGGTTAAATATTGAAAAAGAATACCTCTCCATCTTTATTAGCCTTCCAACAAATGGAAATCATGTCTAAATAATGAGAAATAAGTAATATAAAGAGTGTAAACACTGGGAAGCATACAGTCATAATGAGACAGGCTAAAGAACACTGAGAAGCTAATTCTACAAAATGTAGAAAGGCTAATAATAAAAAAATTTTTCCAATACATTGAAATTAAAGAGACTGAGATAATGAAATGTGTATGATCCAAAAAAAACTAGATTTGCAGTCCACATTAATTATGAAGGTTCCTCTAAGTACATAACATGTATTTTACATGATGAGTCAAATGAACCATCTCAAAAGAAGTTCAACTGAAAAAGTTTGAGTACATGTGAAATAAAACAATTAGCAACCAGGACCAAATACTATTCAAGGCAAGAATTCTTAAAACACGCAAATGAAACTACTGAAGTATTAATCTTGCTGCGTGATTTGCATCTCACACTAGCTCGGTACCTAAAGAACAGTTGTTGGCAAAAATTACAGCAATTTATTTAAGGCACCAAGGCAATCCTGGGAACCAGAGATCTGCCCATCTAACTCCTGCTAGATTTTTTTATGGCTGTTGAAATCTAGTAATACAGAGGATGAACTTTTACATGCAAATAAGTATGACATAAGAGGAAAAAACTTACAAGACTTCTGTAGAAAAAAAGTAGCTAATCTAACTGAATTATCTTTAGAAATCAATTTATTTGTATTATCATGGAATAAAGTGAGCCTGGGTTTTCAAAAAGATTTACAGAAGATTTCTTCTTAAAGCCTCTTCAAAAGGAAAACACAAGCTATTACGATACAAAACAAGAAATCTTCTCAAGAACTGGTTGAAAAGACAAGACACAAAGGGTAGAAATACAGGAGTTTTTATAACAGGCAGTGATTATCAGTGGAGTCCCTGAAGGACTCTACGTCGAGTGTTTACCTACCTGCACAAAAGCCTGGAAGAAGAGAGGATGAAGTGGGAAAAAGCCTGGAGGGTAAGGCAGGGGTAAGGTTGGGTCAAGAAGAGAAACAGAGGACACTAGCTAGAACTCACCTTCTGCATGTTGGCACCAGCCATGTGATATGCAAGAAAGTTATACCAGTACATGCAATCTTCTTGAGATGGAACAGGCGTATTAAGTTTGTAATATTTCTTGTACTGATTCACTATGTTTTTATGTAGCTCCTGCAATGTGAATCAAAACACACCTTCAGTTAATACTACACCAAGGTATGGATTGGTTTCAGCACTGCAGAATTATAATTATTATTAATATTATACTGTATATAGTATTGAGGAATATTATTATTTCCTCAACCATAATACATCAACAAATGAAATACGAAAAGCTTACCTTCCAAAACCATACACTTAACCTACTTTATTGCATAAGACTTGTCCAGAAACATTCTCTGGATGTTAAAAGACAGAAAAGCAAGCTGTTAACCTCCCTTCTTAGGTTGAGAACAGCTATCAGATCACTCTTCTTATTACATGTGGGTAGCCAACAAAAAAAGACCCTTACATACATAGATCTAACACAAGTCTAAGAACTTGTCTTTTCTTCCTATCTACTCTTTCTGCTCTGTCCTTCAGAACTGACAAATTTATTGGGCCCAACTTACAGGTTCTCTCCCTGCAAGTATTGCCTTAAATCAAAAAAAAGGAGTAAACAGAACCTCTCTGTATTAAAGTAGAAACTTCCTGTTCTGGTAGGGTCTTCTTAAGAATCATCAGAGAAACTTTCTGTTTTCTGATGGAAACATCTTTGACAGAGAAATAACGTATATAGAGTCTTCTCTCAGTTTATTTCCTTAGCTCCAAATGGAACCATCATGAAATCACAGTTTCAAGTTGAAAATAAGTGGTTTTAATTAGACAGTATTATGTTTAACTGCATTGTAGACCAATTCTATGAAGCTACTCTGGATATCATTTAACAAAAGAACATTTTCTGTGCCCAGCTTTGGAAAGCAAAGTTATAAGCAAGTTAGTCAATACCCTACCTGAAGCTGGTTGCGATTCTTCTCTGTAAGAAAGTCAAGTTGAAGATCATGTAAATAATAATGGAATGACTTCCCATTACGATCACAGAACAACAGCGATTTGTTAACAAATTCCTGTAGTATATCTTCAACTTCTTCAGTTTCCATGTCCCAAAGAATACAAAGAACCTAAAAAAGCATATTAAGACAGAAAAGAATCAGAACGAAGGGGTAATATGACTTGTACAAATATCATGAAAGGCTATCAATTAACTGACAACAAAACACATGCTAACAAATACAGACACATAACAAACAGTAATAAATTCAGTAAGTTACCAATTCTTCCATACCAAACTACAGGACAGACAATACAAGTTATTCCAGCTTTTGTGTATTTGTCCTCATTTATGGTGATGGTACCTTTTTTTTAAAGGAGACAAATTTCACATAACAGATTTTAAGCCTTCGAAGAGCTCAGTTACAATCTAATTAAAGAGCTATATACAGAATGTACATTAAACTATCATTATGAATACATCTATTCAGTTACAATTTTTTAGTTTCACTACTGACTGTAAGTCATGATATAATAATGGACTCTATTTACCCAATCTAGTAATAACTATTAACTTACACACAATGTAAGTTATACACAACAATTATAAATTTTATGCATTCTTCAAAGTTATTGTTTGTGTCTCACTAAAAATGATGAGATTTCTGTGTTACTACCTTAGTAGGTACTTTAACATCTTTCGGGAGGATAGAGAGGTCTTTATAGTAGTCTTTATAATTGTCATTCAGTTGCTCAACACTTATGGACATTGCTTCATCAAGGGCTTCATAATCGTATGAAGACGACTTTCTTATTCGTTTAAACTGCTTATTCTGCAGCTGTTTGAGATAGTATTCCCAACGACTAGGGAAGTCTCGCAATAATGCACCTATCAAGGATATCACAAGAGGAGAACCTGAAGGAAAAGATTAAATTAATCTTTGAGGTTTTCAAGGAACACAATCCAATAGTTTGGTCAAGCAGTTGAATACATCAGGTAATTTTCCCAATATATTGATTAAATTCTTGAGGCGTGGAGAACAGACAAACAAAACATGTCACTCATGTAGACATCTGCAAACTCATCAAAGTGTAACAGCGGGGCAGGGGGAAGATATGCTGAAGAAAACTACTCAAAAAAATCAACAAGAGACACTTTTACTTCATTTAAAAAAAACAAAAGAGCACTTAACAAACACTTGTGTTTTACTTAAGGCATACAGTATTAAAGAATGTTCCCTTCTCTTTCCAGGTCAAAACCTAGAAATTAAAAAAAAAAACAAAAAAAAAAAAAACAAAAAAACATTTGGTGGTAAATGGTATGTTAAAGAGCAGCAACTATACCTTTGCACTCCCTTACAAGGCAGTTAGCTTGTTCTGGCAGTTCTGATATTTTCATATTCACGAACAGGGATAAAATCTCCAGTCCTTTCTCATGTACTAGCCCACTTTCCACATGAACCTCGTATTTATTGCCTAGACGTAGAAACATGGGAAAAAAAAAATAAAATCAAAGGAATGTAAAAATTCCTATAGAAATTGAGAGTATTTTCCAAACAAAATCTGGAGCAAAGGACTGGGCCCATAATTTTATGTATAGTATTTCATATGCTTAGTACTAAGAGTATAAATTCCACTTATCACAATCAAGTTTGCAAACAAAAAAAATAGACTATAATCTAACAACTCTAAAATACTATGATCTATTCTATAATCTATGATCTATTTACAAATGCATTATGGGCACGTTGTAGCAGTGACTGCTTAATACCATAGAGATAATCAGTCTAACAGCAGCAGTGTCACACAGGTTAATTTATTCTGTCCAGAATCATTGCACTCTTCAATTTAGACATATAACTTTCAGGATAACATATAACATCTATTTCAGAACGGGCATAAAGTCTTACAGAGCAGACTTCTAAAACTTTGCCACTTGTGCACAAGTTAATGACACAGATTCTATCAGATTCCTTTAAAAGTTCACAAGGACAAATTGCAGACATGTACACACACGCAGTCTGTGGTGCACGAGAGGAAACCGTTCCTTACCAGCCACGGCATCTGTTACACTTCTGTCCCTGCTGGTGATCAGAATCTGACATTGATTATCAAATGCTTTTAATATCCAGGAATCCCAAATGTCATCCAGGATCAAAAGAGATCTAGTGCAAGAAGAAATAATGCAGATTTCAGATCAATTATTAGTGTTAAAATGAAGTATTTCATTTTACTAATGAAAGAACATTATCAGAGTTTACAATGTTCCACTGCATAATTTTCTATATTAATATGTACAATATCTTAAGAGGGCATTAAACACTGTGCAAGAAAGCTGAATGCAAGTATCTCAAAAAAATAAGTTTTTACAACTTATTGCTTTATAGCTACAACTGAAGTGTATACAATGCAGTTTTGAGAAATATTTCCATTAGTAGATGTCAGGAGAAACAGAAATATTTACATATAATATAATATATATAATATATATAATATTTATATTTTTCAGGTCATCAGATACCATAAATGAAGAAAAAAATGTATAGTACTAGATAACAACTCTGCTTGACACAGGCTAGTGATAAGCTTTGCAGGAGAAACCACTTCTGTCTCCTTTTGACTCACGATTTTTCAGTTGTGCTCTTCTATCTTCAGAAAGCTATATGAGACTAATCCTCTTGTGAAGGAATTGTCTTGGATGATGAGGCTCTTTTTAGATAAACAACATTTTATAGTGACTACATATTCAAATCCTATGGCTAGTCACATCTGTAGGTTACTACATGGAATGTCACCAGAATAATGTGCAGTAGACTTCCCTACACCTGCCTATATCTGACAAAGAAATTACTGAAAACTTTTTTTAAAAGGTTGGTTCCAAGAGAGCAAGAAGTTTAAATGATTGTCTGGCAAGTAGATTTCTGAAAAGAAATACCAGTGTTTGCATTCTGTGTGTTTTGTGGAGGAAAGAAAGTTACTGAAACACAACCCTGTAAATTGTTTAAATTTACTGCGTTGTTTTTTTGGTTTTTTTTTTACAGGGATGGAGTTTTCAGCTACACTAATCATTGGTTAAATTGTCCAGTTCTGAATTGTTAAATATTTGAGTATGCCAAGACTTCTGTATTTTTCTTCAGCTAAATGATGCTTATGCCATCAATGTTTATAAATAGGGTTTTTATCCTTCATAAACAAGTGCATACACATTATATCACACTTTCAAAGTTGCACGTATTGGATTCCCTCCTTTCATTTTTATACAATTCCTCTATTAACACCCTTTTGATAAATCAGACCATTTACAAGAATACTATCATAGCTATGAATGACTAATTTTGAGGTACTTTCACACTTGAAAATACGTCGGGCAGCATGAACTACAGCCTGATTCTATGTTTTTAATTAATCTGAGAACTTCAAAGTTGTCCCAGTCTTTTGGTACTGGTGACTTTCTTCCCCAACCACAATAAAAAATCTTAAATCGTAATTAAGATTATTAAAAAAAAAAAAAAAAAAAAAAAAAAAACCAAAAAAAAAAACCCCCACACCAACTCAAACCACGGTGATGACAATCATAGGAGATTTAAATCTGAAATTTCTTACTTTAAAGAATATGATAGCTTCAATTTCTTCAACCATAATCCAGCAAAATACATCACGCTATTTTGCTCCGCAAGTTTTCTTCTGACTAATACTTTAACCCCAAGAAATGTACTGAGTTGACTCTTTGAATGCAGAAACAGCTGAAATAACTTTTCAGCATCAAAGAGAATTCCAGTGCAGAGCAAGCTCCACAAGCCACACAACTGGTGAAGCTTGGTTTCCAACACACTTGCATCATACGAACCTCACTCTCCAGTACGCTCCCCTCTACCTCCTCCCATGCCCACTATGATTTCCCAGATAACCCATCATCGGCAAGACTTTTAGTTTATTTTTACAACATTCTCACATATACCTAACTGGGCAGGATGCAGCACAGGCTGTAGCCTGTTCCCAGCTCATGTATCCAAGCTGGCCAATTAGTAAGACAACAAAAAATGTTTCCCTTCAGTTCACTCCATATACTCCTTTCCGCCACTGAATGCATCTACTTGGACTTCTCTTCTTTATCCAACTGTCAATTTTCTTAAACTTACAAAATTTTCAAAGATACAAAGTTCCTACCTTTAGAGTCAATTTTGGCAACACGCTCAAAGTGTTTAGGATAGAGGAGGAGAAGGGAAAGGACAAACAGGACTAAGATGAACATCAACATGGTTTCGAAATGGCGAAAAAGCAGTGAGACTAGGAAAATTTAATAATCAATTCTTGCCCCTTTTCCTTGAGGTGCAGTCATCCTGTGCAATACTCCTACCTGACACCTGTTACTTTATCTTGAAACAGATTAATGAACATTGCCAGGTCAACACCATCCTACCGAGACATCTGGAGTCTGTAAGGAAGATATTGCCACAGCTGGTATTGAAATGCCCTCAAATAAAACCAAGTGCCTATTAGCCTCCAAAGCTGGCATCTTCCCTTTTCCTTTTAGTTTCCTCAGCATACAGGTGCTCTTTTGACAAAGCGCCATAGGTACGTCTTACATGATTCACTTTGTGCACTACAAACAACATAGCATAGCACAGAATATTAACCATGTTAGGCTGTCATGCTACTTCGCTATACAGTTCATGATGCTATAGCGATACATCTTACATGAAAATAGCACGCAGTTCTTCCTTCTATTCGGAGGAGACTGTAAGGCTGTGCATGAATTAAACACCCAAGTTATTCTGTATTGAAGAGTTTTGTTTTGTTTGTTAGCAAACAAAAAGTAACAAGAACTGTGTCAATGGAGACAACCACTTAACATACTTCAGGGAAACCTGCACTTTAGTTGAAAGTGTCCTGTTTGCACCTATCATGTAAGACTTCCACAAAAAATGAAAGATTTCTTGTGGAGGACCTGGCAGTGTTCTTCAAATCTTTTCTTTGCAAGAAAGGGCTGGGGTTTTTTTCCCCTGTTAAAAAATGCTAGTATTCTTCTACTCTATGTCATCTACAAAGATCACAAGGTTGGAGTATTATTCCTCAGATATCTCACCCAGGTGCAGGCTTGTTTAGTACAGATTTTCCCACACAGTAATAAAATGTTCAATGAATAACAAAAGCTATTGTTTAACGATGAAAAAAAGCCATGCAGTGACTGAGACGCTGCTTGATTAAAACAAGTCACTTTTCCTGAAGTTTGAAAGCAATTGATTTCTTAGCAATAATCAATCGTATAATGAAAACCTGCTTTCACTTTAATAACTCTAGATCAAACACTTTGAAAAAGACTTCAGCTGTTCTGGAAAGGAAAAATTTTTGGCAGTGATACACATCCTTTTACTGCTGTATGTTCCTCACACATCAGTGAAGCATTCTATGTATGCAATAAGAACACTGAAAGGTAGAGCAATTCTTATTTCCAACTGTTCGTTCCCAACATTCATTATTCAACAATTAATAATTTTTCAAGCAAATGTGACTCCTGCACAGCTGGTTAACATATTTTGTTAGCAGAAGCCTTATTAGCCTACTAAATATTTTCATATCAAGGATAAGCCTACAACGTGTCCATTAAGTTCCTCCACTAAAAAAAAAAACATCTACATAGGGACAGAGTTATACCATGCATATTAACCACCTGCCTCTAGCAACTATTTACCCTTCAGCTTTTGCAGACTTATCTGAACTTATTTATTCTTTTATCATACGCAAGACAGTTATTCAGAAAATTTTAACAGGAACCTCTACACAAGAATTAAAATTCTAGAAGTATTGTTAGCCTCACCTTGAATAACACTTTCCTGTTATCTACAGTAAAACAGAAAAAGGGAAAGTAAAAAGTGGAAGAGTTAGGAAGTTGGTTTAAAAAACAAAAACACCACAAAATACCACAGAGATATGTAACCACCCACAGAGACACCTTAGACAATCAGACCAAAGTTACTCTGTGAAGTTTCATCAGTTAGAAGAACAGTGTCTTGCTCTATTGACATCACCTGGGATATTTGCGTAGCATCAGCAAACGAAGACGATCTTTTGCCTCATCAATGTTAAGTGGTGGCCTTTGTGAAAGAGTAGAGTCATGTTCTAATCTACTACAGAGATTCTGAAGTTTTATTAGGAGCCCTGCTTTGTCCTGTTTTCCAACAGAGATCCAGTGAACTCCTCCTGGAAAGTAATCTAAAGAGAAAAGCAATATTAATTATGCTATGCATTTAAAATCATAAATATTTAATAGCAGCTTACTAAAGCAATTAATAACTCTATTTCAGTTAAAATATAAAACTGTAAAGTCTATTGCAATCCAACCTTGCAGCTCTGTCACTAACACAAGTTCTACAAGACCACTATTTTTTATTTTCAAAGGAACCATCTCCATAGGGCAAGTTCCCACAGAGAATTCACACTGCCACTGATGCTGTTGTGCCTCCCCGCTACACGCCTTCCTGCCCATCCCTCAACAGCCCTACAAATGCCTGTTGTTATTAAAATATACATAAATTTAGAGCAAGAGTCTTTAAAATCATGTAGCAAGGGAAAGAGTCTGAGAACTTTACAAGAAATGCCCAGAAGGAATATAAACTAACTATTATTATTTTTCACTAACAGAAATAACAATTTCAAGTTAATTAAGGATGTATCTACTCTCACAAATCAAAGCAGATTCCAAGGTGAAAAGCTATTCAGAATCTTCTCCCATAAATTAGTAAAATATTTAGTGGTCCTAAAGCACTAAATGGTTCTGAAAGCTGTAAGTTGGAAGCAAATATTTCAGAAGCACCTAAGGAATTTAGAAACCTAAATCCTAAATTACTTTCAAGATGACATAAGATACTTTGCCATATATGTCCAATCTGTGTATACCTGTAGTAATTTTTATAAAAACAGACGTTTTCTAAAAGTACCTTCCAAGAGTCGATGATCCCTTAAAGCTTCTGCTGTTAAAACAGTCTTCCCACAACCTGCCATTCCATAAACTGTGACCCAGCCTGGATCACTTCCCAAGCAACACAGTTTCTGTTTAATAGCATCTACCAGTTTTGGCCGAGTGACAAACACAACTGGTCTTTGTGGCACACCTCCTTCGCAGAGCATTGTCTTAACTAAAGTTAAAAAAAAAAACCAACACATGACAATAAAAAGTAATTTCTAAATGTGATGCCTCTTCAAAACAAACAAAACAACTCCCCACCCCAAATAACTAGTGGGCTTCCCCCCCTGCCTCGTGTTCCATACAAATGCTCTAAAAACTACTGGCCTTACAACACCAAATTCTGGAAAAAATATTGCTTTTTAGAAATAAACTACTTAACAGGTAACTAGCTTCCCACCTACAATAATGTTCCAATTAATAACTACATTTTATGCAAGGTAGTTACATCAATCCCTAGAATTTGAAAGATAATTAACAGCTCCAGTAGAAAATGTGGCAAACACAGGAGCTCAACATTACTGTACCCAACTACCAAGTCACTTTCTCAGCCAGAAGTTACCGTCCCATGGATGCAGCAGAAAAGAAAGCATGCTGTGTAAGGCTTTTACTTCGTAATTAACAGCAGCACATTGTGGTCCAAGCAAGACTTCCTTTGATTTAACTTCAGACAGCACGACTTGCAGTAGAGCAGGTCAAGCATAGCAGGAAAGGAAATGTCCACTTTGTCTGCTGTTGGCCACAGAGTGGCCATATGCAGTGCCATATTATACTGGTAAGCTCTGGGAAATCTTACTCAAGCAATCAAAATTCCACTTATCTACGACACTTCTTAAAATGTAGAGTGACAGTAAATATGGCGTTAAGTCATATGCAGTTAGAAGGTTCTTCCCATTAGACACTACCAACTAATTTCACATCAATCAAAGATGATATGACAAAGTAGGTAAAAGAAACTTATGTAGGGTAATTAAAAGATCTGGTGGAGAGACTTAAGCAACCTAATACCTGGATCAACTACTAGAATGTAGGCTGAGAGATTACAGATTACTCTTCAAGAGAAATGTCAGTATTTTGGAGGCTACAAATTTTTACGTTAGATTCAACTTCTTTAATATGTACAAGTAAGAGATGTTCATTGACATGCAACAAAAATGTTCCAATTTAGAGAAATCTGTGAGAGCTTCAGGTTTCCTGTCTTTTAAAATAAACATTACTCAACATGAACATTGTCACGATGAAGTACAAAAGTCGTAGCTGTTATAACTCTCCTGCCATATTAAATATAAGAAATACAGATATACTACCACATTACTAGAACAAATGAATGCACCAACTACTCCTTTTTCATTAGAACAGGTATTGCAGATAGTCACTTCATAAGGAATGAAAAATACAACTTGTCTTAACTTTCAAGCACAGGGATTGCTGTAGTTATACTGACCGTATGAAGTCATTCCATCCATGGAACTCTTTCCATTACCAGAGGAGGTGGCAGGGATGCCATCCTGAAGAAGTGCAGCAAGATCTCCGTACCCTTCATGAAGCAGTGCATTATAAAAGGATCTATATGAATTATTATCTTTTTTAAGAATAATGTTTATTAGCATAGCTGCTCGCTCCCTCTGTGTACTCTAGAAAAAACATTAAGAGACCTTAGAAATCATCAAACCTATCCCTCTGTCAATTACAAACTGTTTATAGCCTTTACCTGTGAAATAGGCTTCAACTTGACCAAGCCCTTAACTCAGCCTTATGAAGTGTGATAAAAACTACGCATATGCTTAAGAATTTGCTGAATCCAGGAATGAGATAGACAGAAAGTATTATTTTTAAAAAGAATGACAGAACATGTGAGCAGACTAGGAAGATAAAAAATGGTGAGAGACATTTCTACCTGTTGTTTCACTGTCTCCTCCTCCTGTAATGTCAGTACTTCGTCAGAAATCATACGATCCATAATATAAGAGGTCTTGATGTCTTTTTCCAATGCTTGGCGATTCATAAGTAAATAATTTCTACTCTTCACGTCCATATTTCTTCAGTGTTTTAAAAAAAAAAGTCAAGCCAAAATCAGAACATAATTTAAAAGTACACGGAAGAGAGTTTTAAAATAACTTATGAATTTGAGTTTTAACATCAGAAGAAGTAGCAAGGCAGCTGCATTAGTGGAAAATACAATGAAGTTTCAGGCAAGCCCATACTAAAAACTGCAGTAAGCTAAAAAATTTACTATTTTTTTTTAACTTTCTGTCCTGATAAAGAGACTTTCATGCTACTGTTATATGAATTTAATTACACTGTTTATGACCCACTAGTCCAGCTTGGACCAGTACCGTATCATCAAGAAAACGTTGGGAAAATCTAATACTATTCCTTTTCAATAGAGTAAAAAAAGGAATATTCATAGTTAAGTTGTAATAGTTCACAATCTACTGTGAATACGAATAGTATTCTTGAAATATTATTTAGATGCCATATGCTATTATGTTTAATAAAAACATCCAGCTGTTCATTATTCAAATTATCTGACTACAGTATTTCCCTGATTGGTCCACTTGGAGGCATACAAAGCTGGTATAAAAAGAATTTCAAGCTTTAACAACTAATTAGACTCATGGTAGAACTCTTGTGCTCACTACACGAATGGAAGTTTTCATTAAAAAAGCAGATACATACTGCTATTTTGTGGACAAAAAAAAATTAGTCCTGCTCCATATTTCTATGACTTTATGCTTATGAACACTTATAGAACTAAAGAATCAGTCTGCAAGCTTCTCAGACACTAGGAACTTACTAAATGTCTCTATGCAAAGTCTTCTCCCCTCCCACTACATCCCTCAAAGTTTTGAAATCCTTGGATCATGTGATTGGGACAACAGGATGAGAAAGAGGACTGGTCTCGTGGCTGACAGCACTGGACAGAATCACAACAGACAAGAAACTCCCTGTGTACCAAATCCCATGAGATAAACTCAGTTTTGTCTCCAACTCCAGGACTCCATACAAGTACACTCGGATCTCGACACACGATGGAGCCCCCAACACAGCCAATGACTGAGCTACACCTTCCTTTGTCAGCGTCTGATACACAGCTATAAATTCGCATTCTTCTTCTAAGTCATAAAAAAAATAAAATTGCTTGAAGACAATATCAGGTGAAAAATACTGTCTACCGTGTTAAGGTTTTTCAGCGCCGATGAGCCGCCCCTCAGAGCCCCCAGATCTCTCCGACCCCAGTCCTGCGCCACGACTGAGGGCTCCGCAGGCAATCGCGAGCTCCTCCACAGAGCAACCCCGCAGCTCCCCACAGAAGTGTCCACCTTCGCCTTGGCTCCCTCCTCCAGGAGCCGGGGAGATGCAGAGCCGCTGCCCTTGGGTCAGCCCGCGACTCTTCTGCCGTAACGACAGAACGTCCCGTTTCACTGAAATTTGTGCGGTCAGGAGAGTCTCCCACCCTACCTGCACCCCATCGCACCACTGAGGAAGGAGATGTGAAAGCTCCCCGCTGCTCCCAGTCGAAAAACGTCCACGTTGATAAGAGTAATCATAATATACAGGTAAAGCAGCTACAGAAAGAAAAC
>Ga0181612_132826_pt1 | contig 13311 bp, 9 predicted proteins | sample HoacroProtozoa21_FD_119630 | JGI IMG/M metagenome (GOLD analysis project Ga0181612, IMG submission 119630) | Hoatzin crop microbial communities from Cojedes, Venezuel. Combined Assembly of Gp0051906, Gp0051904, Gp0051908
CATACGGGTTACGTGCATCGCCCCGGGCCCCGGCTGGCACCTACTTACCGCACTGTCTTCTCCTTAAAGAGGAGGCTGTCACACCTGCCTGCTGCCTTGATGTGACATTGCTGTTTTTTTTCCAGCAGGGAATCCTCTCCTAGCTTCTTTCTCACCTCTCCATGTGTTGTTTTTTTTTTTTTTTTCCCCATTTTCCCTGGGGTTTTTAAGAGATAAGCAAGCAGATGCAAGAAGGAAATCAGTACTTCGCCTTCTTGATGCATTTCCAAGCATAGTGTTTCAATGCTCAGGCACCAAAGAGACCCTGGGGATCTGCCAGAGGTACCTTCACCCTCGTCAGTAAACGACCACGTTGCCTTAGCTCTTTCCAAGTCAAGTGTCCCATAACCTTTGAGGCCAGGTGCTGCACGGTGGTTTGCATATGGCTCATGTTTAAGGCTTCGTGCTAATGCAGGACTATGGGGCCGGAAGATTTCCATCTTGCTGATTTTCTCACTTTAAAATTCAATAAAACATTCTGGATCTGATAAATGCCATGGCCTCTCCATCACCACCAGCAGATGGATAGACACCGTCTTGCTGGCATGCAGGCTGCCAGTTGTGTTAGGGATGCCTCAGCAGACATTCCTCCTCGTCTCCCAACAGCCCCTCTCCTCCTATATATACTTAGAAAGCTAGATGAAAATAGTTTTGTGATGTATTAGACCCCATGAATAATGCACGCGCGAAATGCCTCGGTGCGACCGAGCATGTTTCATCCCATCAATATGATAAATGCAGGTACAGTTGTTTTAATTGTTGAGATCATGTTCTAGTGAAAACACATCTGTGCTTAGCCTGGGGGAACGTTAATGTTGCCCTGATCTTAACAAGCCAGTTCATTCACCCACTGCCTTTGGGCTGCCTTTAGCCGAAGAGCTGAAAGCGGCGAGCGTGGGTTGGGTCCAGCAAGGGGTGAAGGCACCTGCAGCTGAAGTCCCTGCTGTTTCAGCCAAAAGTCTGCAAAGCTTTGGTGAGCTGGGCACCACTGTGCACCCCAACCCATCCAAAAGTTTAGGAGTGATCCCAGACCTCAGAGAGATGCTCAGAGCTCGTCTGATGCATAAGGCTGAGCGTAGAGTTTGTCTAGAAATATGGGTTAAAGGATGTCTGTTGTATTCTTCACGCCACCTAAAAGATCACACACATAGCTTGGCTCTCTCCGTTCCTACTGAATCGACACAGGGGGGGTCACCCCCACCTCTGCCCCCCATCCTGGCCCATGCAGTGGGTGACAGCCCTTCAGTCTGGACCCATAATATGCCCACGGGGCAAAGGGCCACGCTGGGCACGCGGTGGGAGCCGCGGCAGCTCTGCTTCCCGTGCTGCTTTATTCTGGCATTTCAGCGGCCGAAACAGGGCGCAGGCCAGAGGCAGGAGTAAAATATCTCCGTAATAAACTGAAACATTTGGCTCTTTGAGCCGATGCCAGCTTTTATAACAATTTCCATCTTAAGCCGGCTCAATACATATTTAATGAAATCTTCTATAAAACCTTTAACAGCCCTCAATTCATTTCAAGTGGTAAATGAGTCAGCAGTTTGAAATGATGAGCAGGATTCAGACTCTGCCGTCGTTACTTAAGGAGAAGAAGTGATTCTTTTTTAATGCTTTTTCCTCTAAATAACATTTCTTTTTCTTTTCCTTTTATTTTTTTTTGCTTGTTGCTGGTGTGATGCTGCTTGATAGAGACAAGGGCAGGCACAGAGGCACGAATCCCTCAACACTGGTAGCATCCCCCTGCTCCTCGCAGCCAGACCTTGCCAGCCTAGACTGATGTAGCTGACTGTCCTTTACCCAATCTCTTGGTCGGGTCAGCTCCAAATACGATTTGTCTCTCCCTGCCTCAGTTTCCCTATTTACTTAGCGCTGCTGAACTCCTGCAAGGCATTTTTGAGAGCTCTGGAGGGAGATCCCAGCTCTTTGTGCAGTTCAGATACCTATAGCAAGGGATGTGAAAGCATTTGAGAGGGGCACATCGCATCCACTAAGTATAGCCCACTTGAGGAGCAGTTACCTGCCCTGTTATTCCCATTTTCCCTTGATATCAGACAGTAAAATCCCCTAAAGAATTCAAGCCGCAAAGAAAGGCAGATACCAGCTGTGTAATCACCACTGTATGGTACCTGCTCATTTGAATAATGAAATGGCATCTTTGTTAAAGGCAAGGAGACTTCCAAGCTGTCTTGTTCCACAGCTCACCTATAAAAGCCAAGCAAGCTTTGCAAAACATTTCAATTCTCCTGATCACTGTAATTACTGGACGGGATCCAGCGCTGCTCTCCGGCTCGCGTGTGCCAGCAGGTTAGACAGAAGGGGTGTGGGCAAAGGCTTTAAAATAAAGTGAAGAATGGCTCGCTTTTTTTTTTTGAAGGCCTTTATTTCGTATTCTATCGATTTTTCTCTTATTCCAGCAGCTTGCCGCAATGCAAAGCAAGCACCTGCAGGTGTGGGGATGTGTCAGGTCGTTCTTGGTTGGGGTGAGCTGAGGCTGCGGATATCTGTCACCGGCTGTAGCGTAACACGGAGCCAGGAATCTCCAGAGGGAAAAAGTGCCCTTAAATATTGCTTTTAAGTTTCAGCGAGTGGGTGATGGTGGCACACAGCCTAATGTGGTCCTCTGGACCGCAGCCAACTGCTGGCTCTGCCGTAGGTCCACGTGGTCAGGGTCAACTCACCTCAAGCAGTGTGATGGCAGGTTTTCTAGCACCCCCATGGCTACAGTCATTCAGCATTTCCAATTAACTTTTGCATTTAAATGGCTGCATTCTGCTGAATTCATCTCAGAGGCACGACAGGCAGCCGTCCCTTCCAGTTTTATTCTGGCACCTCTGGGAAGCGGCAGCCCTGGTAGCAGCTTTCTGGGCAGGTTTGTGTAAGGTCTATGCTTGGGGTGGATTACATAGGGAGGTAAAGTGGGCAAATTAAGTATGGCTTGGGGAAGTTGAACAGGGGAGACAGCTTGGGCCCTGATATCTGCTCATCTGAAGTGCCAAGTGAGGGATGGGTCTGTCTGGTGTACACTTGGGTGTACCCAAGGAGCTCCATTCTTTGGGCACAGCTCAAGTTTTGAGTGGTCGTGGTATGGTACATCCAGGAAAAAACTAATCCACTCACTGCCCTCAAGTGCTTGAAGTATTTTCTTCCAGGTATACCCAGAATGAGAGATATTTCTAGCCAAGAGGAGGAGGTATTCCTGTTAGCATGCTAGACCCAGATGAGATTGTCTCTGAAGCCCACTGTACACTTTTAATAACCGCTATCGAAAAAGGCTGAACTGGCCCTGGAACAGCTGCTAAAAAGAGCAGCTTCATTGTCCTTGAAAAGGGAGAGAAATCTCGGGAGAGGGAAGGAGCAGCGCAGCGCTCCTCCAGCCTACCTAGGCAAAGACCGAGAGGGGACCTGGCTGCTCTCTATAAATATGTCAGAGGAGAAAGCACGAGAGGAGGAAATAATGGCTGAAGTTAAAGGCCAGCATTGAACAACGGCTAAATTTAGGCTGGGAGACAAAGGAAAGATCCTAACTGGCAAAGCAATTTGGTTCAGAACAAGCCGAAGTCCTTAGAAGATTAAACTCGATTAGGTGGTGAATGGGACGACGTGAGGCCAGACCTAAGCCAGCAGCCAGGATGGTGGTGGCTGCAGGTAGCTCTTGATCAAGGACAAGCACTGGGAGACGACCAGGAGTCATAGGAGCCCACAACAAGGGTTGCAAAGCACCCCGAGGAGCAAAACAGGGGAACAACCCAAAATACAACGGGAAACCTTTCAATCCAGATTGCTGCGTTTTTCAAAGCTACGTTTTTAGCAGACGTTTCATGAGTGCGTGCTGCTAATGAGAGCTGAAGATGCTAAACACAGGGGCTGTGCTTTAAATTGTTAATCCCACTCCAGATCCATCAGCGAGGAGCACATCTGCCAAAACCAGTTGACTCCCAGCTGATCCCATCTATCTTTCATGTGACTCCAGCGAAGGCAGCCTTGGTGGCCACCGTGCCGGGACGGGACCTGTCACTTTTTCTCAGCCCGCGGGAAAGCCAGGGAAGAGTTTGTTAAACAAAACCCATCGCAAGCTGTAATCTTCTACACGCATCACCCAGATTAAATAGCACTTAATGGAATAATGAACCACAGGGAGAAACATACAAGGAAACGTCATTAAATCTTGTTAAAAATGAATAAAATTCTGAATCAATTCCCATTAGTGAATGCACTGATATTTCACATATCTTTAGGAATTTTATTATGCATTCATGCATAATCTGATATAATGGTGGCTATTTTCCCCCAAACTCCTTTCTTCCTAATAAAAATGAGCAGGACGAAGGATCCCGTACTTTACTCTCTCATGCCTTTTTTTTTTAAGCATTATATGAAATATTTAAGCAATGCCTTTTGCTTCTCATGGTCATGCCCTTATTGTGTCAAGTCAAATTAGTTAAGTATACAAATGAGAGTAAACAAAGGTGACAGATAAATGAAACACATGGCTACCGAAGTGTCAGAGGCCCCTGCATACGGTCCATCCGTGGGTTCCTTGATAGGCTCCTCATGTGCAACCTTGGGAGAAGTTGAGAGGAAGAAGCTCCAAGCTTCAGACAACCAAGTTTCTCAAAGGACCACACGCATTTGCCTTCGTCCCTCTTCGTTTCCTAGCCATATCGTACACTTTCCACTCTCGTTTAAATACTGAGTCTGCGCTAAGCAGAGCCAAGCAAACAGCAGGAAACAAATTCCCTAGAATATTCACGTTGAACAATATTGGGAAAACACCAGCACGTCGAAGCTCCTGCAAGGTTTGGGCCTCATGCTAAGAGCTGGAAGAGCATGCACACGAGCTTGGAGTGTGTTTCATGTCTCCCAGGCAAGATGCAAAAGCTGGGTGAATTAAGCCAGCAGAAACCTAGCAGAATTTGGACTGCGAATTCGTCAGCGTAAGGATCAGATATACAAGTCTGCACAGCGCCCGGCACTTTTGCACTGTGAGCTTAGCAAGCATCTTTAATTGCCTTAAATCCGAAGTCTACAAGAAGTTTTAACGTATATTTTTCCCCCATTTGTAGCCCCAGTTGTGGGACATGACCATCTTCTGCTAGATACTGCAGAAGCTCGTAATAATAGGTGCCTGAGACAAAAAATCCCAGTAAGTGGACATACGCAGGCAGATGGAAGAGCAAAAAGTAGCAAGGAGGCAATATTGGTCAGCGTGTTAAACAGGAGTCAAGGCGTGATAGACAGCGAGACACCAGCTGCTTAGCTGTAGTCAGGATTTTAACAATAATAACAGGCTTGTTTTGCATAAACCAGCTGTGTGCATAATTCATAGATGCAATAAGCTGATCATTAGGAGAAGTCTCAGCTCACCTCCTAGCCGCGTGTGGTCGGACCGAGGTGTTCGGTCTGGATCGCGGCAGAGGAGAGCCATTAAGGAGGCATGTGAAGGAGGATAATTTATTCTAATTCAAAAGACAGCTTCAGCTTGACCCTTTTGTGCTCACTCACCTCGAACAGAGCCCGTCGATCTTTGCTAGCGTGAATTCTCCCCGAAAACAAACTTCTCCTTCAAATCCTCCCCGCCGGGAGCATTTCAAAACCTCTCCTCGATTGCAGAATTCCCAGTCTGAGCCAGGCTGGTTAGGTTTCAGCAGACATGCCCCGTTGCCTTCAGTCCAAGCTTGGCTTGGTTTATAACCCAAATTGCGAATGAAGGGTCCCGGCTTTGCAAAAATCCAAGAGCCGCGCTTGAAACGGCGGACAAGGCAGCAGCGATAATTGTTGGTCTATCGGCAGCCGCGCCGGGAGAAGCTTCGGAGAGCCAAGGGACCTTCAGCAAAGGCGTGACAAGAGCTGAATGTAAATTAGAAACGTTCAGATACAAATTAAACAGCAAGGGTAATTAAGCCCTGGCTCAGCTAACCGAAGAAGGCAGTGAAGTCTTCACTGCTTCGAGGTGCTGAATCAAGACACTGAGTTCGCCTAAAAGTTGCTTTTTTTGGGTAGTTTATTAGACTCAGAGCAGCACTCAACAGCGGAAAACCTTTTGGAAGTCAAACTAGATGATTTTGTTCCCTTCCGGCCTTAAAACTGTGACTTGCTGACTTCTTCGTTGCATATTTATGGCGCAGAAACCTCAGAAGGCCACGGCTGGGTCAGCGGGAATTGTGCGACTGTGAATTGTAGATTGCATAATCACATTTTCGACTTCAATTGATCCTCAGACCGTGAAGAAATCTGCAAATATTTTCAAACGAGGAAGATGGCGGGGACTTTTTCAATCTGTTTGCAGGCAATTTGCAAACAGAAAACCTTGGCAGCGTTGGCTGAATACGTAATTAATGCCGTGATTTATGTGCCCAGCTATAATTTCTCCTAGCCTCCCTACTCCAGGCGAAACGATTTGGGAAAGGAATGACTTGTTTGCCTCATGCTTCATTTTCACGGGTACTGCTCCCTCTTCTCCTGTAGTCTGAGATACCTACACGTGGAAGGGGCATCTTCTTTTTCCAGGGGGAAATAAAAGGGAGAGACGGTTTGCTTTCCTGATGGATATGGGCAGAGAGGGCAGCTTGTCTGGCCAATGGGACTTTTCGTGTATTCCCTTTTTTCCCTGCCACAGACAGCGAATAAACTTGCTCAACACCTTTGAGAGGCAGAAGATGCAAACTGAACTCTATGTCACTTGGATGCAGCAGGTATTTCTAGCGGTGCCTGAATATAGCAATATTTGCATCACAGATGAGCTTCCAAGCTACCTTCTCCTCCAGCACTTCAGCATCTCCCAGGACAGCAGGGAAGAGGCACATTGAGGGCATAAGGACGGATCTGTATCTTTCCCAAAAAGTTTGGATGAAACCAATGCACGCCTGAAGATCTGAGCAGGACTATTGCTTCTCCACCAAGCCAAAGCTGCCTGCAACATCCCAAGATTATTCTCCTGAAGTCGTCTATCGGTGGGCATGGAGCCTGGTGACTGCATTTCTGGCCCATTCTTTCCTTCCCTGGGTATGTCCCTGAGAAAATCATAAAGTCTGGTTGGACCTGCTTGAAGAAAAGGGAACTCCTCTCATTTTTCAGTGGAAGAAACACTTTGAAAGGGAAGGAGGGAGAAGGGAGAAGAGCCTTTTTTTTCCCCAGCCACTTCTTCCTGGCAGAGTCAGAGTATGATCGATAGAAGGAGATCCAGTCTTGATATTAAGACATCAAGCAATGGAGAGCCTACGACAGCTCTTGATAAGACTTGACTTATCCAGTCATTTCATGCACGTGTATTCATACTTCTCCTACCTTTCTTCATTTCTGGGTTTTCAGAGGGAAAACGGGCTCTTTGCAGCTGCAGACACAGAGTCCTCTTCTGGGAGGTCACCAATGTCATTGACTTGCAATGGACCGTCTGAGGGGAAAAGTCATCTCCATCTTCATTTTACAGCCTGGGAAACTGCAGTGAGGAGACACGTGCTCTCCCATCACGGCTCCATCCCCATCCCAGCCTCAGCTTTGTTGAATGTGTAACTAAAATAAGCCAATCCAGGGAATGTAAATCCCTGCGATGAATCTCAACCCATTAACAAAAAAAACAGCAGGTAAACCCAAAATTCTGCATCCCTCCCTCCCTCAAAATAAAGCTGATAGCTAAATAAATCCCTGGGGGCACGTTAGCGACTCAAAAATTTGCGGGGGGAAATCCTGGGATGATACAATTTATCTGTCAAATGAGAGTGAAAAGGAATAAACATCCCGAGAGCAAAAACTATTATCCTTTCAGGAAGTGACACCAGAGCTGTGGTTTACTCCGTGCGTGGGTGCTGAGCCCTGGCAACTGGGATGGAGGTGAGATAATCCTGAGAAATACCCTGAACAACAAAAAAATCCCTACAAAGCTCCATCTCCGCTTTGGAGCTATCGCTCCATAATTGTGAGGAGTTACTGGAGAGAGTCCAGCGGAGGGCTACGAGGATGATGAGGAGGGGCTGGAGCATCTCTCCTACGAGGAGAGGCTGAGGGAACTGGGCTTGTTCAGCCTGCAGAAGAGAAGGCTGAGAGGGGACCTTAGAAATGCCTCTAAATATCTGCAGGGTGGGGGTGAGGAGGATGGGGCCAAGCTCGTTTCAGTGGTGCCCAGTGACAGGACAAGGGGCAATGGGCACAAACTGAGGCACAGGAAGTTCCGTCTGAACATGAGGAAGAACTTCTTCCCTCTGAGGGTGACGGAGCCCTGGCCCAGGCTGCCCAGGGAGGCTGTGGAGTCTCCTGCTCTGGAGATATTCAAGACCCGCCTGGACAAGGTCCTGTGCAGCCTGCTGTAGGTGACCCTGCTTCGGCAGGTGGGTTTGGACTAGATGACCCACAGAGGTCCCTTTCAACCCCTACCATTCTGTGATTCTGTGAACTTGACCTTTTCAGCACGGGACCCTGTGCAGAGTACTGGGGATATTTCTCTGCGGCATAGTGGGGGGCGTGCGTCACCCGACCCAGCGAGCTGGTGTGCGCGGGCGGGCAGCACCAGGCCTGGGAAGCAGCAAGTCGGTCTCCGCAAGGCTAATGCATCTGGAAAACTTCAGTGAACACGAAAGCTTCAGTGCGCTCCTGTGGACAGCCTGTGACAGTGTGACACCCTGGATAGCCCAGGCGGGATGGTGCCTGCTGTGCCACCACCCAGCATCCTTCAGGGCAGATCCTTGCCACAGGCAGCTTTGGTATTTGGAGCTATAGTGAGAGACTAGAAGAATTCCTCCTTCCACGCTATAAAAACCTGCATTCCTTCCTTTGGGCAAAGCAGACTGGATTTCTCCTTGTCTGAATTCTCTGATTTAGCTGTGCAATTTGCCAAAATGTCTGCCTCCCTGGAAAAGAGCAGTTACCACTAACTGTTTTGCCTGAGAATCACTCTTTTGAGTTGTCAACCAAAGCTGCCTTCTGGCAGCTGCCCAGGTTGCCATAGTTCTAGACAAAATGAAAATGTTATTCAGCAAGGCATCTGCATCAAAGGGAGAAACGATGGAAATATCAGTCAGCAGAACTTGTGATGTTCTGCCTAGCAGAAGCTGGGTCTCAGTACTTTGCACCATCGCAACAATGGTGCTTGCAAAGAGGATGAAACTATGAGAGCTGGCCGTGGATTCACAAATTCCGTATAAGGAAGAATTCCATTTTTCAGATTTCATTTTCCTCAAGATAAAGCGTGCCTTGGACTACAATCATTGTTTTCTCATCTACTTGGCTACCTGAGCAGAAACTTCAGGGAAGAAAGATCAATGCTTCATAATTTAGACTTTAGCATTTGAAAGAATGCATTTTTTTGAGATTTTATCAAATTCACCAAAAGGAAGTTTACTCTCATGAAGGAGGAAAAAAAGCCTGCAAATCTGGGACACTCTTCTCTAGGGTGACAGTGTGCCCCAGTGCTCAGCACTCATTTGGACTGTAACAGTAGGAAAATGCCCTGAGAGTCAAGTGTGCTGACTTATCTTCTGATCTTGAATAGGAAAGGAGTCCTTTATCCTTCAGGGCAGTTTGTCTGAGTTAACAGAAAAGTGCACTCTTGCTCCCTGTCTGGTTTCAGAAAAGATGGCGTTTTTCTGCTGCCGCTGTGTTTTTGAAGCAATAGTGAGACACTACGCACAAGGCAGTTGTGAACTGAGGGGAAAGATAAAATTTAGGAAATGGAATAGCCGAAAAAAAAAAGGTGCCTAAAATTACAGTTCTGCATGGGGAGAAAGCACTGTTGGCATTGTCTGTGAGGAATCAAACAGCCTATAGAGATGATATTGCAAATCTTTCTGTGTAACCTCCAGACCTGCACCATGAGAAAAACCTCACTCACTGGTGAGAGATTGGAGTCTCACAAGTATGAAGAGGTATCCTGCTTTACGTATGTGTCACTTTTTTAATGTATATATTTACATATATATATCTTTATATAAGAAAATCTCAATTTTACTTTGGGACCTCTCTAAATTGACTTTTGCCCATTTAGGTATATCTGGACCCATTTAATTGAAGATTGTTTTTGATGGCTATGTTCAAATACAGTGTGGAAATATCTCTTTGTCTTTGTTACAATGTATGCATCTTCAAACCAGAAACTTCTGAGTAAGAATTTAGTAATAGAGTTCTCTAATGTATGGAAATTTCAAATATGTCAGCTTGTGCCTTCAGAAATTGATGCTACCTGAGATGTAGGCTTTTTTAAAATTGCCAATTAATTTCTAAGAATTTTTAAAAAGTTTTGCCATGGTATGGTAGGATATTTAGTAATTTGATATTTTTTCCTGTATGTAAAGAAAAAGACTGAAAAAAATGGCTGAAACGATGGAAATATTTTCAACATTAAAAAATCATTTAGAAAGGAGAAACTGAGGCTGAATTTAAATTAAAAAATCATTTTTTAACCACAAAGGAAGATCAGCTGATGTTCCTGTTTTCCTCTGTGGTGATCCAGTTTCTAATGGCTCACATGCAAAGTATTTTTCCAACTATTTTTACTTTTAGAAAAAATGCTGAGTGGCGTAGTGTAGGTTGACTCTTGATACAACTGGTCATAATCAGAAGAGAAGACAGGCTGACCTCGCCTCTGACTCCTATCCCAGATTCTCCTGCAGCATATACGTGGCCACATTTCTGTTTTTTTTTGCCAGGCAGACTGATGGTTTTAGTCACCTGCTTAACACTTTGGATTAAGGGATTCTAGGCACCTGTGATAAAGTCACAAACAAAGGCTGATTCACAGAGATGTGGGAAAGAGAAGTAAGAGCTCCTGGTGAAGTCAGGGAAAGTAGTGCTTGCTTTTACTGAGAGATGCAGTTGTGTTCTACTGTTTGGCGGAGCAGGGTGTGTCCCTGGAGCGCCCTATGACAGGGATGTTCCTTAAATGACAGTGCTGAGTGACCCCAGTAAAACCCTGTGTGTGGCTCCAGGCTTTCTGCTGGCTTGGATGGACTTAACTTTGAGGTAAGCTCAGATCGCTTGGGGCCTTGAGCAGGTGAGTTATGAACATCTTCAGTGTTCGAAACCCCTCCATATCTCTGGGCCACCTGTTCCCGTGTTGAATCAACCTTGTTGACTTCAACTGGTGTCCATGTCTGTATGTACAGAACACAAAGAAAATATGAAGATGGAGGTGTGAGTGGGTGAATGTTATTTGTGCATTTGCTTCTTTAAAAAAGTCAGGTTTGGTACTTATTAGTTTGTTTTCTTCTTGATTCTTACATCTTAGCTATGCCATCTCCCAAATGTGAAGTAATTAACAGTTGACCTGGTGTCACAAATATATTTTACTACAGCTTCAGCCCTGGGCTGGGCTTTCTCTTCTGCTGGGGCCTGTCATTTGACTCATGTGGAGATATCTCAGAATTCTTGACTAGAGGGCAGACTGTACAGCGAATATGATGATGTGTAGTTGAATGCTTTCATGCATGGGTAAGCCTTCTAACATACACTTCCTAGGGCCCAAGACTGCTCCATTGTGACTTTGCAGGCTATGAAAATAAGTGATATAAATACTTGTGATGATACCCAGTTATATAAAAAAAAGAATTCAAAAAGAGTTGTACTAACCTGTCAGTTTCTTTTTGTGCACCACTCTCACTAATGTGATAAGCATTTCTATCTACCTCTGGAATTTTACTGGTTGTTTTGTTTTAACAATAGCAATTGTGTGAAGTGCAGTCACAGATACTTTACATTTGAGTTTTTCAGTGTGCATTCTTCAGAGTCCCAGGGCAGTAGTGGGACTCAAAGTCTTGTTAGACTATTGGCTTTATTATCCAGCCCATGATTTACAGGATAATGTTGTAATGACCTCTTGCACCAGCAACTAATTCTTTTAAAAGATGAAAGTTATTTCTTCTCCTGGCGCAGATATCAGAATCTGCCTTCAAAGAATGATATGACATTAATAGTACAAGCTGCCCCACACTTCTAAAGGAGTAAAAGCAGCAAGACCAGTTTTTTTCAAGTGCATACACAAGCCAGCTGTAGTTTTTTTTTACCCTGTGCTTCAGAGGCAGAACAGTTTCCTCCTGCTACTCAGACATCGCACATGTTAGCAATAAGTGAATCATATTTAAGATGGAGAAGAGAAGAAAAACAACTCTGACCAGAAGACTGACCCAACTCCCAAATCAAAATTAACCTGTAGAACTTGGATTCATTCAGACAACCTTTCACAACCATGCTGTCTGCTCTTAATGCAAAAGAACACAGCATCTTATTCCAATCTGGAGTAGGTACCCTAAATGACCACCTAGATAAAAAGGTCCAGTTTTTGCTGCCATGACCATTCGTGTAATTTTCTATTTTTTTGAAATATACTATTCTTGTCCTGGCTGGTTTTGAGAAGTACCTTCTTCAGAATATCACTTTCCTTGTGTTCAACCTCTCTAAAATTTCTGGTCAAAATTAATTGATGATCTGCTAAATCTCCTTGGGTGACGTAGTCCCTTAGCTTAAATGAGTCTTCTACTTTCCTAGCATTTTTACTTCATCAGGATAGACAGCAACCCTTACATCTTAGTAGGTCTAGCGAATCTCTCTTCTACAGATTTCCTGATTGTAGTACTAGTGGTCTGAGCATTTACACCTGTGTTTTGTTTTGTATGAATTTACTCATGGTTCAAGTGTCTTGTGTCTCTAGTGAAGAGCTTATCAGTGTTTTGTACTTTCCTGTTTCTGTGGAAAATGTAGCTTGGTGTGCCACATTTGCCCTTTCACAGTGATACCTCACTGGTGGATTCACCATTCTGCAGGGTAACTGTATCTTCCTTCTTCTCAGTCTGTTTTGATTCCATGAACATGGATTTATAGGAAATATTTTTACCAAATGCTAAGTGAATGATCTTTGATTTTATCTTCTATTTCATTTCACTGACTTCAGTCCTCAAGTTTCCTCAGACCTTTTTGCATTCATCCATACCACTTATTCAGCATATCGTTGCAATTTTTTGTGCCACCTTCTTTAATGAAATATTTAGAACCCATGTTTGTGGAGTTTCACTCGTAACTTTCCTCCATGCCAATAGTTTCCCTGTCAGCAAATGATATTCCCACTTTTCATTTAGCCAGTTTTAACTTGCTTTATAATTTTCTTCTTTTAATAAATCACAGAATCACAGAATGGTAAGGGTGGGAGGGGCCCTCTGTGGGTCATCTAGTCCACCCCACCTGCCGAAGCAGGGTCACCTACAGCAGGCTGCACAGGACCTTGTCCAGGCGGGTCTTGAATATCTCCAGAGAAGGAAACTCCACAACCTCCCTGGGCAGCCTGTTCCAGTGCTC
>Ga0181612_143339_pt1 | contig 13311 bp, 3 predicted proteins | sample HoacroProtozoa21_FD_119630 | JGI IMG/M metagenome (GOLD analysis project Ga0181612, IMG submission 119630) | Hoatzin crop microbial communities from Cojedes, Venezuel. Combined Assembly of Gp0051906, Gp0051904, Gp0051908
CATGTGAACACGAGTAAGAAGTTCTTTGAGAATGACAGCACTGGAACGGGCTGCCCAGGGAGGTCGTGGATTCTCCTTCTCTGGAGATACTCAAAACCCGCCTGGACACAGTCCTGTGCAACCTGCTCAAAGTGAGCCTGTTTTGGCTGGCAGGTTAGACTCGCTGATCCACAGAGGTCCCTTCCAACCCCTATCATTCTGTGATTCAGTTTGTTGAATGTTGCATGCCACTAACCACTCACTGACCCTTCTCTGCCTCAACATCAAATGAGAGGAACTGGGCCAGGCACCTCTCCCTTTCTTCTGCCTGAAGGAAGAAACATATAATGGATGCCTCTTCCTTACTGAAGTGCTGAACACACAGATAATAATACCTAAACGAGTAAGCAAATAAAAAACAATTCAAGCATTGAATGTTGTCAGTTTTGACCGTTTTTGAAGGTGCTTGTTTAACAGTCATTCTCATGAGAATGTATTATGTCTCTAAGGAACAGCAATTTTACCTTTTCTGAAACTGTCCAGGGAGTAAAAGGCTCTAGGAGACTGAAAATCCTGTCAGCCAACAGAATAACATTCATTCAATCATTTTGAGGTCAGAACTTTCACCTACCTTCCCACTATATTAATTTATTTTGGTTTTTTCCTTGGACATTTTTCAAGGTCAGCAATGTGTTGACTATATTAAGTTAACTCGTAACAGATGTACTCTATTGAGTACATCTTACTTCCCCTCCTGAAATCTAAAAACTCAAAACAGCTTCAACATTTCTAAATATAATACCCATTTTATAGCTTCTAATTTGCTGGGTTTCACAACAGGGTAGATTTTTCATTAATTCTTTGCCTCAAGCCATTCTTCAACTATAATTCTGTTTTACTTAACTGTGTTTAAAAGAGTCCCTCTGCATTGGCAGACTTTATATAAAATGAGTCTCAGCTTTTTCAAGTACAGATTCCTTTTTAATGTTGACTATGATTTTTTTCCACTGGTAATTATTTGGTTTTGATCTCTAAAATTCACTGACTTTGAATCTCAATCTATTCAACTTTCACTGCTCTACATAAGCAAACATTTCGTGGGAAGGATGCAAACAGGAATGGCATAAATTCTTTGTAACAGGGGAAACTCCAGAGTGAGAAGACAGATCTACCAGGTTTCAAGGAATCTGAGGAAAGAAGAATACAAGGATATGAAAAAGTACATTGACCATAGTGCCTGTAACAGAAGCCTCTCATAGTTTTTAGCTGCTACACCAATGTTCACCACTGAGCTCTTGAGTCTGATTAGTGAGAGTGGGGTGTGTGACTTCTGACCCTGCCACAGTAAAAGAGACCACACAAAGCCTGTCTTCTCATGTCAAAAGAGAAGCTCTTATTGGTTACAGAAAGAGAAGAACTAAACCTAATGAGAGGAAATGTAAATTTCTAATGAGAAAAATAATCTTGAAATATTATTGCAGAAGTCACTTTGTTGTATCAGATATTGATGTGAATACAAGGACTTCATTGCTCCAATATCAATTTGTTGGATCTCTCTCAGCATATTTGCAATATGAGTCTGGCCTTTCATGAGCATAATAAAATTTGACTTGAGATGTCTTCTGTGACAGCAGAGAGATTTTTCCTCCGTTTTTTACAAGCACACTAATTAATTTGCAATATTAAGCTTTGCCTCATCCATCTCCAAAAATTAGGCCCAAGTACTTATCTAGTGAGTCTCTCTAAATCGGATCTGCTGTAAGACTGATTATGTCCTTCTGTCCAGCTTGGTTTTATTTGCACAGCTGAGATATCTCCACATGGCCTCCCACTAGGACTTCCAGCTAAACTTCACAACAAAGTATGTTGTGTTTTATACTTCTTCTAAGCTGATACAGTTAAGTAAAAAGTGAAACCATGAATCAAATTAATCAGTTCCTCATCTATTGTCAGTTACCCCATGTGAATAAAAAGTATTTAGTGTTCAGATGCATATAGAAAAAACATGTTCCATTTTATGTATCTGTTTACTTTTCTCTTACCTACAAAACAAAAGGTCTCAGTGGCTTCTGCTTACTTGCTCGTCTTTACGATGACAAATCTGTAATGATGCAAAAGTGTTCTGAATTATGATATCAGATGAGGAACTACCTCCTTTCATAAGCTATTTGCACAAGCTTTTTCGCTGATACTTGCTACAGCTACCAAGCAGAGAGACAGAAAACATGACTAACTGAACCCTAAATAAGTCAGAAGAAAACCACAGAATCACAGAATCACAGAATGGTGGGGGTTGGAAGTGACCTCTGGAGATCATCTAGTTCAACTCTCCTGCCAAAGCAGGTTCACCTACAGCAGGCTGCACAGGGCCACATCCAAGCGGGTTTTGAATATCTCCAGGGAAGGAGACTCCACAACCCCTCTGGGCAGTCTATTCCAGTGCTCTGATGGAGACGAGTTTGTCAAACCTGGCCTGACATACTCTTGCAGAAAAGGATGGTAATGTTATCTCAGCCTTTGGGAGAAGCAAGTGATATTGGAAGTGAAAACCACTGACAATGCAGTGACTGCACAAGTCATGTAACCAGTAAGGAAATTATATTAGCCTGTAAGATTTTTGCCTGTTTAGCCAAAGTTGTTCAGTCTACCAGCTACCCCATTGCCTGACTGTGGCTAACAAGGGCTCATATGGTACTATTATCAGTATAATCTGGTTCACAAAATCACCAAGATTTCCTGCTTCATAGGAGTGCTTATTGTTTCCCAAAGATGCCTTCAAAAACCCTACCCCTTAGCTGGTTCAGTATCAGAGTCCAGTGGAATTTAAATTCACCTTCATCTGTTTTGCCCTGTCATTAACAGATGAGGAATATACAAAGACACATCTCAAAGATCAGTACTCTGTGGCTTCTGTGCCCTAAAGCATTGGTTTATAGAGTACTAATTATTTCTTCATCCTGTGGTGGTCCTCTTCCACCACAAAAGCACTGTTTAGATGAGTTTTTGCAAGACAAATTATTGTACAGAATAAGACATTTGCTACCGCACACCATATACGTGTCCTTAATAAGATCCAATTAATTGTAATCAACAGCTACAATGACCAAGGTGGAAAAAATATTGTCACATCTGTGTCTGTCGGTTACAAATTCAAACTGAACAATAACAAGCGTTTCTCAAAAAAGGTATCATCCATACTAAAATTATTCTTCTTGTCATTTGAATGTAAATGGTCACCACAAAATAATTTCCTTAATAAGAGACAAAATAATAAGCAGCAACAAAACTTGAATCCTCCTCAGAGCCTGGTATAGGTGCAGCTGGCATGAGTGGAAGGAGCCGCTGGTTTTTGGGGAATCTGGACTTAGCTCTGAGAGGACTCAACTCTTTATTCTCCACGGTGATGAGCTGCAGTAGCTGAAAATAAAATGGTTACTCAGAAATACTCTGAAATGCAAGGGCCAGATAAAAAGGAGAAAGAGACTAAAGAGTGAAAGTAGTGTCAGAGCCCACCTTACTAGTCCATCAAGCAAATTAACGATGGGTTAAGACAGAAACCTACAGGTATTTGAAATGCAGAATCAATGCCTTCAACATTTCCCCAGGTGGGACTGCATTCAGGTGTATGCTGTTTGTTGATCTGGGATCTCTTCTGTTCCCTGCCCTTATAATCACACACAGGAATGAAGCAAAGGTACAAAATACTACCATTTTAAAACCAGTTAAAAAACTGATTTTGTGGAAAGAAATAGTAACTGCACAAAAACACAGGGAAAAAATGAGAAATTTTCCCAGTAAAATAAATTTTACTAAGTCTATATTTTATCTTTGTGGATCATTTCTCTCTTTGAGGGGATTTTTGGGGACCAATTGGATAGTCCTTTTTTAAGACATTTTCTTACTTCACTTATTATACTTGCAATAGTAATTCACAAGCCAGAAATATCTTGCATAATTATAGGATCACAGAATACCTGGTTGGAAGGGACCTCAGGGATCATCTGGTCCAAGATTTCTTAGCAAAAGCATGGTCTAGACGGCATGGCCCAGAACCCTGTCCAACTGAATTTTAAAAGCGTCCAATGTTGGGGAATACACCACTTCGCTGGGAAGACTGTTCCTGTAGTTGATTGTTCCAATGGCGAAAAATTTTCCTCTTGTGTCCAGGCAAAATCTCTCCACGTGTAACTTGTACCCATCCCCCCTTGTCTTTTCCACGTGACTCCTTGTAAAAAGAGAGTCTCAATCTTCTTTGTAGTCACCATTTAAATACTGGAAAGTGGTGATAAAGTCCCCCCTAAGCCTTCCTTCCTCCAGGCTGATCTCAGTCTTTCCTCAAAAGGCAGGCTTCGCAATCCTTTGATCATCTTTTTGATGCCTCTCTGGACCCTCTCCAGCCTGTCCACATCTTTTTTGCATAGCAGGGACCAAAACTGAATGCAGTATTCCATGTGTAGCCTGACAAGTGCTGAGTAGAGTGGGATAATGATTTCTTTATTTCTGCTGGTGATGCCCTTGTTGATTCAACCCAGCATTCTGTTGGCTTTCCTTGCTGTAGCAGCACACTGTTCACTCTTATAGAGCTTGTTGTACTTCAGGACCCCTAGGTCCCTTTCCGCAGAGCTTCTCCCCCACCAGGTATGTCCCAGCCCATCCTGCGCTCCTGGATTATGTTTTCCCAGGTGCAAGACCTTACGCTTGTCCTTGTTGAACTTCATAAGGTTCTTGTTAACCCACTCTTCCAACCCTTCCAAGTCTTCCTGCAGGGTGGTTCTCCCTTCACTTCCCCACTCAGTTTAGTATCATCAGTAAACTTCACTGTCACATTATCTTTGATAGGTAGCCCACAGTACTTGTTGCAAGAAGTGGAACGCTATATGGATGATTCATACCGTGTTCAAATACACATGCAACCATGTTTGATAGGCAGGAAAGCAACAGTCCATTTGACAGTGTTGTAGTTTATCATTGTCTACATTACTTCTGATTCAGGTTACTATACAACTCTTTGTTTTCGTAGTCCATATTCTTGACCATTAAAATATATGGTGTAACAAAAGTCTATGGCAGAATATGGGAGATCCAAAGGAGAGTTGAAGACTAAGTAACTGAAATAGATTCTTCACAGATATTATAAAGGTACAGAAAGGGGATGGCACTTTAGTCCAGGCTGTGTTCAGTACAAGATTGTTCCCTACAGTATATTTTCCAGTGTTTTGTGCAGTAGAATTGTAAATATTCCTAGAGATAGAGCTTTGTTCCACCTTTTCCCAATGGACATTATTTCACCACTCAAGAGTGCTTATTGTCATGTTTAAGTTTCTTGTTCTGTGAAATTGTCAAAATGCATACTTGCACATCTTTATTTATCTGTTTAGCAGACTATAACAACAATAGTATTTCAATATGATTTTTAAGTAACAGTATCAGAAATGTTGTACATTCATTTCCTAAACTTAAAAGCAGTATGTGAATTACTTGGCTTACAACACTCAAGTATCTCTGTTCTGCCTCTGCTCATACTCAGAAAGTACTCCATAAAAGTAAGGAAACATTTGAACATGTTATCCCTTTACCTAGGCATTGGTCTTCTCCAAAATTTCATATTCCTTCTCAAGAACAAACAGTTATTTAAGTTATACAGTAATTCTGCTTTATCTGTGCAAAGTTCTTTGATTTTTAAGAAATGGGAGGAATGCTATATCAGTTTCAATAAATCTGAAAAGCAACGTTTTGTGGATTTAACATTCGTCATATTATTTTTCAGACATTAATGTTTTTTGTTGTTAGTTTCAAATAATTAACATTGCAATTTGTACTTATAGAAGTGACAATAAAAATACAAGGTGAGGAGGATCATCAAACATGATTTCTCAAGTTTGGGGTTGGAGTGGGGTTTTTTTGGTGTAAACAGCTGTTACCTCTCATATTTTCAATTAGATGATCTGTATTTCATAGAGGATCCTTAACAGAGAGGAGTTCTGATGACAGCAGAGGAAGTAGGAGACTTGATTTTGTTCCACGTAACTTCTCATTTTCCCTTTGAGAGAATATAAAATAGAAGAAAAAACACAAAGTCTAAATTACAACCACACTTCTTTTCAGCTGGTGGATATAAAATAGTTACGATCCATTGTATAAATAAGATGAATATCCGTGTGTTTTAAATTAGTCTTTACAGGTCTTTCTTTCAGCTGTCTTGTTAGTCTGTATGATTAGGACACTTCTTGTAACAACTGCAAGTCCATAGTTAAGCTCATGAACTTTTGACTGTGTGGAGACATTTGAGGAATCTGCCATTTAAAGCCACCCTTAAACTAATATATCATAGCCTTTGCATTCACCTACACTATTCCTGACACACCGCTCAGAAGTATGTAGGACATTCAGTGCAAAAACTGAAACTTGTATGTTTTCCCTGCTCCATCCACACTTTGGCATGAAAATGGGCACTGAATATTAAGAGAAAAGTAAAATAACCACAAATATGAGAAAACTTGGCTGTGGGTGGCTTCCTGTCTACTGAGGGAGGGATATGCATAATCTAACTTCTATGAATTTCTAATATTGATCATAGAAAAGAATAACTATATTCTCACCAATAAGCTTAATACAAAAAGTATGTTCAAACAGCGTGTCTGCCATTGGGAATACTGGTCAATGTGGAGAGCAACTAGGATCTTTCTTATCTGTCTATTCTAAGCTGAAAATTTCTCCAGAGCAAACTCTCACCGGGGATTGAGAGAGTGAAGCATCTTGCATGAGTAAGCTGGTACACAGAACACTGCTGGGGTCATACTGCAAAGAAGTCCACTCAAAAATAACATTTTAAAAAATCCCATAAAGTAATCTACTAGTAAGAATGGTTTAAAGCCATAGTTCTGCCTGGGCCAGCCAGTGTGCTGTACCGACTTTCTTCCTTAGTTTCACAATTTATAACACACTTACTATCATGTACACAAAATCAATACATGAAAAAAACTTTACCAAGAACAGCTACATAAAATCAGAACACGTGTTGGTTCCTCTGTAGGTTAATGTTCCTTTCTTATGGAATACAGATGTGTAAATATATCTGTCTTGCTCTGTCAAGATTGTTGAGGAGTCTGCCCTTCTGTCAAACAACCCATAAGTACAGCAGATACAGTAGCTGAAAAAGCATGCATGAGATAACATATTTTACTATAAAACAGCGGTGTATCGGTAAACTTTACAGGTAAATAAAGCAATCATTTGATGTTCTTTGCTCTCCTGGGCAGCACATCAAGATGGATATGCAGTTAACTGAGTCACAGCACTGAAGTCTGAGGATAAATGCAGAGGGAGAAAACACTGAAGAATTTAGAAACCTGCAACTTTCACAGAGGTAGAGTGAAAGGTAGTCTACATACAGCAAGACAGGATGGACTCTGAGTGTAAGATGAAGCAATATCAGACTGTGTGTCCAAGTGAAGTGATAATAAGCAAGTAAGAGAGAGAAGACCAATGAATAAGTCATGGAATAACAGCTTTGGGTAAGTATCAAGAGGGACAAATCAAAAGCTGTTGGAGAGATTGCCTTCATCTGATAGACCAAGTCCATATTTACTTTTGATTTTTAGCTCGGCATGTTTATCAAGTTCCCTGTTCCCCAAGAAACTCCTGTGGCTAGGCTGCCCTACTTGCAACTAAGTCTGAAACTTTAGTTGTGAACTTGAGCACAATGCAGTCCTTGTTTGCCTCTGTTATGTATTAGAAAAGGTAGGTCCATATGCACCAGGCTTTACTACTTCTGCTGAGGTCAAATTGGAGTAGATTTGTACAGATGATGCTTTAGAGAACCCTTTCCAACATGTCAACATGCATTACTGGGAATCAAAAAAGATCTGTGCTCTAGAGGAGCAAGAGTGAAGAATTTCTCATTTATCTGAACATTAACAACCACAAGATTATACTGTTATTTTGTAACCGTTCTAAGGTCAGATGATACAGGATTTCAGAGGCAAATACAGTAAATGAAACTGTAGAATATCCCCATGGGGTAGTCTGAAGACATTTTACAAGACCCTTTCCGTCTTTTTCTTTTTTTTTTTTCATACCAACTAACCCTAGAGCTGCCACATCCAGCAGCTTCTTTCTTTTTGACAATTCGTCACTCCCGAAAAATGTTTGCAAGCACTTTGGATAATTTCCAATTCATTCTTGCAGGAAATGAGGATTTTCTTCCTCACTTGGGATACCTGCTGCTAGGTTTATTCACTAATAAGCATGATAAATGTTTTAGCCTTTGATCAGTGCTAAATTAACAAGTAAGCTCCATAGAAAAGAAGTCTTTGGGGCTCAGGGGCTCAAGATGGTGAATGGGTTGGAGAAATGATTGATTGTGTTGCTGTGAGAAATTTCCATAAAAAAACTTTTATCATGCTGTTATGTTCTGAACAATTAAATCAAATGTGAAAGATATCTAGCCTCCAAAGAAGACAAGAGGAAGGAGGAAGCAGATTAAACTTCACAGGACTTCATTTCAGCATATATAGGTTAATTCTCCCAGAACAATTTTTGGTTTTGTTTTTTAATGATTTTTTGTTAGTCTTAATTAAATGGAGCATTATTTTGCCACACTGGTCATTTTTATTGGAGGCCCACACATCTTTCTTTTCGCATTGTACTGCATCTAGCTGGGATGGAGTCGATTTTCCTCATAGTATCCTGTGTGGTGCTGTGATTTAAATCTGTGACCAAACCAGCGTTGAAAATTCACCAGTGTTTTAGCTGTTCTTGAACACTGCTTGCACAGCATCAAGGCATCATGTTTTTCACTCTGTTTCTCTCTAGATATAGGCTGGAGCTGGGCAAGAGGTGGGCAATAGAAATTTGGTTATTAATTTGCCTGCTCAAATTTCATAGTATTGTGACTGCAGTATCATAATCACTTATGTGAGAAAGCTTTAGCATGTCTAGCTTTGATACTGATAGTAATCTATTAATCACAGCAGAAGACTTGAAGTGAATTGAAAAATATTTCTTGAAAAGCAAAAACAAGAAAGACAACCTCAGGTTAATATTTTCGGAATGTATCACCCACACCTCTTCAGGATGTGGCAATGTCCTCAGAGGATCCTGAATTAATTTTTGTGGAAGGCAACACCCTTCCCACCAAAAAGAGATACAGAAACACTCTTGTGAAATGGTAACCTCCAGCTTCCTATATCACAGAGGTGTCTCTGTTTTTCTTTTTTCCTGTGCATATACAACGCCCCAGTAACCTTGCCATCAGTGCAAGTATTCCTAATTTCTCTTCTTCTTCAAACAAAATGCCAGCAGCTAGCATACCTATCTTCACTGGTGCCGTTCAGTAAGCTAACAGTGCAAGGCATAGATCACAGTCTGGTTCCACAGCCTTATGTCTGTGTACTTCCATTATTTTCATATCACCTTACCATCTGCCTGCACTCATTGGACTGCCATTACAAAGGACCTGGCCTAAAACCATACTTCATTACAAATGTCCCTTCCTGTGAGACTGCCTGTCAGAGGTTACTGTAGGGGGCATCTTGTAGCAGGCAAGTCTGTGCACCTCTTTGCTCACAGTTTCTTCTCAGAGTGTAAGACTGTATTTGAAACAGAGACATTCATTTAGATTTCTTCCAGTCTTTGTAAACACTTGTGTTTTGTTTCAAGTTTTTGTTTTTCCCTTTGGTATCAAAAAAAGCAGCTTTTTTTTGACTTTGGCAGCAAGCTTAAGAAATCTTTATTGTCTGTGTTTAGGCTCTGACTGGTATGAATCTGTCTTGTCCATCCTGTTTGCGTTTTCATCCTGTAAACACAACTCTGCCCTGAAAACTCTTCTTTCTGCAATGTCTTTCTCAGGAGAAAGTAAATGTTCTTTTGCACAGAATCTCACCTTGTAGCTTGTTCTTTATGCAGCAGTCTTTGGAACTCAAACATGGAATGTTTCACTGTCTGTATTAAGTCATTGTTGCATGTTATCTCTGGTAAAGTGAAATATATTATCCATGGATGTATACGAAAAGCACTGGGGTAAGTCTGGGGAATGATTCCTATTTTCTTCACAGTCTCATTGACATTTTGTGCAAGAGGTGGTACTATTTTGCACAAACTTCATTTATTAAAATATGTAAAATAGAAGGGAAAAATCTAAAGGCACTATACTTATCCTCACCCTAGGAAAATTTGTGCCCTACCAGCACTGTTGTAGAAGTGAAATGGAGTTTCACAGTGGAAGACAGCTCTGAATTTTACAAGAACGATCCACAGGAATACACTGCTTTAAAGTGAGGTCTGTCGGATCAGCGGCACTATTGACTCAATATTGAAATGTGCTACCATAAAACATGAGTGGATATAGACAGCGAAAAAATAGTGGAGATTGGAAACACCAGACTTACTGGTGCTTATTTCCTGAAACAACACCATATGTTGAGATATGCACCGTAGGTCAGATATTCAGCTGGTTACGTCAATGTAACTACCCTGCCATGAAGGCAAAGCTGCATAGTCAAGATGGAGAAAGATCTGATCCTATTTCTTCTATGCGACAGAGAAATATTAGATGTGTGCAAGTTATACAACAGAGTTCAGTGAAAGCTTAATAATTTCTCACATTTTTGTGTCTTCAGAAAATCATTATTATACCCGGGAAAATGCAGTTTCAGCTTTTCTTCCTGCTTCCTTCTGTAACAATTTACAAAATAAAATAGACACACATCAAAAAACTTGTCAGTGCAGCAAGCTGTGCATGCTGCCAAGCTGCAGTCTCTAGTCAATCATCTGTTTGTAGGCTTCCTTTTCCCTGCATATCAAAAAGCCCATTTCTCTTGCATTTGCCACACACTTGCCACATGAGCCACTTTGGTCATGCATATATTTTCTCTAATTTTGCCAAAGCCATTGAGATTGCATATGTGCAGTTGAATACTGTACTTGACCCTCGTGAAAATATACTTCAGCTTCTTTTCATTTCCTAGGATTGCATGAATGAAGCTCATTAGCTTGTTGCTGGCAGTCTTTTAAGTTAGCATCATAAAACTTAAAAAAAAAATCTCTGGAAGCTTTTAAAATAACAACAGTATCAGATCCGACAGGACCCTTTAAATATATCAAATCATGTTGTTTTGCATGCAGGAGAGATCTACAGCATTCAGAATCCAAAATATTTTAAAACAGACTAAACAGGATGAAAGTTTTGTTTTGTTTTCAGCAGAGACCAGAGATTCTTGGAAGAAGGCACCTAGGCTAAGTGATAAGACTAATTTATGACTGATTTAACAGGGACTTCATAGCAGTGCTATGCATTCATTTAATTTGTCCCTTTGAAAATTCATTTTCATCATCTTGTTTTCCTTGGGATGATAAGGATGAAGCCTTCTTGGACTCATCTAAGAAAAATTGTTGTGTAACAACAGTTGATATAATTTTCAACTGCACAAAGAGAATATATCTCAGTGACAAGTTGTCAGAAAAGGAGCAAGCAACCCAATTTCTCCTTTGTTTGGCACTATCTTCTGCTGGTTAGCTCTTTTCACAGAATTTTGACTCCTTTCAAGTCAATGGTCAAAAACCTTCAGGATCTCTCAAAGAGAGCTGATAAATTAGCATACAAGAATATCTTGTAGTATTTAACCATGAAATCACTAACGGTTCTTTGGAGCATATCAAAACATTGAACTATTGAACCTATTAAATAATATGTGGAATTGATCCCTTTTCCTCCACCATCCGAATAAATCTTCTATTTTTTAATGCTGAATCATTTTCAAGATAAAGGACTTAATTGCCCTTCTTATAAGATGTGACAACTATGTATTCATCTCCTTTTAGACAGAACTACACTCAGATTTTTTAGGAACAGTATAAAAGTTCTGTCCAGTGAACCGTGGTATATAAAGGAGGCATAGCCACTATCACTTCCGCATTTGTTTTATGAAAAAGGACTAGATGAGACTCGTAACTCAAGACAAGGGTGTCAGATTGTGTCTCCCAGTTTGGAGTGGGAACATCACAAGAATGATGCTGAAATCCAGGAGACAGGCTCATTTTAAAATAAACTTTTCTTCATCTGTTTTTAATGCCTAGTTCAGGCATATACCAGTGCAATTTAGTTTTCTTGGGTTGACTGTTTCAGGTGAATCCTGCTCTTGCTAAGCATTGTACTTTACAGACTATAGATACGAAAAAATAATGTGCAGAAATTTACATTCTGCTATGTTCAGCCTGTTAATATTTCAGGAGTCTGTGGATCTAGACTCCTTTTATGCAGCAGTGCAACCCTTGGAGGTGAGAGGCAGCCTCTTATGCCTCACTGTAACAGCTGAGGACGTAAAGCTCTGACAAACCTACCAACCCAACTCTACTGCATCTCTGTCAAACATGGAAAACAGTATTTCTCAGAGGTTAAAATTTAGGCAAAATTTTGGTGGTGTTTTTCATGGAAACAACAAACATTTTTTTCCTGAAGTACAGGACATTCTTTGCTCAAATCCAGGATCTCCAAAGTAATTTTTTTTCACTTATTTTGTTATCAATATTATTATTATTTTTACCACAGGCTAGCCAAATTAGCTATCCTTGTCTCAGAATGCATGCAGCGATGTTTTACTCCAGATGATTAACGATGATTAAGGCTCTGAACAGACAAAGGTAGGTTATTGTACTCGAAAAATCGAAGGATATCTTCTCCATGGACAACACCACCAGCTGTAGTGGATATATGACAATGCCTGAATGAATCTTCATCTCGGGTATAGCTTCTGTTTTCTTTGGGTACATTAGCAGCATCCAGCTTTGAAGATAACTGTGTTGTATAAACAGTTGAGCTCTATAGCAGAAGTGAATAATGTAAGGTAGTAAAAACATGTTACAATGTGTGTCGAATCACTGCCATTTTTTTTCTCCCTGTTATCAGAAGACTAGTAGAGTGAGATGTATCTGGCTATATTCAGAAGCAAATGGGAGCGTTCAGCTTTGAAAAGACCTTGTGAGCACACTTGAAGAAGAAAGGGAGAAAATAGCATCAATCAATGTTGAATTAATTTGATAAAACAATATTAGTAGATTTTATAAGGCCAGAAACTTCTCTGCAAAATAAACACAAACACTTGGAGGGGTCAAAACATTTGTATTTCTTACTGCTGCTTTCACCTTGAGACCTATACGTTAAGTTATAAGCATTATTTGGAACTATTTGAAGTGGATTGGTTTTGCTGAATATGGAGTACTGGAAAACCCTGAAGAGAAAATGGACCTTGTACAGCATCATGTATCTTTAGCCACAGTTGATAAATTCTTGAAGAGGGCATTGGAGGTTTTTTAAGTAAATAGATTTTTTAAATG
>Ga0181612_169958_pt1 | contig 13311 bp, 9 predicted proteins | sample HoacroProtozoa21_FD_119630 | JGI IMG/M metagenome (GOLD analysis project Ga0181612, IMG submission 119630) | Hoatzin crop microbial communities from Cojedes, Venezuel. Combined Assembly of Gp0051906, Gp0051904, Gp0051908
TCTTCTATAAACTTGCAGGACTTCAGGATATTCTTTACATGTATATTATTAACTCCATAATGAACTAGTTACTTCCAGAGGACAGTAAACCTCAAAGTTCTGATTTATCAGCATATTTCTTGTCAAAATTACAGAATACATTTGCATGCATAATTTTACAGAGTTATAGCCTAGCTCTTTGTTCACATAATTACTATAAACATAAAAATAGTCCCACCACCCTAAGCATATTATTTTGTGTACTTCAATTGCACCAGGAGGAGATTAGGAAAGTATATTGAATTCCACAGTATGGAGAGCCATGAAAAGTAGCCAGTATTCTCCATTCTCCACAACTTAATAACTTCATAAAGCTATTTCTAACAGCATTGATACATGCCAAAAGCACACTGATTTCTCATAACGAAATTCAGCTGCAATCCCCATAGATAGTATACAGATTCTACTGGACTTTTACTGTAGTTCAGATACTCTAAAGCAACATCCATTTCAGTAAAGTGAAAAAAAAACAACGGCTAGAATAAAACTTTAAGTGTTAACCATTCCACCCTCAACCCATAATATTCTCATTTTTTTCTGGAAAGAGCTTAACAATAAAAACTACCAGTTCAGGTTTATCTCTCAGCAAGTGTAGAGTCCAGAACTTACCTACAGTCAATAAAGCTATATTGCAATTTACATATGATGAGCATGTGGGTGTAAAAGCCATTCATCTGAGAAGGATCCAATCCTGCCCCACTAAAATCACAGACCAAGTTGCTGCTATAACCTTCCGCATCTTAAACGTAGACAAGAAAAAGCGGAAACAAATACCGTATTGTCCTGTTCTTTTCCAGAATCAAGCTGAAGAAATTTTAATTTCTGCAGCGTTGCCCTCATATCATAAGCCTCTCTGCTCCAGTGCTCTTGGACACAATCCCAGTGGGAGAACTGCAGGAGCCCCTCGCAGCCGATTAAGAAGCGCACGCAGCAACCCGCCCGGCCCTCACTCTGCACTGTTTCTCGCCCTTCATTTGAATACAAGCTGCAGCACAGTCCTCCCCCAGATATTTCCTGTGTAACATGGAATTGAGAATCCTGCTGGAAACCTACTAATATAATGATTTGTATGTATGGTAATTTTGTCACATAAATCTGCCTTTTTATTAAATTACTTGCAATTTTTATTCTGCCGTGTTGTGCTGGTGATTTATGTTCCTTCTCAGCTGTCTTAAAAGCAGAAAATTTTAGCAGCAATGTTCCCTTGCACACAATTTTAACTTACTGTTTCTTAATTCTCCCCTTCCTACCCTCTTTTTCAGGGCTTATTAACTCATCAAGTGTATCTTTAGCAATGACGTCGATTATCTCTTCTGATTTTTACATATTTTTGGCTAAGTCATACTATCTTTCAGTAACAGCAAAAGCCAGAAAAAGGCAATAAACCATCTTTAAAACCAAGATTCAAACACAGTGTCTCTACTGATCTGAAAAAAATATTTTCCCCACAATTCAGTTAGCTTTCCGTTCACGAGTTTGTAGCCTCTGGTTTCATTACAAACAATACACCTCGTTCAGTTATTTTAAAGCCAATTCCATTTGACTCCTAAAAACACACTGGAAAACATTTGTGAAATATAACACACAATACAGAGACTTTCAAAATACAGCAACAGGATTTGTCCTTACGGCTGTTTTGTGGTTTTCATAAAGCTGCACTGCTTCAAAGGGCTCAGGATGTATTCCTGTAAGACACCACTGCACATTTTGGCCACATGTGCTGACTGCGCTTCCGCTCCTCTGCCATAACAATAGAAGCCCTGGCGCGCTGAGTCAGCGATCCCACAACCACGGATCCACGCAGACTGAACACATTCCCTCACTATAGGATTCTTTAACCATGTCTTACGACTGAGAAAGCTAGACAGCTGCGTCATTTCACGTAAGACTCTCGGAGTAGGTAAAATTTGGGAAATGTGTACATATTTTCAGGAATAAAGCCCAACATATTATTTGATGTGTGGTATGCTACTGAAACAAATAAATATAGTTACAATAAAATAATCAAGGGGCAATTCTGCCACTTCCTCCCTCCTGGGTATTCCCATACCTACACGGAATACTGGCATTCCAGGAGAAACCTGCAGACAGCTGGACGGATGGGCTGGACAGCTGAACTCTTCACTCAGATGATCTGGCAAGTTCAGATATCACAGCAACTTGTGAGGCTAAGCTCACATATTTGAATGTGTCCACAGGCACAAAGACCCAAATAAGTGAACCTCAGAAGTCAGCTGAGCAGGGTCTTTGACCCCAGGGTGTAATAGTCGCAAGTCTCCTGTTGGTTTCAATCCTCATTTATCAATAGAATGTAGGCCAGCTTTAATTCAATTTCCAAGTTTGTTTCTAACATGCAAAAAGCCAAACAGCAAGAGCTAAAAAAAAGGAAGTACTACATTCTCGTATTGCAGATCCATATTATCATCCCCACACACGTGCTTTGATTTCACTCACAATCCAGTCGGGACTGAACTCTGGCTGAGACTACCTCAGGACTAATTCAGGTGCAGCTGAGCTGTCTCAAGCTGGTATCAAGGCTTCTAGAACATACTGTTATGCCTGTGAATGTGCATGTGTGTAAAAGTCAGGTTACTGAGGGTTACCCACTAAGCAAAATTTGTCACATATGCAGTTTTTATATGGCTTGTTGGAAGTGCGCAGTCTCAAGCTGTGCGAAGGGATTTATCCCGAGACTTTCAGAGTTTGTATTCTGTAACTTTGACAAGAAATGTGCTGATAAATCAGAAACCTACGTTTTGTTTTTTTGACGTTCCTGGGAACTTTTCTAACTCTTCCAGTCCTTGCTTGCATATGGATAGCCTATTAAAATACAAAAACTGAACCAGGGCAGGGGGGGAGGTGGGAAACAACTGCATTTTTAAGAAAAACTGGAAGCACGCCTTCTGCAGTACACAGCTTACCTGCAGAGTGCCCACTGAATATCTCCTCCCAGCAAAAAGGAAGCCTGCACACAACCAATGCATACATGTTGAGGTTTACTGTCCTCTGGATGTAACTAGTTCATTATGGAGTTAATAATATACATGTAAAGAATATCCTGAAGTCCTGCAAGTGTATAGAAGAGAAACTTCGGTGCTTATGCAGGTACAAACATATTGTATCAAGCTCAGAACCCAACTGAGAGCTAAAGTTTTCACATCTATTACGTATCCTGCTGAGGGGAACTGAGACATCCCAGAACACCAGTTGATGCCAAACACTGACCCCAGTTAAGCATGCATCTTGTTCTATGAATTTTAATACCTAAGAATAAACTCCAGGAACACTAGCATTTCAGTTCTAGAGACAGCACCTTTCCTTACTGTTGGTTCTTGTGCTAGCTCACTGCATAGTAAAATACCAATTCATCACAACACTTTTACAGGCATTTATCGCCAAAAAAACCCCCCACAAGGAGAGCCCAAACAGAACTTCAAAAGGACTATTTGGAAAACAAAAAGTAAAACGGGAATGACGGCACTGAAATTCTTATCGAAAGCCCACGAGGGTCTTTTGATCGATCTCAGATCTCAACCAGTCTTAGATGAAGCCTTCAGTATCTCCAAGATAAGGCGAGGAATTGCCCTGCTGGTGGCAGGCAGCAGCAGGGGAGGTGAGAACTGCCACAGCTGCCGCAGTGCCGAACATTTGCTCTGCACAGCCACTAAGTGGCACTTCAGCACCTCGCCTCCCACCACGGTCAGTCTGCCGACCGCTCCGAGGGGAGCGGGAACAGGGCTACGCGCTCTGGGGACTCACGCCTTTTAAGAACAATGAAGCTCATTTCCTGCAATTGGTGAAATTTTCTCGGGGCCTGACTATGTCTGAAAATGTTCGTGCCAGACGGAAAGCACAGCGCTCCGCGGGAGCAGAAACACTGCAGAGAGCTCCACAGAACCAACGGCTTCTGCTCCTAAATCCCGGTCCCGCTCTGGAACTGGAGCACCTCGTTCCAGTACATCACTGCCCACTGTTGTGCCATTCGAAATAATGCACTTAAACCAGGAAAATGAAAGGGCCTCCTCGCTGCCGGACTGCAGCTCAAACTAAAGTGGCCCTAATATCTTAACACAACTTCTAGGAACGCCTCTGAGTTCAGTTTCAGTCAGAGGTCTCTGCAGGGACCAAAGCTCCTGGTACTTGCAGATGAACATCAGGATGGGCTTTTCCTACTCGGCAGAGAATCGAAAGTGACAAATGGAGCTTTGCTCGTCTGAAGACTTTAGTATGTTGCTGCTTCCTAGACATATGCCATACATTCATTTGCATTTTTAATCAAAGAAAGAAACCCAATTTTCCTAACAGTGGTGTTGAAGCAACTATGTTAATCATCCTGAATACGTTAATGCATTATAGTTACAATTTTTCTTTTTATCTGGTTTTAAAAGTGCTTCTGTTTCATTAAAAATCTTTCTAAACGAATTAACTACAGAAACTGAAAACCATTTTTTTTCCTATATGAACAACATAACATAACTGTCATTGGAAAAAATCCAAAGAAAAAACCAAGCAGAATAATGTATTAGGTATTTTAGGTCCTAAACAAGCAAGTATCTACAAGCATGTTCAACATCCTTGCTGCAAGTATTTCTGTTGTCTTCAGTGGAACTAGCCTGAACTTAAAGTGCATATAGGTTTTCAGCATCAAAGACTCAGAAGTAAGATTTGTGTACAACTTGCTTTTTAGACTCTCAAAGAAACACTTCCATTTCGGTTAGCCACAGGTTTAGCCATAAAATACACCACCAGATAATAGCTGCAAGCTCTGTTGTTCACCTGTGTGCTGAATGTGGCCTCCAGAAATCTCAAATTAGGGGAGTTATGAATTCTATCTTTTATTCTTTCTTCCTGTGAAAGTTCATTATGTTATAATTAGAAGCCCAGCATGTAAGCAACAAAGCAAGTCAACAAGCCACTGTACATAATGATTATCAAGAATATAACTTTTCAGCACATTCTGCACGTGTGAAACTAGTTTTGTAGAATTCTTTTAAAGGCTGAAACAAGAAGCTTGCAAATGAAAAGCATTCAACCACTTATGTAGAAGGATCAAACTTAACCCAATGCAAGAGGAATCACCAGCAGCAAAGCTGTTTTTATGACCAGCAATGGATCTCAATCACTGTCACTCTGGGAAAAGTGGGGGCAGGGTGGGAAAGAAAGGAGAAGTCCACATCAACCAGCAGTTTCATACAAAGGAAAAAACAAGTATAAACTGGTATTATCCACTCAATCCTTGTATCAGATCCTCGATGATCAACCTTTAGGGCAGATACACATAACCCATTTAAGCCCATATTTGTTCAGTCACACAAATCATTCTTTAGGAAAATATTTCCCACAGCCCTTCCCATAACTTGATGTCCACAGAGAGGGTAAAAAAACAGAAATACAGAACAACTGTGTCTACACCAGGCAAGGGAAAGCACTGATTTTACGACAGTGATTTGTCACCATTATTCCCTTTGACATATAACAGGATGGGAGACTGTGCTGCTAAAGTAAATACAATGGTTACATATGCCTCCTCTGCTTTGGTTTTCTGCTCCACTACAGCCAAAGAGCTCACATCTGATGACCTTGGGGGCACAGCGTAAATGTCAGCCCGATGCAGGCTTTGACTTTCACTAACTAAACTACACTGTCTCAATATGTTATTGTACTGTGTGCCAAAGCAGGGTTTTTTTCCCCTTGATGGGTTTAAATTGCATACAACTATCACTGCACAATGTACCCACACAATTAATTTAAAAATATCACAACGGTGCATATTTTGTATTCTTTCAGATCAATAATTAATTATATGACAAATAAAAAACATCTACTGACTCTAGATTAGACTTTCTGACTTGTGTTTGGAGCTCAGTAAGGCAGCATTCTTCCAAATGTCCTCTAGTCTTAAATCAACTTCAGCAAGCCACAGCAGTGGGTAACTGCAGGAAATACATTGTGGACTTCCTTTATCATTAATTATTCCTCTTGGTAGTACCATACATTCAGCTTAATATTCAAAGTTCCTATATATCAAACAGTATTTTCTGAACTCTTAATTCTGTATATGCAACCTGGCTTTCTAGACTTACTCTCTTTCTCACTCGGAACTTCTTCAAAGGCGCAACTCATACTTTTTTTTCTATTGCCCAGAATTTCCTGCTGGCTGTGAGTTGGTTTTAAGCTGTAGGTCTGACTAGGCTGCAAGGCGATGAGCAGACCAGTTCACTTACTTTGTGCGTATTGCATCCAAAGCCTTTGCAGAAGGTAGACTTTACTACACTACAGTAAGGTGAACTGAATAACTTTGTTGTTACCCATTTTGTTATTGTTACCGCTTGGGGAATTTAACATGTTTAGTGCTGGGTAACGCGTGGATAAACATAGCCTCACAACTGAAGACCTACGCTGTATGTTGAGAATTGTGTAAATTCAACAATTTCTCTGATTTTCACATTCAACTTCCATACTACATTATCTTCAAGCTTTTCAATCAAAACTGAAGACTGCAGCATCACCAAACTCTTGCAAAGCTTAGGAAGTTGGTCACAGAGGGTTAACTTATTTCTCAGTGAGGGTATTGCTCAGCAAAGCAGAAAGAAATTATTCCAGCTGAGAAAATGAGATAAATAAAGCACAGGATGAGTACCAGAAAGTTAGTGCCAGAGTGAAGCTGAAGCCACAAAAATGAAGAAATTGTCACATGACAGTATTTCACAACACATTCAACTCCTCTGAGGCAGGTTCACTAGTAATTTTAAGACAATTAGGGGTAAATCATGGAAATGTACTAAAAGCCTTCCATTACCATCACCATAACAGCAGTAGACACAAGGCCATAAGGAGATATTTATCAACTTGCAGATTGTTCCCATGCTGTTTATGTCTTCTCAGAGCAAGGCTACTCCATCTTTGGACTCACTGGGCAGATACGCAGTGATTACATCTCACACGATGCCAGCGGGACAGACTTCAAAATATGTGACACTAAGTGTCTAGGTGGCTGTGTGTTGCCTGTACAGAGGCCAAGTAAGCCTCCGAGTCTCCCTATGTACCTTCATCCTCATAGCCCTACTTTCAGCATCTATTTCACCAGACAAAGGAACAACATCCGGTTTCCTGCTGCACAGCCCAATCCCTTTGGAGTACCGCAGGTGCTGCACTCCCACTATCTGCTTGTGAAAGTAGCAGAAAAAAATTGTCAAATCACTTCATGTTCTCACCATAGTTTCCAAATTTGTGTCAACATGGGAATTCGACAAAACACCTAAGATGATCTAGTGAGGCACCTATGGTGATCTAGTGAGGTGCACTGAGTTGGTTTGGAGCAGAATGCAATTGAATTTTTTTACCTTAGCCCCTAAAGCAGCTCAGCACGGAGCTGGACAAACATCAATGCCAGCACAATGGAAAACGCTGAGAATGTACGTCAAGGGATGGATCAGAAGAGAAGAGAGTAACAGAAGTACCTCTTTTGACAGAGGACAGCTATTACACCTCCTCACTATATCATCAGACATTACACTTAAACTAAAACTCCAAGGCAGTTTAAGACTGACTGAGTCGAGGATCTGAGGTCCAGCCTTCTCTCTGCTCTCAATAGTGTGGCCTTGCTTCTCCATGACTCTCACAAAGGTGCTCATGAAACTGTTCTGTAATCAGGTTAGGATGCTAATTTAATTGAAACTGTATCACTTTTCCTTTTGTAATATTTAGATTGCTCTGGACTGCCACACTGAAAGATACCACAGCATAATGCAAGAGTATTGGAAAAGGTGGGAATGTGCAAGTCAGCAACCAAGGCAGTGCAAGGCCACCAAAAGCTGGACTCGGACTAGGTTAAGATGTTAAGAGCAAGCTTCTTTCTAGAGATATGTAAGGAAGCTCTTCTCTATGCGAACGGAAGCTTCAGAAGGAAACTCTGCTGTAACTCTGGAGGATGCTCAGATATTATAGCTCCAGTTACCTGTACTGGACTTCATAGGCCACAAGCATCAGACGTAAGACAAAAGGAATGGTTAGTAGTCAGATGAGAAGCCATCACAAATCCACTAATTATGTTTCAGCCTCAGTTCCACTGTTTTATATTTCTGCTACAATCCCCAACAGAAAAAGTGAAGGAACAATAAGTAATCTTGGCATGAATTCTGGCTCTAAAATGAAGCGCACACGACAGCACAAACAACACACAGCTACCTTCGATATTATTTGAGTTGAAATAAGTGATGTCATCTGATACAGAATACTGTTGAAGTCACATTAAGAGTTCTTGTTAGTCATTCTGTAGCAGAAATTTCTGTACGATTTAGAAGACTGAAGGAATCACAAGAAAATACATTTTTTTGTTGCTGCTGCTGTAAGAGTGTGAATAGGCATCTCTTTTTAAAAACCTTGTAATTAATTTAATCTTCCTTGGTAAGACATTATCTCTGACTTTAAGTCAGGAAACAGCAGTGGTATTGCACAAGCGACTTCCTTGATGCAGCAATCACACACAAGGTTGAGGGAATTCACACAATATTTCTTATAAATTGAGGGCAAACACAGGAGCACTTAGCTGAGCTAGGATGTCACACAGTCACTCTAGGGTCTGATAAGAGCTCCGTAAAGGCTTGGGATAATGCTGCTAGGGACATGGACATTGACCACTAACGCCCCCTAAAAGAAGAATTCACACACCCAAACCCTTTGAACAGATCCCAGGACAGAGGTGGTGTAGTCACGGTTATGCTCAGGAGGAGCATAAAGCCTGGTAAACTGTGAGTGCCCAAAGCACAGCCAGCTGTTTGCATTACACAGGACACTCTATTAACATTCACACGGCTAAACTTTGACCTACTTTATATACTGGAGCATGTACGTGCACAAGTATTTCTTTTTTCATTTGTTCTGCTGGGTTATTTTCCTTCTGTTTTTTACTTTAACTTCTCCAATTGCCATATGGGAGATAGAAGAGACTTCCTAAACCAAAAGGCAGGGCTAGCAGTTTGCAATTATGCAGATTCTGTCAAAAAAACCAAAGGCGCATATCAATAAGACGCAGAAAACAGATGAATTAAGCTCTCAGTTGCACTGAAACAAGTTGTTGTCCCATTTTGTTTCAGTGTTTTATGCTTTTTGCAAAAAAACCACATTTTAATCTTCCTAGACTCACCAAGCAGTAAAATACAGTAGAAAAAGATCACCTCTATCTTTAAAATTCTTTTGCCTGAATTCTTTTAGGAAAGGGAAAGGTACTATTAAAAATGAGATACTTAGTGAGGCCATATCTTAGTGTCTAATGTAAAAACAAGTTGTGTAAGAATCCTCAGTTACGAAGCTAAGCCTCACAACAACTGCTTTGGAGTTCACCGGGCCTCTGCCTTTCCTTTTATAGATGAATAATGTGAAGTTCACTCACAACATCAGCTCTGTGCAGCCTCACAGAGCGCTAAGCGTTGATTATCTGAAACCAGCTTCTCCAGCACATAATCAGATCACAAACACCATCTAACAAAGAGTACTGCATTCCAGGTAATACAGCATGATCTACTTAAGTGCATAAGCTATTGTAACTCATAAAAGTAGGTGAAGGTTGTTTCTAAATGTAGTAACTGTTAAACCAATTGGTGAACCAAAGAAATGAAGACCTCTGACAAAAGGAGAGATCACTGTTGTAACCAAACAGCTCAACAAAAGGGCGTTACATTTTTGAGAAGTGCCCCAGTGTAAGGAGATGGTGCTTCTCCATGTCTGCTATGGGGCAGATCTGGCGCAAGCACAGTCAACAAGCAGGCCCAGGTCTCAAGCAGGTGTCTCAGTCCGCTGCACCCCCACGGGCACTGCAGCTCTCATGGCAGCACGCCTGCAGCTGCCAGCAGCCCAGTTCCTGGGCCAAAAGCTGTCCCTGATTTATGACACTACAGAACAAAGATTCAGAAGAAGCAAGCAGACTTGTGTGTCTTCTGCAGCTGTGATCCTGCTTAAAGCACAAGCAATATTTCTCTATAAAACAGAAAAGAGCAGTTCTATCCAGTGTTTTGCCATTATATCATTAACAGCTCTGGTAAACATAAGCATGTATTACAGGCTGTTATGACAACTTATGTCCAAACTCTCGGGGGGACAAAAAAAAAAAAAAAGAACTAAACTTAGCCCTTTTAAAATCCAAACTGAACTTTATATATTTCTTCATACTCTAGTTCTGCATCGGTCATTGATAACGTCAAAGAAATATTTCTCCTTACAAAACATCAGGCTCAAGTTTCTAGGCTTCCCCTCAAATCCTCCAAACCTCCAGTTCATATCACAGAAAGAAAAAAGGAGAAACTTCCAAACATTCTGAGCATCTGCTTCACTAAAAAAAAGGTGACAGTGCTCCCTGCTGACTTTTACTCTGCATGTAGGAATTTAATTTACACTGTGACCAGGAAGAATAGGTGGATAAGGCACTCTGCAGACAGCTAGAAGTAGCCTCACGTTCGCAGACGCTGGTCCTGATGGGGGACTTCACCCATCCAAGTATCTGCTGGAGGAACGACACAGCAGGGCATCAACAACTCACCAAGTTCCCGGAGAGCATTGATGACAACTTCTTGGCCCAAGTGACAGAGGAGGTGGTGAGGACAGGTGCTCTCCTGGACCTCACACTTACCAGCACGGAAGAGCTTGTGGGGGATATGAAGGTCGAAGGCAGCTTTGGCTGCAGTGACCATTAGCTGGCAGAGTTCAGGATCCCAAGAAGCAGGGCAAAAAAGCAAGACCACAACCCTGGACTTCACAAGAACAGATGTTGTCCTCTTCGGTGACCTAACTGAAAAAGCACCATGCAATAAAGGCCCTGGAGGGAAGAGGGTCCAAGAAAACTGGTTGTTACTCAATGACTACCTTCTTCAAGCTCAAGAGTAGTCCATCCAAATGACCAGGAAGTCAGTTAAAAACGCTGGCATGGATGAGCAAAGAGCTCCTGGAAAAACTCAAACATAAAAAGGGAGAATACAGAGGGGGAAAGGAGGGACAGAGAACCTGAGAGGAATATATAGACACTGTCTGAGCATGCAGAGACATGGTTAGGAAAGCCAAAGTCCACCGGGAGCTGAATCTGGCAAAGGATGTCAAAGGCAACAAGAAGGGCTTCTATAGCTACAGAGGTGACAAAAAGAAGACTAGGGAAAACGTGGGCCTGCTGCTGAATGGAGCACAGCACATGGAAAAGGCTGAAGTATTGAATGCCCTCTTTGTCTCAGACTTCTGTGAAACCATTAAGTTTACAACTGTTATTCTTTATTTACAATAAATATAAAAGTATAATAAAGGACAGTACAACCTTAACTTGCCTTAAGTCTAAACTAGCCCAGGGCATTACCAGATAAACTAGAGACAAGGATTCCATTTGCCAGCCAAAACATCCATCAAATAAGATTAAACCTAGCTAAGTAAAACAAATCTTTTGATACACCAAAGAAAGAAAGATCAACATAATGGCACGTGGAATTACTTTTCCAAACCCAAAATAAGAACAAAATTACTTTTCCTCTGTAATATTTTGGCTACTTTGTCTCTGCTGAAGAGGGATATCCTGTGACAGTATGCTATTAGCTTCTCATTATCTCTTTCATTCCTCGGAGTGAACAACATGCTAAAGCAAGGTGTCCTACAGAAGGAAAGCGGTGCTGTGATTGTGGAGAATGCGCCCATGAAGGAAGCAGCACACCTCATCTACAGTTCCAAACATTTCCAAACTACCACATCTCAAGTGTAGGACAAAAATGCCAATAATTTTTAAGGTATATAGTTGTCAACAACAACGATGACATCAATCGCATGACATTTCTGTGGAACGTAAGCAAATGTCAGATCAGAGGCCACTGGGAAGCTACGTAGGTTGGCAGCATGTATGTTCTCATTTAAGCCATCACACTCCTGGCAGCACCCAAGCACTCTGGCCAAGCTGTTCAACAAGGCCACGTTCTTATGCAGGTACTAACCTGCAAGCACAGATTTACCAGAGAGTTAACTTTTCCCTTAGCTCCCACCACCTTTACTCAGCACAGTCTGTATAATCCCCATCTCTGACCTATCAGTAGTCTTCGTAAGTTCCCTGCAGGCAATATAATTGAATACAGCTCCATTCCTGAGCACCTACAAAAAATCAGCATTAATGCTTCAGCGCCACCGTCATGCAGAAATTAGTCCATCGTGAGGCTCCATCCAAACCTCCACAGCGTGAGGGTGAAAGGGTAAGAAACCCCACCATCTGTAACTAGTGGAAACATACTGAGGTTACACATGAAGAAGGAAGGAAGGCTCCAGATCCTGTATCCGACAGATCTGCTTAAAAAGGAAACGCTAATCTGTAAAAGAAGCTCTCCCTATGCAGTGTAAACCTGTCCTTTTAGTACTAAGCGGAGTGAAATGATTTCTATGTGCATGTGCTTGTTTCCAAGTAATGTGTCAAGGAGCAGTTTGCCAGGAAAGCTTCTTTCGTCCTTCCCTATGCACTGCTATACCAGCAGGGAAAGTGAGCCGTATACTGCCGTGATGATGCAATGGAAATAATTGTACAATATCCTACAGAGTGCAGACAAAGACCACAGCAGGGAACTGCCTTTTCTTTCACTTCTAAAGACGAGCACAACAAAGAATTCCTTGCAAAGAATCCTGACGTTAATTAGTATTAATTACCTGTCTACTGATTTATTCTCTAAAGTGGATATGTTGCTAATGGAGCAACAATGAACCTAACAGCCCTGTATTCATATCCAGGAAAAATGTAGCACGTGTACCCACACTCCCATCAATTCTAGATTTTGGCTAAATATTACACAGGAAAAAATCACCTCCCATTAACAAAATGCTTTCATATTAAACAGTAAGATAATCCCTCACTAATCAAGTAGATGTTCTCGCTCAATTTGTATATATGAAGGAGTACAACTCCAGTTAATGGACTGCAGTCTATCTGCCATGCTGACGCTAAAAGCCTAACCATTCCTGGTTTTCTGTACTTTCTACCACTTCCAATGCTATCTCTCTGTCTGCATGAAGTTCCAGTTTCTTGTCCTCCTCTTCAAAAGCCTTCACTGTTATTCACTTCTATTCACCTGCTTTTGTCTTAACATACTAATCTTCCTAGCCTAGTTCTCCCACAGATATGCTACTGCCCTCTTTTATTTTAACTATCCTAAGGCGGGGATATACTCAGAAATTCTTTGCAAAGCCACGAAGTACCTTGTACTTCAAATCCTTAGTCAGACATGATCTAATCTGAGAACTCTTTGTCAAATATAGCCCTACTACAAA
>Ga0181612_178249_pt1 | contig 13311 bp, 2 predicted proteins | sample HoacroProtozoa21_FD_119630 | JGI IMG/M metagenome (GOLD analysis project Ga0181612, IMG submission 119630) | Hoatzin crop microbial communities from Cojedes, Venezuel. Combined Assembly of Gp0051906, Gp0051904, Gp0051908
AGGGTGACGGAGCACTGGAACAGGCTGCCCAGGGAGGTTGTGGAGTCTCCTTCTCTGGAGATATTCAAGACCCGCCTGGACAAGGTCCTGTGCAGCCTGCTGTAGGTGACCCTGCTTCGGCAGGGGGGGTGGGCTAGATGATCCCCAGAGGGCCCTTCCAACCCCTACCATTCTGTGATTCTGTTTATACACTGAGAGGAGAGTGGAAGTATGTAGCTTCTATATGTGGTTTGCGTTTCATACACGGTGTGAGCAAAAATCTTGAATTTTGTGCTCAAGCTATGTGGTTGGAAAATATCACTACCATTAATGGGAACCTGAATAAGGACTGCAAATCTTACTTGTTATAAAGCACAACTAGTTCCTAATGTTTCAAGATAACATATAATTGTTTTCAGTGGTCGCAATCCAGTAAAACTGGATTTCTGGGAAGAGTTCTTATCTAACAATGGGTAGAAAATGGTTTCCATGTAAGGATAGGTGCAGTCTACACTAAATGAATGGAGGGAGTTGTAAAGCCACATATGCTCTGTAGCACAGGTCCTGTTGACTGACTCCGACTCCAGTGTGAGATTTTATCAGCAAGTGTGAACTATCCTTTGCTTCACAAAAGAACACTAAAGATTTCGCATTTTGTATGTACATTCTAAGTAAGGCTGACCCCAAATTTTTGAAGTTTTTTTAGTGAATCTGAGACATTTATCGTTAGGGCACCTACCCATGGTTCAGAAAAAATTAGTTCCAGTAACTGTCAGATTCAATGTCAGTATCCCCAAATAAGTGTCCCCAGACATTCCAAGAGAATAAATCAGTCACTAGAATATCACTTCAGCTTCACTGTAGATCAGTAAGTGTTTATTAACAGAAAAAGAAATGGTTCCAGTAAAAAATACAAAAAAAACCTCTTTAATATCTTGGGATGTGGAAAGCTACACTTCAAACCCCTGGAATGGGCTAGTCACAGTGGGGCTCTTGAGTTATAGCTGCATATGTCCCTAGCATGTGTCAAAACCACTTGGCTGTTGAGTAGCTGCATGCATGGTTTCAAAGTCTTGGCTTTCCATCTTGGTCTTGATATAGGACCACCCTGCCTGAATTTTCAAATAGCTGTAGCAATCTCCTACCTTCAGTCATAAATGTCAATAAACCATATCCAGCCCACAATGAGTAGCTGAATGACTTCTTGTTCTTACTGCATTCATAGCTGCATAACTAAGAAGCTCACATATGCAGATGCCACACTTTAGGTAAACATAATTTATACATAAGTTAAAGAAACTCAGTTATACGTCTCAAAGCTGCCTAATATTAGCAGTATAAAAAGATTACCACCTGTCTCAAACATCACCAGAGTCAGCAGAAAAGGATCTGAAAAAATCAGTGAACAGCTGGTAAAGTCCACTGAAAATTCCTGAGACCAGAATGAGGAAAGAACACATGTAAAAACATAGAATAAACTAGCAATGCAAGCGTATCCTTAGAAAACCAGGCCATAGAAAACAATTACCATGAAAACTCCTATAAGACAGGAAGAGATGAAGCATAGTTTGTTATACTAAAGGGTAAAATATCTGTCATGCAGTCAGCTAAAAGTGTTGAAATAAAACCTCTCCTAGAACAAAGCAAGTTATACCACATGAGCTCATTTCTCATTACAGCTTGTTAAATCTGGAAAAGAACCAAAATGCAGGAACTGGAAACCTTTTATAGAAGTACACCTAAAAGGCATGCAGATTATCAGTAAGACCTCAGCCACCTGTTATCCAGCTTCAGGTTCTTAAGTAAACACAGATGCAGCAAACCTAATCTCTCGAGAAAAAGAAAAGTTTAAGCGGAATGTAGAAAAATATCCTTATCCATTGCACTTCTCTTATAACACCCATGCTGAGAGATAATGATTTTTGAATGGAACAATTAATGACGTCTTTTCACACCAAGTGAAATTACTCTATAATGAGGTTTAATGTGTTAGAATTGAGGTGGAATTTATCAAAAAATAGATAAAAGCTTTATCCAAGGTGATAGGTAGTACACAGGGTGGTTAGGGATGCAGCGTTCCGAAGAGCATTCTCACCACAAATTCTTACCATGCAGGTAAAGCAAATGAAATAGTTATGTGAGGAAAAATGCATGGCAGATGAAAGCTGAGAAAATAACAAACCATAGGTTTTAAACATTAAAACGACTGCTTAATAAACCCTAATAGACTTTGTAACTCTATGTGATGTATCAGGTTTATATACCAGCCTACTGGAAAAAAAGGAAAGCTTTACCTCTGTGCATCACTGAGCTGTGCCGCATTTCAGAAACATTTTCACTCTCTGAATAAAATTTTAAACAAGCCAAATGTGGACACTTTGTCACGACTTCTCATCAGGGAAGCCAGGAATATCAATAAGGTGTAGAATGGTAATCATGTGCCATGCTCTTTTCCTCTGCAACATGAAGTACCACCTCACTCCAGCACAGAGAGGGAAGTTTTGCTAGATCTGCTGCTGCTCCAAATCAATCCCCAGCAGCTTCTTTGCACTACATGAATCTTAATATGCATATCAGGTCTTTGTGAAGTGTAAAGAAAAATCATCATGAAAGAACAAAGTGCAAGGATGATCAATGAAAATGCAAGGTTAAATAAAACCAAACCAAACCCACACAAATGGTATTTCAGTACAAATCGGGATCTTAGAATCTCATAATTATGCACTCAGGGAAATAAAAGAAGATACACAGTCAATGAAATAATAGATTTGAAATGGTAAAGGTCTGAACACACTGTGGATGAAATCCTCTTCTGTGCAGATGAGCAGTGACAGGCCGGTGCGCCAGCAAGCAGAGCACAAGTGAGGTTTAGCTGGTGCTGCAGAGGGGTGAATTTAGTTCAGAATGGTTTGGGCTTTGGGAATAGAGCCAAGAACACCAGTACGCAGCTTGATAGAGTAGTTCTATTACTTCACCACTATTGTTCAGCCTCAGCTACCTAGGATAAGAAGAATGTACAGTCTATTAGTTATGACTTTAAAAAATAAGTCTTTTAACAGCTTTAGAAAGTCCTGCAGGTAATTCCATCATAAGCGGATCAAAAAACAGTCGGGGACAGTGAACATCAAAGTTTGGTTGCCATTGATACATACTGAAACATCAAGGAGTGTCTATATTACAGCTTCAGTAATTAGCATAAAATAATATTTAAACTAGATAAAGGTAATTCTTTGCACTTGTATGAATCCTAGTCACCCTAACAAACCAGTTGGCAAGTGTAAAAAAAACTTCGAAGTAGAAGAAAGACTTTGAAATGCAGCTGTTGTTATGATGGTCTATCCAGTGTTCCAGTAGGTTTGAGCAAGTGCCGGGGAGAGAAAGAAGTGAAATCAGATGAATAGAAATTGCAGCAGAAATCATCATAGCTGAACAATTGCCAACATCCCTAACTAGAATGTATCCACAGACACTAGAGCTCATACTTCCACTTCATTAAAGAGGGACTTGGAATATTCATTAAGCAAAAATCTCTTTTTTTTTTAGCTGTGTATTTTGTATGGGTACAAGAATCTGCAAAGGGCAATTCATAGGTAAATAAATAGGCTGTGAAGAATGTACACAACCCTTTACCTGTTTTTCAGGAGTTTTAGGGTAAAAAAAGATGAAAAGTGGATACAGCCTTAAAGCAGAGAAGCAAGTAATCAATTAGTATGGTAGCCCTGATTTTATGCAATGCATAGTTAATCTTTCATCTACTCACAACAAATTTAAGCACTGTATTATTACCAGACGATACTTGGGGTACTTAGAAACCTGAGTAGAAATCTAACAAATATTTCTTGAAAGAACAATTGTCTGTCAGAACGGACTTACTTCATTAGGACTGTGTAGCAAAATGAAAGCTCATCCACATTTTGCTTAGACAGATTTTTGTTACGAAGTCTCTCACGTCTTGCTCTTGGGACCGTCAATCATTGACACAAAGGAAGAAGAAAGTCTGGTGGTAGCAAAAAATGTCCCCCCCACTAAAGAATCAAAAATTAGAAATCAAAAACATTAGCCAGTGTACTAATCCAAAGAAAGGTATAACATTTTTATCAGCTTCATTTCAGCTCACATCAAGATGCAAAAACCTGTATAGGTCAAATAAATAATTTCTCATAATACATAACAGAAGCAGAAGGGAATTATAATTTCTCTCTGCAGATTGATAGACTTTCTACTGAACTTTCCACTCAGCTCAGCTGAAGTTCAGCTAACTTATGGATAAAACAGAAAATGCTGGAACTTCTTTGAAACATAAAACATCAAAAGTCAACAATGCACATCCAGGGAGCAAATGTTCGCAGAGTGAAAAATGTGTATAGTAGCCCTACGTGCGTAAGCTGTTACAACTGGCTAATGTTTTTTTTCTGCTGATTTCCCTAATCTGACTTTATTGTAAACATCAGATGCTTACTTGGTTGATGTCTTCAGAGAATTCCAGTCTTTGTAGTAACCCAAAGTAACTAAGCAAACAGGTTCAATGTCAACTGAGAGCAGACACTAGTCAGGTTATGTTCTGATCTGTGTTGGTCTGTGAATTATAATCCTCATTTACATTACAATTGCTCTTAGAGGTCTTTTCTGTTAGCAGTAATACTAAACCCTATCCAAAATAGTTGAATAAATAATCATGAAACCTAAAAAGACTGTGAGATAGGGAATTAGATGATTAAATATATAAGTTTCATTTAAAAACTAGGAGAATAAAATCAGGGGCCTTACAGAAAATAGCCTGTGTCAGTGCTAGATTCTGGACTCACATCTTCCAAGGTATTTTTATCATATGTGACCAAACTTCAGCATTAATGTTACACGACCTGTTACAGGATTAATGTTCTAGTATAGTTTACAAGTAGAAACTCAGGCTCTGCGGATTACTTACTATTACAGACTGTATTTTCACCTGAGTGCAGGAAAAAATCCAACTGCCATGAACACTGCATGCTTATTCTAATGAAAACACACAGAACAGAAAGACAGGTGGGTTTGTCCCCTTTATTTAGCTTTTGGTTTTCCGTGAAAGTAGATACAATTATGTGCTGGGACACAGTTTTACAAGCAATTTAAAAGCCTTTAAATGGGAAACAATATTTAGGCTTTACAGAAGCACAATGTGACAGCCAAATATCAGTAACATCAAACCAAAAGAAGTTAAGCAACTGCAACAGGTACAGATCTAAGGTAGTGAAGTACATCAGGCTGCAGAACCTGAGATCAAATACTCCCGATTTTCTTTTTACCCTTTGGGGTCGTTTCTCTAATAAATAATTCACAGATTGCAGTGCAAAGTAGTTTGCATACTGACAAGATTAAAAAGAATACTTTGTCTGGGTTAAATTTACAATCTGAAACCTTCCTTTAAAATGTCAAGCAGCTAATTAATTTAAAATAGTTTGCCCAGCAGAATCTCTGACCCTGTCAGAATAATTTCATTTCTTGAGGGTGAAGGGGATATCACATTTATCTTTGTGGAATCTCTAGTTTGTTTTCTTCTTCCTTTCTCCTCTCTTCTTGCCATTTATTAGCTGTTTCATAAAGGCGCACTGGATCAAAAATTAATGGCACAATATTTTCCTCATCAATTTGTGACAATAAAGTAAACACTGACTGCAAATTGCCAATGAATAGGGAATAGAGTACAAGTCAGACCTCTTGGCTTGAACAGAAGATGAGCATTTTCTGCAGAGAGCTCTCCCCTGCCTAGCATTCAGACAAGCATTTTGAGTAGCAGTGGGAAATGCATAAATTCAACAGTATGGAGATTCACTTTTGGCATAGCAGAGCATCCTGTCCCACATGTGCACTGTAGTGTGCTTTCTTATGAATGAATGCCTAAATACATGACAAACAGCAGGATTTTTGCATCTGCTCTTCAAGCCAGGCTTACTGGTGTAAAATTTTATTTGAAATTGTGTCACCTCAGCTAATCCCTGAAGGCAGTGTGAAAGAGATTAAACAATGCAGTAACACTATTTGGTGGCTTAATTCTAAGTTTGTATGGTTAGGTGGGAGAAAGGGGGACTGGAAAACAGAAAGGTGCCTGAAAAGGGAATATAATTAATTTTCCTGAATGCATACTGAATTTTTTTCTTAGAAGGAGATTGTGACATTGTGTATTAACTGGTTAAAACAAATGCCATTCCAACTAACTATTCAAGACACAGTAAGGTGATCTTGATTTTCTTCAAGCGCAAGAAGTCACTCCAAGCTTGGCTTCTTCTGAAATTCAAGGAAATCTTAACTGAAACATTTATACATTGGAAATATTAATCTCAAAATGTATGGCTAGTTTTTTATGCAAATTCAAATTAAAGATGTGCTGAAGTACTTGAAATTGTTTGGGCTGCTTAACTGTCCTACATGCTGTCTGAGCTTTTGAACTTTACCGTTGTTTATCTTTCGTGTGACAACCCAATGTACACCTACTTTTTCTCCTCTAGACATTTCCTGTGTCCAACCAAGTCATGAATCAGCCTATTTATAAATGCCTATCCTTCAGGAATCAGACCAGAAAAGTGAAAATAAAAGAAGAATCTTCTGCATTCTGTACTGAAACCTTGAACTGGACAGCAAGAGTATGAAACTGTCTGTGCTGGAAGATGCTAATTTTCAGTGGCATCTGAGCAGGGACACTGGGACCCCTCAAGCACCATTGTTCTCTCAGAGTTTCAACTGATGCCTCGCATATTCCCTAACATGCTTATTTTGGCTCAGTGGAGTGGAGACTCTTCATCAGTAAATAGAGAACACATCAGCGGAATGAAGGTAAAATCCTGCTTGATTTTTCGAACTTCACTCATCCTCAGTCCTGAAATTGTACAGCAACAGAAGAAAAAATTTTGAGAGTCCATGTCGAGGGTATTTTAGGATGTTATGTCATTCACTGCCCAACGTTTCTGCTGATCTTCGTCTTCTCCTGGAAAGCTTTGTTCAGTCATTAGCTTTCAGGAAGTAACTCAACCAAGTTTCCATTAGGCCAGATTCCGTTCCTGTAGTTGAAAATACAGTCATTTCCTTCCTGGCCAGACATTATCCATACAGGGAAAGAAACCATGGAGCTGGACACAAGGCCAGAACATGATATGCTGATGAGAGTTTTTATTTGATTTCAAACGAGTGAAGACAAAAGTATCTGAAGCAGCTTTTCCGGCCTGATTCATCTCAGTCTCCCTCCTGACTATAAACTTCATGTGTAAAATGTGTTCTAAAGATGGGACAAGGATATATGTCACATTGCTAATTCCCCAGCAATGAGAATACTTATTGTTCCATTGAAATGAGTGGAGCTCTGCCTAACATTCAATCATCTTCAGCATTCCCTATTCAGTATGAAGTGATTTCTTCTTGTCTGGTGATGTTGTGCAAACAGTCAGGTTAGCATAAAATAGCTGTCTGAACCTTCTCTTCTCCAGCATATGAGATTTTTGAGTGAAAGAAAGCAATGTATTTTTCATGACACTTTCAAGCAAATATGTGTCTCACCATAGAAAAAGAAGTGACTTCTCTTAATAATCCTTACTGAGGAAAGCACTTGAATACTCCCAAATCAGACACTTATCTGAACTGCCTGTGACTATTTCATGTCAAATATACTACATTCAGGCCTTGATTCATTGAGATAAAAAAGCACAGATCTAGTTTCAATCCATGAATGATAGTTCCAGCATCAGCAGAAAACTTGGTGTAATTACAGACAACCATTTTAAGAAAATTTTTAAAAATTATCTGCTTATTGGGAGTGTCTCTCCCCAAAGATCTTTGGAATGAATCTCACGCTCCACTCTAAAAAGTCATCATCTTCCTTTCCGTTAATGAGAATTTCAAAAATGAATGAACAAAAATTCTCTTTATTCAGCAGCAGTCATGAAAGTGTTTGCCCTTTTTTGAGACTATGAGTTTATGCCTCTTTTCCACAAATAACTATACTGCAGACTAGACATGCACTGCTTTGAAGATAACAAAACCTGTCTACGTCTCTATTCCAATGACACCAATATCTTGCCTTAAGAAGCTACATTTGGAATTTATGGTTTGTAAACTTAGATCTACGGTAGGAACAGTTTGTCATGGATTCATAGAATGTGTTGGTTTGAAAGGGACCTTAAAAGATATGTAGTTCCAAATCTCCTGCTGTGGGCAGGAACCTCTTCCACTAGACCAGGCTGCTCAAAGCTCCATCCAACCTGGCCTTGAACAATGCCAGGGAGCGGTCATCCACAGCTTCTCTGGGCAACCTGTTCCAGTGCCTCACCACTCTTTTAGTAAATAATTTCTTTCTTATATCAAATCTAAATCTTCCCTCTCTTAGTTTGAAGCCACTACGCCTTGTCCTGTCACTACATGCCCTTGTAAAAAGTCCCTTTCCATCCTTCAGACTTGTGTGAACAAATATGATTTATCGTATATGCTTACAGAACTCATAAACAGGTGATAAATGAAGAAAAGAATCTTTTTTGTTGTGTGAATGGCCATACTGACAGTTTAAACTCATTCATGAACAGAGGATAATAGCTAGTCCACAAGACAGATGTAGTTAATCAAAAAACAAACTGCATATATTGGTCTATTAGTATGTTTTGTGAACATCATGAACATACATAGCCTACCCTGTAATTACTGTTTACAGAACATTTAGCATTCTCATGTAAAAGCAGCTGAATTATTTGTTATGTCAAAACATCTAGGATAAAATAAAACCGTTTTCCTCATCAGTGAAAAGGTAGGTACGCTATGAATTTTAATATGTTGTCAAATATTCTGACAACAAACTATGAACAGAACTTCCATGGTGTTAATAAAAGAACAGCTGCTGGGGGACTGGAAGGTGAGAAATTATATTCAAGGTATGAAAGACAGTAAATGTATTAATACCATTACAAACATTCTCAAATTATTTTAATTCTTTAGTATAACTTTTTTAGTTTTCAGACTTATACACTCTAACAGTAGTCTTGGAAATGCCTTGAAACTACTTTCCAGTAGCTTTGTTATGAGCCATTGTTTTATCACACATTTTCATTTGTAATACATCCTTTCAATAAGCATATCCAGTAACGTCTCTTTTCTGTAACAGCAATGACTTATCTCTACAAATCCACAACAATGCCTTCACTACAAGCTTATCAGCAACATAAGACCAAGTTGAACACGTTTCTTTTCATACAGAGTTTTGATCTAAAATGCGGTGCTTAAAACCTGTTTTGTCATGGGCAAAGTTAACTGCATCAGAAAGATGCACAGTTCTTTCTTCCTACTGGTGCAGTCAGACTTGAGGGCAAAGCAGGGAAAAAAAGGAGGGAAGCATGTTTTGGCTTTCACTCTAGCACCACAGACTGCCTTTTCCTTCCTCAGGTGTCTGAAAACTGATGTTGTACCTGTTTAAAGTTAAGCATCTGTTAAAGGTTTGGCACTTCAAACTAAATAGTAAAATTACCACATATCTTTATGGTATTTCAGATGAGGAGGTGTCTCGCAAGACAGGTAATAGGTCAACTATAATCTATTAAATTCACAGATTGGACAAATCACAAAGTAATGTGCTGTAGGGCTAGTATAAACTGATATTTACAGGCATGCTGGATGGTTAAAGAGCTCCTTTTCATCCTCATCTTCTCTGGAGCTTATAGCAATCCATGATATGCTTATGGGTTTTGTATCAGTAAAATCATTAACATGTATTATTTCATTAAAAGTTCATAAAATCTGGAAAAAAGAAATATCTGAATTCCACAGTGTGTGCTTCCTCAGAGTTTATATCCAATGCATTGTCACAAAATTATCAGTTTTACCCTCCTTCATATGCGAAGAGTTACTCTATATTTAGTTTGGACCACAACGCAAATATTAAAGAATGTTCGGGGAATACGACAGAAGCTTTAGAAAAGATCTTCAGTAAGAATTCAGCTAAAGAATTAAGGACAATCACTCCATTTTAACATGTCTGATGTTATTCAGGAATCTTAAATGAGCCTTTTTCTGGGAAAAAAAGAGAAGTTACTAATAAATACAAAATCAGACAATTTAGGGAAGTCACTTTTGAAATTTGATTTTCAAAGTATATTACCACCTTAATGAGACAATATTCTCCTCTGTCCAAGTTCCATGCCAAATGTAGCTGTAAAGAGTCATTCTGTTACAAAAGTAATAGGTTTTTAAAGAACAGGTTGCATTGTGATTGATATATTTATATATTTTTCTATATATATTTTCTCATTACTATTTTTCTCACACTTTCTACAGATTTTCACTTATTAATTATCATTTATATAATATTTGAGACATGCGAATAATTTGTAATATCTGACTCCCTCAATAAACTAGAGCTTACAGAATAATATATTCTAATTAGATTTGGACCATGTCTCAAAACTGGAGGAGTGCTTTGGCCAAAGAAAGCAGAGAAAAAATTTATTCAGAAGATAAATTCAGAGGTTTGCAAAAGCAGAATTTAAAATGAAACTCATCTCCCAACTTCCTTGAACTCTCCCAGATAATTTTCATCTTACCAAAGAATAAGAAAATGGCAATCAAACAAGGTAGACAGACACAGAAATACAAACTGAAGTTTATTAAAAGAACTGTGAGACCTCAAATTTGTGATCACCATCCTGCTTTCATGAGCCAGGCAAACGTAAAGTAGAGGAGTAACATGGTAAAGAGAGACTGCTCTACGTTTCGCACCTGCCTTTGAACAAGAGGGAATTCCTGCAGCAGTTTTCCATTACAAAGCTTTTATCATTCCTTTTTCTGCCAAAACCACAGAAACCTGTAAAGGAGTTTATTAATGTGGACATCTATACAGCAGCAGAACATTTTATTTGATTTGGACTTGGGACAATTCTGGTGAGTTTGGCCAGGCTGACAAGCTAATCCTTGTATCCAGGAATGCCTTGTGCCTGCCCTGTTTTCTTCCAGCAGCATTTTAATTTTTTTTTATAACATGCTATTCCCATGCTTACATGGAAGAAGAGTTAGCAGCTCGTTTGGATTTCCTGTCATTTTACTAGTTACCATGGAGTATAGAATAGGCCAGATCCTCATATTTTAGGAAGGCTTGCTTCCATTGATATTAGTGAGAGTCAGCTCAAACCTAAAGAACACTTGCACAGCTGTTAGTCAGCTGGAATTTCCCATTTATTAAGGTAATACACATTTTTCTGAAGTTGAGATTACAGACCATAGGTTTAACTGTTCTGTTCCTGGTCTTTTTGCTGAGACAAGGTGAGGGTTTACCGATTTTCATTACAGTGTTTTAAGTGGTGCAGCTCCTCTCCCACTACGAACTAGGCTGCAATAATTAAATTCTGTCACTGAGACAAATGAATGAGAGTAAATTAGCAGAAGTGACCTTCTACTGCAGCTAAAATGGGCCACTGGATTTGAAGCAAAAATCTGCTGAGGAAATACAAGTGATAAACTTGTATTTAGCCTTCTTAGCCCCTAATCACATAGTAAATAAACAATGCAATTCTCTTTCTTGGTCATTGAAATTTGGAGGAAACCTAGAAACCTTGGAAAGCCTATTCTGCATCCTATGAGAAATAATATCAAGTTTAAAGTGAAGGGATAGTGTCACTAACTGCAAACTGGCTTTTGGATCTGTGAAGAACAGACCTATTTCATTTGCTGCAGTGCTTTGTTAAGCACTTGTAATTCTCAGAACAGACCTTCAGAAGGCATTTCTCTGGATTGTCACTAAATTCTGTCAGCTCCTTCAATGATGGAAGCCTCCAGTACTGTGAGTATGATTAGGTGCAGAGGAATCTAAGGAAACCATCAGCAAGCACTCAACTTTCTTCACGCCCTTGCAATGCTGCAGCTTGACAGAAGGTAAATTCTGACAGCTGATTTCACAGAGTTTTACCCAAAGCAGGATATATCTCCTCTACTAGGGATATCAAATCCTTGACCTTTGCTTCTTTTACCTCCTTTACTTTTGATTTAAAAGATTAGAAACACTTTAAAAAATACTATCACCTTCTCAAATGCCTTGACAAATACATCGAAAAAATCATATAGAGGGAATAAAAGCATTCTGCTTAGCACACAGAAAGACATTCCACTGTAAGGCAGAGTATTTGGAAACCTCCAGCCCCTCACAATTTGATCTTTTTATGTGGAGAAAGGTGCTTATATAAGGCAAAGTTTCAGCTTCTGCATGAATACCTTTTCTCCTGTCATTTATTATCATTGTATTACTATTATCACCATCAATGTTGTGGTTATTTTCCTGCCTATGCCAGATACACTCTTCAAATATTTCATCCATAAGAACTTTAATATTTAGACAGCAGATGGAGACAACTGACTGTACCAAAGACTGCAGGCTAAAGATAGCAGCCTTTTAGTTATGTCAATAGTATTCACACTTGTCTTCAAAATCATGGAATAATGGCATATCTATGCATCTCCTGAGTCATTTGCTTTGGAAAGGGAACTAGGATGTACTCTTTTTACAAGACTTCAATGCACAGGGTGTGCTGTGATCTGATTCTTAAGACAGACGTGCATGTCTGCATATTTCCATGGAGTTGTGTCACAGCTAGAAATCTGTAGTTTAAAAATCTTGAAGTTTTGATTTGGGGTGCCATAGCTTAAACACCAATCATCTAGAACCCTTGTGTGATACAGCCAGTATTTTCCACCATATTTTGTACTGTCAGTCAGAAGCATTTATATAGATGAAGGCATATCACAATAAGCAATAGTTTATCGGACTTGCAAAAAAAGCATTGCAGAACTTGCCCCAGTATTCACCATGTTATAACTTGAACTGCTTAGTCATGAGAGAAGAAAAGCACTTATGCATAGGTATACATGTATGTGTATGTATATGTACCAATACACCTCATTTGCCCCAAAAGTCCTGAAATGATAGAGCACAGCTATGGGAAACTCAGGACCCTTTAGGATGTTTGATAGAATATTATGGGATGGGAATGTAGAAGCAGGGCTATAGCTGAAGCCTTAAGCATTTTGTGAAACCACCCTGCACTCTCTGTCATCATCTATCCTGCTGAGTCTCCTCAAAACAGTGGTTTGAAGCAGGTAAAAAATGACTAAACAAAATTGCTATGAACAAGGACCTGCTTTGCTACAGAGAGAGAGAGACAGGAAAGAAAGAAAGGAAAGAAAGGAAAGAAAGGAAAGAAAGGAAGGAAAGAAAGGAGAGAAAGGAAAGAAAGGAGAGAAAGGAGAGAAAGGAGAGAAAGGAGAGAAAGGGAGAAAGGGAGAAAGGGAGAAAGAGAGAAAGAGAGAAAGAAAGAGAGAAAGAAAGAGAGAAAGAAA
>Ga0181612_101801_pt1 | contig 13310 bp, 6 predicted proteins | sample HoacroProtozoa21_FD_119630 | JGI IMG/M metagenome (GOLD analysis project Ga0181612, IMG submission 119630) | Hoatzin crop microbial communities from Cojedes, Venezuel. Combined Assembly of Gp0051906, Gp0051904, Gp0051908
CCACAGGAAAGGTGTTTCTGAATTGGAGTCATGCAAGGTTCTAGAGGAAATGGAAGAGGATCTCAAGCAACAGACTCTACGAAAAGTTATTTCAAGATAGGATCATCTCTATGTATGCAGCAACTGTTCAGGCTAAATTGTTAAGAAAAGTATAGAGGCATTACAAAGGTACAGATGGGTGACACATACATATTCTGACACTGCACCAGTACTTAACGCTGCCTACTAAGGAGTCAGTTCTCAAGCATGACTTCCCTGCAGTTGAAAATGTAAGCAGAGCAAATTCATACTGGATGTGACTGAGTGCTAAGATTTCACACTGCAGTCATATTGACAGCCACGTAAGAATAACTCAATAATGCGTTCATGCAGAAAGGTAACACTAATATTGAAGAGCTTTCATGGAATGTAACGTCTCGCGTTAAAACAGACATCCAGTAAGGACATCATGGAAATCTAGCACACTAAATTTGGTCAGACTTGAAGGTGGAGGAGGAGATCATGTTAAGCAAGCAGCTTGCATAACGAACTTCAAACAAAATTTCCAGCTTACAGGCTTGGGTAATTGCAGCTCAGGTAAAAGGCCAGATGGCTTTACCTTGGAAAAAAGCTTTGGTCAAGTCACCTTCCCGTGGTTACACAATGACTGTACTTATTAGAAAACTGGTAAATGACAAAAGAATGTGGGAAATTAATATCCCAAATCAACCCAGACTGCATACTTCAGACTGAAAATTTGAAGAACAGGGTAGATGCATCTGTGCATGCATGCACACACACATGTACAAATACAAACAGGGTGTATTATCTCACCGAGGGAAAATATTTATGATGAAATACCGAGGGTTTTTGTGTGCATTTTGTATACATGGGACACTAGTGAAAAATACCTAGATATACAATATGGCAAGGTGAAGACAAGCTTAGATTTAGTTACCGCTATCTTCTGCTAGTTTTTTGGTAATTCTAAATAAAACATACACATGTACTATCTCTTACCCTGCTCTAAGAAATACACAGTTACAATCGTTTAGATGTAAGAAAGTTTCCAACTAATTTTTTGCATTTTAAGTTACCTCCAGTGGCTACCAGAGCAGGCTAATATGGAATTCATCATAGTCTATAATCAGATGTCAATCTCAAGTAAGGATAATGTTAATCCAATTTAATTTTCATAGCTTTGTTTTAGCAGTGAAATTAAATCAATAGCAGACAGCACCTTTGCTTACTAACACATCTGGAATTATAACAATACAAAAAAGAAAAGAATTATTCAATTTCTGCCCTCTGTTTTAAGACTAACATTTGCTAGTGCTAGTCTCCAAGGAACTGATTTTTTTTTTTTTTTCTGCTGATAAAGACTTCATAAGGTTGTAACATCTGTTCTTAGTACCTTCCAGTTTGGCCCCAAAGGTCCTCTCTTCGTCTTAACTGACTGGAATAATGCAGGGTCTTCATCAGCTTTGTAGTCCTGTAACACAAAAAAACCCCTGAGAGTCAGAAACAAACTCGTATTCAATATCCCACTGTATTAAGCTTCTGTTCAAGACTACCAAATTGATTCTCCTGAGTGGTCTGGAGCAGGACAGGTGGAGCACCTCTGTTAGGCTGACTCAAGCTTGTGTCGAACACACCATCACACCCGCTCATTCACTGCATATCACCAGTGGTGCTCATTGTCTGCTTATACTACGACATAAGCACTACCCTCTCAGTTTTGTAAACTTCTGAGGGGAAGAGAAAGCAGTAATACAGAAACTAGTGTGCCAACATTTTCCAAGCTGCAACATATGTCCACTTCTGAAAATGCAGAACAGAAAGGGAAGAAGGCATAAACAAGCTAGCTTGCAAAGTTAGAAACTGCGTAACCTCCATCTGTGAGACATCACCAGGCTAAGCACAGAGAGGGCACAAGGCAGCAGTCTGAGTGGCACTGCTTTACAACTGACATCACTGCGTACCAGGTCACATACAGTGGGGAAAGAAGCTAATAGCAGTAGAGCTGAAAACAACAAATGCTTCCAACATATGGATTTACTTAATTTTACTGATGAGGGGGTATGAAAATGAAGATGCTACTTTGGAACTTAGGAAAGGATTAAAAACTCTGACCTCAGTAACTGAGAACATGTAAGGTTTACACAATGCATGAAAAACATCAACCTAAGAATACCATTACACCCATGCAACGAAGGAGAACGGTAAAAGTTTAAGTTGCTCTAAAGCAGAACAAACGCTAGGTGGGAGCTACAGAAAAGCCCAAGAAAGTTTATCAGAGTTTAAGGTCTCATTTTTAAAAATAATTTTCAATGAGGACAAAACTTGCAGAACACTGAGTGAAAGAAATACCACCAGAAAAGCAGCTACTGGCATTCCCCACACCTCACATCAGGGAGTTGTTACAACGGATCACATTTGCAAACAGCTTCTAAGATGAATTAAAACTAAACCTTCACCTTTTTAATGCATCTCTCTGTATTCAAAATTAAATACTATCAGCAGCAAGACAGACAAATTAAAAAAAACAGCTCTCTGAATATTAAAACTGAAATATTAATGCTTCTTCTGATGCACAGGGAAATCATCTCACTTCATCTCTGCTGCAGACAGCGTGTTTTGGAGAAACAGCTTCCCTAGACAACTGAGTTACAAAGTTCTTGTAGACAAAGGCATGAACATAAGCACACGTAAAATAAATCCGAACACTGTAACATCACAGAGCAGGAACTGTCAGACGGAGTTATACAGCAGACCACTCTAACATTCTCAGCGGCCAGTAACAGACGCTTCACGGAAGGATGCAAATAACCCAAGACAGAGCTATCGCTCCAAGCAGTGAGCAGTTTGGTCTTCCCTGTTCTGTGGAGTTTTTTTTCTGGAAAGGATATAAACTCTTCCTTTAAAGGATCGTGTAACTTGGTATTCCTCTCCACTTTTATTCTTGGCCTCAGTTGCACCCTGCAGTAATTAGTGACTAATGAATTACGAACTGTGCAAAAGTACTTCCCTCTCCCTTTGTTCTGAAGGGTTTTCATATTTATTCACCAGGAAAACCCCAAACGAACCTAGGAAAAACAATTCACACACAAGAATTACAATCAAGTTTCCTTAGCCCTCCCAAAACACTTCCATTTCCCTAATTTTCACGTTTTACTCACGTGACTTGAATTCAACAGATGGTACTAGTGCGTATACAATTGAGGAGCTACTACATGAACTCATAGTTTCAGCTGTCAGAAGTACTGAAGATCACATGTAACACGCCAGTTTTCGAATCTAGATTCTTCCATAAGCATGAAGGAATGAAGGCTACTACTAGACTGAAATTCCAAATCCACAGAGCAAGGCTACACAAATTAGTTATTAACGCCTTCATAACCATTTTGACATTTACAACGCACTTTTGCAAGCTAGACAGAACTAGAAAATCCAGAAGTCCTCTCAGAGGAGTCTCCTTTCACTTACAGAAAATCAGCTGTTACTCTCTGATACTTTCTTCTCCCCATTTTTCTCTCATTGTTCCTAGTTGTTAATGTACTTACCTACACCCTGTATTAAAATAGGCTGAAGAAACCTTTTAATAGATTTTTCTTTTCCAGCCATTCTGTAATTAATGTATCTAGAAAGCATTAATAGGTATTCAGATAAACTTCCATATACTTCCATACATACTTTAAGAATTGAGAAAATATTTCCTAGAAACATCTGAGTCAAGACATTCAACCACATTGTTAATCAGTATGTTTCATGAACTTCCACCAAATAGTATTTTCCTCTATTTCTCCCTCTAAACTGAAGCAATACGTTTATTTAAAGAACCCATACAATAGCCAGCCAGCTTTAGCAGGGTGCTCTCACAGGTGCTAAGTTAAAATATTATCTACCTCACAGCGACAATCTGAGGCATCAGCATAAGCACTGTACATGAACATTTACATTCAGCAACACTTCAGTGTTTTCACTTCAGTGTTTTTTTTAAATTCAGTCCACTGGAATTATTATCATTTCAGAAAGACTAATAGCAATATTTGTCATTTGAATTTTAGCAAAACCCCGCTTATTTATGATTTTACTGGAATAAATGCACATGTCCTTTTTACAAACACCAAAAAGAACAAATATATCCCTTCATGTACGATAGCTTTAGCACATGGTATAGAGCCCTAGCTCTCCATTACTGCTGCATGTGAGCAATAGCACAGAGCAAGACGGCCTGCTGGCTTTGTTCGCAGTCTGTCTCCTCCACGAAACCCACAGGGTAGGCGAGCAGAGGGCACACAATTTACCGTGCTTGCCACCAGCTGTAAACTTCTCATCTCATTGGTTATTTCTAAACACTGTGTGTGAAGACAGTTGCAACCTACTCAAATCCTCAGGTCCTGCATATTCTGGAGGCTGAGTGTGATGCGCTGGGTGGGGTTTTATTTTGTGTGGGTTTTTTGTGTTTGTTTTCTTACACAATTCTTGGGTGGGGGAAAAAAGGCATCTCTGTGCCGTAAGCACAGTATTACAGTCTTGCAGCATTGTATGACAACATCATATTTAGGATGTTCTCACAGTTAGAGTATCTCCATGCTTTCTTTAGCAGGAAAAAGAAGAAAGTGCAATAACTGTTGTGCTTCCATGGATCATTACAGAGCACAACAGACCAAACCTAAAAGCAACAGCAGGACAATACCAAAATGAACCCAACATATGTAACATACTGAAATATTAGGAAACCAGGAGGGAACGTAACACAAAACATCTTATGACACTAAAATTCAATGGTACATCTGTATTTTGAATATTACATTAATTTTTGGTACTATTTTCTCTAGAAGAATATATTAGAAGTGGGAGATGCAGAAGACAGCAAGAATGATTAATTTTGGAACCAATTCCATTCAAATAACAAAGCAGACCATGAAACTTCAGCCTGGTAAAGACGTGACTCAGAGGGATAAAATACAGAAATCTGTAAAACCAGAGAGGAATGTAGGCAGGGGCTGGAGCTAGTAGAAGCTGAAAACCATAACCAGATAAAATTGTCAGAATACTGCCAACTCCATCAGCGGTCAATAACAATCAACAAAGAACGAAGGCAGAAGCATCTTTTAGACAGGAGTGATTTTTTTAAAATCTTTTGCTGAAGGAAAATGAATTCCCTTCTGATAGGCAGTGCTTGACTGAGCCCATGTGTCCGTGCTGCAACAGCGACACATTTCTAGGCTGTGAAACTTTTTTCCAGACTGTTCACTGGAAGGACAGACAAGCTGCAGTTCTGACTCCTTACTAAAGCTGCAGTAGCGCATCCTCACAAAGAGCAGGACATAATTTGGACTCTTTACAACGGCATATGCTCTGCAGAGATTTCTCTACTTATCTGTCAGAGAGAAAGATTACACCAGACAGCACAGCTCATCAGCACTGGATTTACCATGGAAAGCCCCAACATAGAGAATGCAGTAAACCATCTCAAATTAAGTGCAACCCTTATCATTAAAACAAAAAAATAAAACACAATTTATTAGTCAATGCTATACTTCATGAAAGGCAGTACAGGGAATTACACTATTCTAAACAACTTTCTGTCCCACAAAACAATCTGGGCTGCACTAACATGTGGAGGCACCGGAATGCATAAAAAGATAGCAAGCAGAACATCTCCTCCCTTAGTGGAAATAATAATACTACAAACAAATTCACCATCTCTGCAATGTTGTAACATTATTTATGTTTATACTATTTACATTATTATATACTTATTTTGCATGATATAATAACTATATTTATTATTTCTGTACAGTAATCGTTATGTTTGTATTATTCATCGTGCATTCTGGTTCCAATCAGACAACACTGAATGTAATTGCTGCCTAACTAGCCCTCCCTACACCTGTTCCACTTGAGAAGCACAGGGAGTAAGCAGCAGAGTGGAGGTTTTCACCTTCCTTAACAACCAGTGTGGATCACTACTGGAAAAAGCACAGTGTTCTGGTCCAATCTGAAAATGTCAATGCCAGTAAGAAAAATCCACAGGAGACTGGGATGAACACTGCATAAGATTATAACGTCCACATATTTTGACTAGGTGACATTACTTGTAACTAGACTGTACCTTTGTACTAGCTTATAAGGCCCAGGACAAAACCAGTTTCAAAAACCCGAACCCCTTCAACTCTAAATTTGTCGTCAAAGTAATTGCCATCACTCTTTACAGTCCTGTAGTATCCAGTAACTGGAAGAGACAGGAAGAATCAATATACTCTGAGAAGCTTACATGGGATTAATACATGCCTCACAACACTAGCAAAAGCTAGCCAGGGTTAAGCATGCACCAAAGACAAAGCGCCTCAACTCACTACAAGTTGCCAAAAGGCATTGTCAAAAATCTACAATAAAATGGTTCCAAGCGTGCTTACAAATATAGAAATTTAACTGATCTACTTTCCTTTGTAAGTACTACAATGCGAAATCTAGAAAAAACAAAACTCAGGAAGTCAGCTTCATTGCTCAAAAAAAGCTAAACAAACATCAGAAAATAAGGCTTGTTCTCCACCGAAAGACAGCTTCCACATTCAGTATCATGCACAAGTATAAATGGTCTTGTCACATGCTTAAAGTGAAATATACTTGGCAATTTCTACATTTGCACTGCAACCTCCTTCCTGAAAAAATAATTTTAAAAAATGAAACAAAGCAAATCTATCAACAAACATCACTATTTTCAAGTAACAGACTGCTCATACAAAATCCTCCAAAACTTTAATGTTACAAATCACATTCACTAACAATACCTCTGGAGATACTACCATACTTCATATGGTAGTATCTCCTACCATAAGTACTTCATGCCTGTTATTATACGGAATGTAACACGCAAGCTTACAGAAATGCACTGTAGGATGTAAATTTTCAAATACACTATGATCAGAAAACTTGCTAAAGCAAGAACTTTACTTACATATGCAATCTTTGTTTTGGCATTTAAACTCACCTACATATGCAACTTTGATCTGCCTGCTTTACGTCATGGAATTATTTGACTGGATAACACAGGGACATCCAAGCCCACCCAACACGACGTTATCTGCCATCTTGCCTCTCACCGCTCAGGGATACAGGTAAAAAGCAACGGTGCTCTTGCATTTAGGACCCACATATAAGCACAGCTGAAAATACTAGGGGGAAAAAATGTTATCTACAAGTAAAACATAGGAGTGAAAACAAAAATTCAAAGAAAATAGATGAGTCACGGTGAAGTTTTCTATGCTAGAGATCATATACAGAAGCTTTGAACCAAGGTGTTTCAGGACTCAGTTAACCCAAATGCTGTGAAGGACAGAAAACAACCCTGTCTAGATTAAAGTCCAGACGAACAAGAGAGCATTGTAGGAACTCTTCTCAATACACAAACCCTACCAGCATGCAAGTAAGAAGACTGGACTAGAGCCAAAGTACAAATAAACAACAGTTCTTTGCAGAGTTTAAGGAAAATATCTGTGCAGCAAGAGCTTAACTCCTGACAGCAACAAGTCCTTCTTAGGAAGAAAAACAGGCAGCTGTTGAAACAAATATTACAGCTAAAAAACCTTAAAGCCCCTTGAAAGCTAGACAGGCAAAACACATCATTATGCAGCAGCACAACAATATAGAGGAGCTAAAAACCATTTCACAGAAATACACAAATACCGTCTCATAGGCAGTTTCTGCTCAAAATCTCAATATGCATGAATGCAACAAACTATTCTGAAGAATTATTTAGAGAGACTCTGAATGACATAGAATAAAGTAATAATTGCAACAAACCCAGAATCAGAGTGCTTCTTTACAAGTCTCGTTCTCAGTTATAAGACCTGCTAAAAGTAATAACAGTACTGCTGATTGCTCGCAGTTCGCTCTACCAAGTAGTTTAAAATCTGAAAGCATATATACAGGACAGAATGACTTTAAGAAAACTTTTAGAACCTAGCATAAAAATGATACGTCTGATGTCTTACCTGCAAATTCATGAAAAAAAGCTTCCTGAGCAGAGAGTGGCATAAGACCACCAGGCAGGTGGACACAATTTCTAGCTTTTCAACTCTATATTGCATTAGTTTTTTTAAACAGGAGAACATAGATACTGTCAGTGCTATTTAGCAGAAACTGCACATAAAGTTGACTGTGGAATTAAATGCATGGTAGCACTTTTCTCCAATACAATCCATAGCTCTGTGAATACTCGTTCACAGCACAATAAAAGATCAAAATCCAGTTGATCAAAGTATGTCATATTCCCAACTCAGTGTATGATTCCCAGGTCTCATAACTGAAACAATCACCAGCACTACTGTACCCTTAACTGATATGCAAGAAAAGCATTCGCATATTTTGGGTAAGGTTAGCTAAATGGCTTTTAATAACAAATGTCTTGCAGTCATTCCCATCTCCTTAAGAGTTCTGTAGCTACAGGACAGCTATCAGGTGAACCATACCTGAAAACACCTTTGAAAGAATGCAAAAGTTCAAATGAAAAATAAAATCAGCCTTGTTAAATTAGCACAGACGTACACCGCAGTGTTGTGCTACGTACTAGAAGTTAAAGGTCTCCATGAAAGAGATCATTTTATAAGACAGTCTGGAAGATACCAAGATTTATAAGCACCCAGGACAGCAAAAAAAAAAGCCTTAGTTAAGGGACAGAAAACAGAAAGAGGGGAGGAAAACACTAGTAAGCTAGAAATAAGTCCCATTTATACATACAGAGGTTGTTCCATGAGATGTGCAGTTTAAGATGTATACTTAAAACAGCATGCCACAGATACTCCTGAAGGAATCAAGCAAAATTCAAGGCGTGTACAACTTCTTCTGTTTTCTAAACTAGTAATTAACATCCCAATATGAAGAAAGGCTGTTTCGGTAACCAGGCTGAAGACTGGGAGAAAATAACAGGGCTATGTAACAATCACCTGGGCAAACACTTCATCCTTTGCATCTTTATTCTAAAGAAGTACTGATGGAGGTTGAATAGCTCATCTGTTCAAACTCAGTAATTCAGACAAACCTTTTTCTTTAATACAGATGTCCGAGGCAAAGCAGAAAACAAGCTTTGGAGCGAAAAGTCAGGTCTGTAGCAGCCAGTCTGTTTTCCACATATCTCTGAACACTGGCAGCTCAAAGAGCCCTGGTAACCAGGGACACATCCATAGTGTAACTTTCAGGGGGCAGACTGTCATTTTTGATGCCTGAATCCTAATCACTAACATATTTTGAAACAAGGCAAGGACATTACAGCATCCACAATCCCCTGATCTCTCAAGTATTGAAAGTCACTGGACTTTCTCAGCAGCAGCGAAACAAAACCACTGACTGCTCCATAGCCATTGCAGCATTCTTCAATACACAGTAATTTTGTAGGCTAGATTGTAAACACCTAATGCATTTTGACAGTGGAGCTTCACAAGACTTGAGAAACAACCGCTGAATAAAGATATGACCACACAATCCAACACCACCTAGTTATCACCCACCAGCTGAGCACCAGCAATGGCCCATACATCCAGATACCTGCCTCAGCTGGACACCAAAATGAAACAGCTCCGCAGAACTGAAGTCCAGCAAAAACCCGGTTTACGTCAACAGGGCTTTCCCATGCTTCTTCAAAATGAAATGTTCTTGTTTTTTTAAAAGAAACTAAGAGGTATGTTCTTGTTTTTTTAAAAGAAACTAAAAGGTATATTCTGATCCTTTTGCTAATACACAGAGTCAACTTTATGACCCAGATAAGCCGTTCCAAGACTGTTACCAATAAAAATCATGATGATTATAAGCTTCTGGACTAATAATATGGACTCTTAGATGCCTATCACATGAAAATTAAGACCGAAATGGGAGGGATCCACCTATTGGAAAAACAGCTCTATCACTCAAGAATCTTCTAACACTCTTTTACAGACTACAAAACATGAGCATTTCCTATATTCTATTCTACTTCTTCAAACTGTAGAACAAGGGATAGTACTTACTGCACAGCACATACAAATTCTATCCCTTACGGCGTACATTAAATAATTTGACTGATTTGTATAAAATTGTATTTTTAGAACTTTGTTTCAAGTAGTATAATGAAGATCCACTACAACCTAGAACAAGACGTTTAATTTCTTCATTGTACAAAAATAGCTAAAACCTGATTTCAATTTCTTTGTTTTCACTACACTCTACTTTCTTACAAACCGTTTCCAAAAATGTAGGCTCTTCTGATGTTAATTTGAGTGTTCACTTCTGCTTACTCTTTATTTAAAAAGTCTTACTCTCTCGGGAAGTGATTTTTATATACAAGTCATATAGATTGTATGCTGGAGATAATTAAGAGAGGGCAGGGTTAAATTTGTATCTAAAGAAAGCCACAGATGTCAGCCAAATTATTTCTATATATACTTGATTGAGCATGAGTTAGCATATGCACGCCATTAGTATCTTAAAGAAATTTACTATATTTATATTTATGCTGATTGTAGTTCTGAAACTAACGTAACTGCTACACTACTACGGGTTGGACAAGGTTCATTCACTGAGCAAAAGGATAAATCTCGAATATACGAAAACTGTTATCAAAATGTCTGGATCTTAACAATGTGGTTCCATTCCTTCAGCCATACTGTTATCCAAGATAGCACATTTGAGTTGCTTTTCCAAGCAAGACAATGGCTGAGAAAACCAATGTACAAATAAGACTTTGCTTTTGCAACACTGACTATTCCTTTTCCTTAAACCAATGAGCACACCAAAAAACCCACCCAGCCACTTAAAATGGTAATTCCCAAGCAACAAGCATTGTAACAAAAAAAAAAAACAAAACACAACAACAACAACAAAAAAAGCCATACAACGCATATGATTTCAGAAGCTACCCAACACAGTGAACTAGCGACTGCTCCAATATCACTGAACAAAGACGAAGAAACTGTAGGAGAACAACCTCTGGACAAACAGAATACACAGAAAACAGCTAATGCTTTCACAGGGGACATTCACTTTCCAAAATCAGCAGCCTTCTCTGAAGGCATAAAGTAAGCATGTAGATCAGGGCAATTTTGTTACTATGATGCAGCTGAACTTCCAAAAAAAAAAAAATCCTCAACTTCCATTACCTAAACTTCATAAAGATATCAGCATAAACTGAAAGTCTCTGTCATGGAGTCATAAGCAGTAAAGAGAGAGAAAACAAAAGGCAAGAATCTGCAAATTTTCACAACAGAAGAGTCTGCAAGTGTGAGTCCCAGAGAATTTCTGCTAACAAATCCTTAACTGTGTAGGAAAGGGGGCAAACAAGTGGATTGGACAGGGCATCAGCCTACAGATAGCTCAGAGTTATCAAAGTCTGCATAAGAGTTTAAGCACAAAGTCAGTCTTTGTTTAATGAAGCCAGGACATTGCAAAACTCCATTTCTGGGAGATGAAATAGAAATGAAAAATTGAATCACATGGTGAAAATTAGTCCCAAGTATTCCTACACAATGATGGGCTATACTGTGAGTCTGAATTTGAAAACATTTGCTCAAAATATTTGCTAAAAGTGCAAATTGTGTGAGAATTTGCTAAAAAAAAATGACGGAACAGCAGAAGAGACTTAAGACTCTGGATTAAACCACTCTGCACTCATGGTTTTGATACTCTGTAGGTCAAATACACAAAAGAAAAAAAGGGAGAAAAAAGAGGATGATGTACTGAAAATAGTTCTAAGGACTTCCACACATGAAATGGCTTCTACATGAAGATGAACTTAAAGATAAGGACCTTCAGCTTAGAAACATACGCTACAAAGGAGGTGGGGGAACAAAAAGAAAAATCTGCCAGAAAAATATAAGTACAAAACATTCTCCCCCGCTAATTAAATTATCAGTCAGGCAAAAAGGGAGTATTTTTTCTCCATACCATCTAACACTCTACAGAATTCACGAGGCCATCAAGGTCAAAAGTATAAATGGGTTCAAAAACGGATTAGATGTGCTCATGTGCATGTAAGTGGCTAATAAATACAGGCCAGATATAACCACTGGTTCTGGACATCCTTTAAATACAGATTGATCTTTCAGAGATACGCATACCCCAGCTTCTAGTCTATACTTTGCAAGTTTCTTATCCTTCCACAAGTATCTGCTACCAGCCGCTAACAGGATACCGAGTTAGACAGATCTTTGTCCTGAGCCAAAAATATAAGTTCTTTTAGCACACTGCCACCTGTCAGTCTTCAGTACAAAGGAAACTGTCAATATCAAAGGCAGGCCATGTAATCTAATAGTGTGAGAGGGCATACAGCATAAGCAGTGCTGTTCATTAGGAGTACTTCAAACAGAATAAATACTTAAGTTCAACACACAGTAATAAGCACAACCCTTTGTTTACACATACTGTGATCAAGCAAGCGCTCTGACAGATGACAGCACTGTAGTTGGCTGCCACAATTCCAGGCATGGAATAGTGAATGCACAACATACATTTATCTGCCAGTTCAGCTCTAAGGTCTTATGCAATGTCTGAAAGAACAAGGGGCAGCAAAACGATTCCTCGCTGCATTAAAATAGGCAAGACACATTCAATTTGGTTTACAGGGAGGTTCTCAAAAAAATGCATTTTCACACATGTAAACCCACAGATCATCTGTTAAACATCAGCTAAGCAACAGTGCAGGTTATGTTGTTGCACCTATGTTGGTAAAGCAAACGGAAATTTATGGAGCAGAAAACTTTCCCCTTCACACACCACAGCCTTTCCGCTCTACTTTCCTGCAAAGGAGCCCTCTCCCTACAGTGCAGGATATCCAAATATTTATTTTCAGAAATAACAAGTAAATAGCATAAAGAACACCTCCTTGCACAAAACTGAGACACTAAAATTTATTGTGTAAATACAAATTGGTAAGTGTCGGCATTCGTGCATACCACTTTCCTGCTATCCAGAAATTAATGACTACCCATAGAACAGTCCAGTTGTTACAACCCCAGCAGATACAGATATGTAGAAAGCAAGAGAACTAAAATCAAGGAAGTAAGGCAGGCACATAAATAAGTACGGTGAAGCTGTCCTCTGAAGTTGCATAAACCAGCATCTAAAATCAACATATCCTACCTTCTTACTCAGATTTATCATGCACACTATGAAAAGCTGAACATGAGCTGGCAGTGTGCGCTGGCAGCCCAGGCCAGCCGTGCCCTGGGCTGCATCCCCAGCAGCGTGGTCAACAGGGCGAGGGGGGGGATCCTGCCCCTCTGCCCTGCTCTGGTGAGACCCCCCTGGGAGTCCTGCGTCCAGCTCTGGAGCCCTCAGCACAGGGCAGACCTGGG
>Ga0181612_102612_pt1 | contig 13309 bp, 8 predicted proteins | sample HoacroProtozoa21_FD_119630 | JGI IMG/M metagenome (GOLD analysis project Ga0181612, IMG submission 119630) | Hoatzin crop microbial communities from Cojedes, Venezuel. Combined Assembly of Gp0051906, Gp0051904, Gp0051908
TGCATAGGGTAAACAAAGGGAGGGTCACAGGATTTGTGTCTGCGAGCATCCTGTCGATGCACTTAGTTCTAGTGACCAGTTTCATCTGAATAGGTGGCATTTAAAAACAGATGAATACTATCAGTTGCTTTTATTTGGCTAAGTGTAGTTCTTCTGCACAGGTGGAATTAACTGGACACAGCATTTTTGACTTCACTCATCCATGTGACCACGAAGAAATTCGAGAGAATCTGAGTCTGAAAAATGGTAATAATGAAAATACAAAAGTCACTGCTTTTTAAATAACCAAGTGAAGCAATTGGCTAGCAGTAGAGATCTGTTAGTCATGGTAAAGGGAATTTTCATTCCTAGAGTAATCATTAACTATTATTCAATGCTTTGCAGATTTGTTTTGTTTTGCCAAATATTGCCTAAATATGATAGCAAAGAGAACTGTTTGTTTAGTGTTTTCCTTTCATCAAGTTAAAACAGGCATAATGTTTTTACTTGTAATGCCTTGCGAAGATTTATGTGCTGCAAGCTAAAGCACAGGCTTAAATGTGCAAAGGCCTACTTAAAGTTTTGTGTCTGAGCTCTACAAACTGGTCTTCAATGGTCTGTGCGTCTTTGATAGTCTCTGCAGGTAAATTATCTGAGAATTAGTCTGTTATTCCTATTGAATCCTTCATGCTCATAAGTAGAAGAAATCGCGAAGCAAAACTGAGAGAACCCATTTGCCCTTTTCCTTATACAGGTCCAGGATTTGGAAAGAAAAGCAAAGAGATGTCAACTGAGCGTGACTTCTTCATGAGGATGAAATGCACCGTTACCAACAGAGGCAGAACTGTTAACCTCAAGTCTGCCACGTGGAAGGTACCGTGTTTGAGCCAGAATAAGTGGGTTTGATTTTGAAAGATATTTTGGCGTGTAGAGAAAGTACGTTCTAAGTTTGTTTCTCATTCAAAAATCATTATTTCAGGTTTTGCACTGCACTGGACAAGTTAAAGTGTATAACACCTGCCCTCCTCACACTCTGTGTGGGTATAAAGAGCCTCTTCTCACATGCCTTATAATAATGTGTGAGCCTATTCAGCATCCTTCAAACATCGATATACCCCTGGACAGCAAGACCTTCCTGAGTCGTCATAGCATGGACATGAAATTTACCTACTGTGATGACAGGTAAACTCCACTGATTTTTTCCTTTCCGTAGGTGTCTCTCTCTTTTTGAACAACACAACTTCCAAACGTCCTCCTGTGTGGGCCTGGTAAGCAAGGACTAGAAAAAAGTACAATCTGTTACCAAGACAGATATTTAGTTGCTCACTTAATACATCTCAAATCTCAGTTTACAAAAAATGGTACTCCTGCTGTATTTCCTCCTCCTGCTGAGTGAGGAATTCAAGTTCACTGGCAGAAGATGAGGCAACTTAGGGCCATAACCATTAGCTTCTCAGGTTTTAAGAAACTGAGGAGTACATGGGATTTCTGTTCTTGTTTTTTAGAGAACATCTCACATGCCATGCCTTACGGACCTTAGTCAAAGACTGTCTTGTGGTTGGTTTGGCCCAGGATGCTGTTATCAGTTAGCTGGAAAGTACTTTGTGCTCTAGATTAACTAAGGATTGCTAAGGCATCCAGAGCATCTGCAACTCTGAAATGGAGTTGCAGCCTCTTGCTCAATGAAAAGCAAACAACCTTTGCTGGTTATCTATCTGCTACTTTTAGTGGAAAAATGAAGGGGAGGGGAAGATCTTGGGTTAAGAAAGGGGCTGTGTCTTCCACTCCCCACCCTTCTCTCTTGCATGGAAAAAAATGGGGATCTCCATGGCATTTCATATCATCTCCCTTTTCTCCCTGACTACATAATATGGTAACCATCTTCCCTGCGAGTGAGTGAGCCAGAGATCCCTTCCCATGAATTGTCCTCCTGTTCCCCAGAAAGTCATTTCTGTGCTGCTGTGGGTTCGGTGTTTGTTTGGGGTTTTTTTTAAGTCTATGAGATCATCCCTGAATTTAATATGAAGTTTTTTGTGTAATGAAACTGGTCTCCTGAAATTCAGAGATGCTAGCAGCTGCTGGGGTCTGTAGGGTTATCAGTAGGATTGTACGTAAGCTCGCATCTTATGCAAAAACTCACAGGATTGAGATCTTGATTATTCATTTTCATCTTTCAAAGTCTTTTTAAAACTTGTTCTAAGCAAGATTACTATTTTAAAAATGTGATGAATCAACCTTATAAACTAGCAGTGTTAGCAGCTGTGGATGAAAGCAAGATTACAAGTGTGAAACTTGTGACTGACCTTCTGACCTTTCTCAGAATCTAGCAGCAAGTATGCTGTAACTAGAAATGTCCTCTAATGTAACCTCAATGAAACAGACTTTTCTTATTAATATTTTCCGGATGAAAATACTCAGATATCAATAGGATTTTGCTGCTGGAGGGGGAAGTGACAATATGGTAGTGACTCATTATTAAAAACAGTGTACCTCTGAATTACTGGGGCCGTTCGGTGGCAGGCTAGAGGAGAGGAACAGAGGTTTGCTGTGTTGCAGCATTCAAATGTCACTGCCAGAGTTGGATGCATACGCAAATATAAATGAGAATTAGAGGCACTGATAATATCCCATTAAAAATACATATGCTTGATTTAAACAGAATGATGTATTATGCCCTGTATTGAATAGTGGGAGTTGATTTACACAGAAAACTGTTCGAGTGGCAGTGAAATACAACAGCTTCCTCTGGAGGATTTAACTTGTAGGGAATTTCAGAGATTTCCCTTTAAAAACGGGCAACAAAGCAGCACGTCTTTTACTGGATAGTTTCAGTCTGATGTTTCATTTATGTTTTACTGAGATTATGTGAAAGCTGTAAAAAGCCAGCCAGGCCAGAGGAGAAAGAGACTTCACGCAGCAGTGAAGTCTCTTTCAGAGAGATCCTCTGGCTTTCCCAGCAGATGCCCCTGGCTCCCGCTTCCCTCCCGGAGGGATGTTGAGTTCTCCCCACAGGGGACACATCAGTAGACACATAAAAATGCAAACCACTCAGCTGTTCTTATCAGATTCGGTGCTGCTAGACAAATTGCATTGAAGGAGCAGTTTATGCCAGGAATGTAAATCCAGGCTGCGGGGTGGGGGAGGAAAAGCAGCATGTGCCAGTCAGATGCCTAAACCCTTTTCAGCCTGCTCTGGCCTTTCTGCAGCAGCGCAGCAGGCCTGACACAGATCGATTCCACGTAAGAGACTCTGACTTTCCGATTCCGGGTTGGTGTCCTTGAGGGCAGCGTGCCTCCTCTAGCAGGCTGCTGCGGTGATCTGAGTATCCCCTTTGCAGCTGATCTGGTGTGGACAGGTCTGCTTCCAGGGAGCATTAAGATTTTGTTTTAGAAGCATTCAGTTAAAGAAACTAGGATTTCTGAGGAGGTACCTTAATGAATGGCAGCCGTGCTGGACCTTACTAATGGAAACATCCACTTTCAGCATGAAGCTTAAGGGAGTACAAAAGAAAGCTGCCCTTGTAAATGAAGCTGAAATTTATCCTTGTGGAAAATGAGGATCACATCTGTCATGTCATTACGAAAGCTCATGCTCTCTGTCTGTGACAAAGCAACACATAAAATATAGGCTGGCTACCTTTCAACACTTTGTAACAAAATCCATGAGGTAAAGTGCCTTGATTCTCTTGGCTTTTCCTCAGGAGGCTACAGGACAGATGCAATGCCAAGCAGGCAAGACTGGCCTTCCATCATCTAAAATGTATGAGGCACTAGCCCATGTATTTTGCCTTCCAAAACGAATTTACGTATGTGGGCCTATGACTTGCCAGTGGTTAGGTGGGGTATATTTGTATTTGTATTCTTAAAGCAGCTTTTGCAAGGTGATGAGCCTGTAAAGAAAAGTTTGCGAGATATAAGTATTAAAAATAGATTGGTAATTCAGACTGTTGTTCTGTTAAACGCCTGCTTCAGCCATTACTGAAGAGCGATTTTAAAAATGTTCCCTTGCTCCACTTATCTTGGCTAAGTGGTTTACGGGGAGGATTATTTTAGCTGTAATGCGGAAATGCTGATCAGTGGTACAATTCAGTAATCCAAGTAAGTATTTAGTTCAGCTGCACAATGCTTTTGTGTCAGGGAAGATCTCCAGTGAGGGTGTTTTAGTCAGAAAAAAAGGCAAGTCTTTGTACAAAGGCAATTTTGTTACCTTGATGGCATAGCTGTGATGCTTGGCGTATCTTCCCGTGCAGGGCCAGGGGGTCAATGGGTAGATCGAAATAGCAGCAATGTGTTTCTGTTGCAAAAAAATCCACAAAACATAAGTGCAAACTGTATCTGAATTTGATATAAAACCCTGAAACTAGTTCAGGTGCCCCTGCACGTGCGGTCTCAGCCTTTTTGTTTTATGCATAACAAAGGAACACCATAGGCTGGGTTTTGGAGAGGACCAGGGTTTTGAAAGCAGAGAGGGTAACGTGGCATTGCGGGTGGTGTTGGCTTTTCACCTTCGTCCCTGCAACCTCTCTGAGTTGCTGGGGAGAGGAGAGGGAAGCGTTCTTCACTTTGCTGTGGGCAGCATGCATGAGAGGAGAGAGGCATAAGGAAACAAATCTGTTCTGCGCAGAGCGAGATGTGCCGTCGGTGGCTCCGGAGGCTGCATCACAAACCGGTTCCCTGGCACCGGCATGCTGAAAAGCATATGTTCTCCATTACTATGAAGGCATGGCTTGCTTTGGGGAATTGTGTGTTCCTTTTTACAAGAAACCCGGTTCATTATAGTCTTTTTTGCCTTTTCTTGATTGGAATGTTTTGATGGAACAGCTGAAGAAGAAGAAAGGAGTGATGGATATATGGTGATTCAGAACAGGATGGTGCAGGAAAGTGCAATGCCGACAGTATTGGTCCCAGTTAGGTTTGTCCTAATATGAGTCTACTTGTGGGATCCAGGCTGTACCTGACTGAAAGGAAGCTGAGTTGTATTGTGCTTCCAGTTATGTCCCTGTAAAACAGAAACATGCAGGCACAGGACCTTATATGAGGTTTTAGGTCAGTTTGCCATTTGACCTATATTAGGGGAATAGTTTTAAATTAGGTGAGAATGCAAATAAGTGTTTGAAAGAACCTCCTGTCCCTCCATCCCTGTTCAGGGGGAGAATGCAGTATGGAGACAACAGTGATGATATTTGAAACTAAAGATCCAAATTTGGCAAAACTGGCTTTTCATATATGCCATATTTAAGAAAAAACATGACCGACTTCTTTTGTTAATAATGAAACTTTGATTTAGATATACCAAACAAGTAGGAGAGAGACAAAGTCCTGATGCTGTTTTCAATGTACCCATGTAAGTTTTTCGCCTAGCAGAGCAGATACACCTGACCAGGCCAGCCATCCCTCTGAGGAGTGGACAGGGGTCGCAGGATTTTGCATTTTAGTTTCTTCTTTGGCCTGGGTTAGTGTGGAAGAGCCATGAATGTTTTGGAGAGGAAATGTGGGTGCCTGGGAGGACTGCCACACTGTCCTGACACCTGCTCGATAGCAGGTTGGCAGAGTGCTTTAACTCCAGGCACAATGGCTGTGTTGGGAATTTTTTTCTTTCTTTCTTTTTTAACTCATTCTGCTTTAAGTATAACTTTGTTTGTTTGTTTGTTCCCGCCAAGACCAGTTTAACTTCAATAACTTGGTAACAGTTTGAATACAGAAAGACTTTGTTAAGAGATCCACACCCTCACACACACAGTCCACACATGGCCTGACGAATATACACCCAGCTCTTTTTTTATAAGCAGTAAACATTGCAGCAGTCTCTCACAAGGAGCCTGGCTTCCCAGTCCTGATGGTTCTTACGATACTATTTTAACTCAAGAAATGGTATACAATAAAGAGCTTTCTGCTCCTGTGAAGAGACAGAAAAGCACAATTTTAAGAAAAAACAAACCACTCGAAGTAGCTCACGCCTGAGGAGGTGTAGCCTTTGAAGCGGTGAGCTTTGCTTGCTTTGCCACGTCTCGAAGAGATAAAGCAGGGCAAAGTTGTCCAAATCTAGAAACAGAATTCAGATCACTTGTTTCTCCTTTGTGTACCTGAAGCACAAAGCTTCGCCTTTACTCCACATCCCAAGAAATGGGTATATTAAGAGAAACTGAAGTAGTGCTCAAAGAGCATTTAAGTAGTGGTAGCTGGGACAGATCCACTGCTGTGGAGTGCTGCTGCCCACCTCTTTAATGTGTTTTCTGAGATTTTGACCTCAGTACATCATGTTGACAAGTTTAGCTCAGAAAACCAAAGGACTAGTCTGGCAAAATTCAGATTCCCCCAAAGGTATTTGTGTTTTCAGAAACATGTGGTTAACGGAAGAATAAACAGCGTCTCAGCCCACCTGTCGTCTTCAACAAAAATTATTAGTATCCACTTAGCACCAATTTAGCTTTTACAAATGCAAAGGAAACACAAAGCCTACCATGGCAGGAATGCCATCCAAAACCACCATACAGTTTGTTTTCCAATTTTGTCATTCCACGGCTTGCACAAAGAGCAATTTTCTGTCTGGCGTCTAAGCAAAAGCAGAAGTCTTGTGTTCTGGACTCCGGTTTGGTAAGACCCGTTGGTCCCGCAGGGCGTATACATTTCTGTGACTCTCTTAGTTTCATACTCCTCCTCCTTGTAGCGATGTAGGATGCTTTTTGCTTGTATTTAGTCCTCTGTGTATTCGTGTGGCATTGCTACGAGGCTCCTGTGGAAAACATGCAGAGTTTGGAGGCTGCACCTCACTGGTGAACCCCAAAGCGATGCTCACGTGAGCTCCGTGCAGAGACCTTTGCTGAAGCACCCGCTGCCTTCTGGTCCAGGCGCCGCTTGGGCTGTCGGCTGTGGCCCGTCTTCTTCCACCAGCACCTCGGGAGAGTCACGGGACAGGTGTGATGGGGACGGGGATAGCTGCCCTAGTGCAGCATGGAACTGGCTGATCTGACCTCCAGCCCTGCACTGCCTGCAGCCACTGAGATTTTTGAAAGCTTCTCAGTGTCGGCAGCACCAGAGGAGGAATAAAGGAGGCTGTGATCTGCCAGTTCATGCGCACAGAAACAATATTGCTAACAATTCTTGGAGAGAGAAGGTGTTTGTTATAAAGCAGTGGCATTTAAAAATGTACCTGGGAAACATTGTCAGCCAGTTCTAGGTCTTTTGGGGGATGGGAAAAAGAAACAGTATATAGTTTTTTTTAACAAATCATTTCACTCCCAGGATTGTTTAAAGAGAAATGTAATGAATCTGAATAGTGGTAACAGATTAACAGATCAGTTAGCAACGGCATAGAGGCTATTTAGCCTTTTTTTAATTATTATTTTTAAGTAACTATTTTAAAACAATTACTCTTGATTAGCATTTCACTGTTACCAGGTGTGGGTTTAGAATTTGGCCAGTGTTGTGGTGTTTGTGGGTAATTCCTTTATATCTTTTTATCTTTCTGTATACTTTTCAGTTGGTTGTAGTAAAAAGATACCAACTGACCACCTACTAACTTTAATCTAAGATTACATTAGATCTAATTATATTTGACATTGTCACAGTAGGATCGCACCACAAGTTGTTCTGTGCCACGGAATGACAAAAAGTAATTTTATAGTGAGGATGCTTGTTACAAACTGATCAGCGAGGAGCAATTTGAGAGGGGAATTACAGGACCGGAATAGACAATTTGGCGTAGGGATTGCAGTTCCTATATGATGAGAGCTTAAAGTCCCTCAGCCTGCTATAACGTGGATTCGTTGCTTGCTATCTCAGTTCCACTGTTGACACCCACAAAGGCTGTAATGTGGCTTTGGATTTGCATTGGTGCTGCTGGGTATATGATGCTTCTTTTTTTTCCATTATATTTATTTCCTTTTCCTTCTCCCGACTCAACCCCCACTTGGCTCTCAGCTCCTGATGACTGGATTAAGAGTAAATCCTCAACTTCCTGAATTTAAAAGCCTTCCCCTTGTGATGAGCTCCAAACTAACTGGGATGGTTTTATGATACTATGCCATTATATGACCAAAGGCTGTAGTTTCTGTTTTTAAAAGACTGTATCTTTACACTGGTCCTGGCATAAGCCTCTGGCCAGTTACACCAGTTTGTCCCAGCTGACTGTGTAAAGGCAAGCAGCAACTGTATTTTGGGAGCCTTACTTTTATTAGGGCTCCTTCTGTATTTGTTGTTTTCTCCTGATGGTTCAGCTCTAGTGACCAACTCATAATGAGAACTTCTGCTTTTGGTAAAAAACGCAAAAGCAATTGTGGTTTCAGAGAAAAGTTACAGATTTGACTGGGGTGCAATTTAAACGCTCAGCAACTTGTCAGTGAAGAGAGTCAGAAACCTGATGCCAGAATTTCCCCTTTGTCAGTCTAACTGTATGCATAAATAGAACTGTAAACATAAACAGAAGAGTAAGTCTTCGAGGGAAACCCAATAAAACCAACTACAGTCTTTGTTCAGCTAAACCATTATAAACTCGGGTACATTCCGTGGAAATCAGAGAGAGAGCAGTTCCAGAGTGACAAAACCGAGGTGTCCGGGGGATGTGAGCTATGCAGTTCTGTGGAGGCGAGGGAAAAGCTGACTCAAAGCCTTGGCATTCAAACCGTACACAAAATAGCTCCATCTTCTGTGTCTTCCTTGCTGGAGGGGGGATCCAGGAGATGAATGCCATGCTCTTGCTCTGTTTGTTTTACAGTATTTACATGTCTGTCTTGTAAAGACATGCTTGTGTCTGGAGGGCTGGGCCAAGGCTGTCCTTCCAGGGAGTGCACAGACCTGAGGATGTGTCTCTTAAAAGTAGCAATGCCGCTAATCAGACATGGCAGTGGTAGATAAAGCCTTTCCAAGGGAGGCAGGTAAGGAGGCATGAGACTTGGGCACTACCATTGATGGCAGCGACGCGCTGCGACCGTTCCTTTGCAAACCTCCTGGCTTTTCAAGGTTTACAACAGCTTAGCAGTCGGTTTGTAGTCATTTTTGATACTGTTCTCTGCAACATTACAAGTTGTTATTGCAGTTTAAAATCTAAAAAAAGGCATCTAAGAGTGTAACAGTAAGTGTGTTAACGGTAACATTTCCTTCTTTTCCAAGATCTGATTTCTTTGATTTTGAATGCGTACAGAGTTGTGGGTTTTTTTTTTTAACTAAACATGTTTCCTGTAAAGTTGTCTGTGATGGTATTTCAAATTGAATTTAGGAAAAAAGAACCATTTTCCTCCACTCCCTCATTAGATAATATCATCTGCACAGTTTGACCTGTTTTCACTTATTCAGAAACTTGTGAGAAATCCTGCCTTGCCTAAGTACTCAGAAAGGCTCTGAAAAATAGCCTGGGTTTTGAGATCATAGCTTTCTTTGTGTAAAATCCTACTTAGTTTGTGGATTAGTCACCCAAGTAACCTAATCCATATGCTAAAGTTCTCACATAATTGAGAAACGCTAAGTAGAAGAGCCGATTTTTTTCTTTTAACTGCCCTTAATTTCTCACCTTGCATTTTTATTTTATTAAATGCAATACCCAAAGTAGTGATTTAATCCTTTCGTGTATGTTTTTTAAATGTGCACATATTTTTAAACCTGATGATGCCAGCCACTACCTCCCTTGCGTTTGGTTTTGAATGATGGTAGTTGGGAGCTTCTGCTGGTAGTGGACAGCTTGAGAACTTTGTCTGCAGTGGTTTTCCAGTTGAGACCTTCTGTAAGAAGTCAGTGCAATAGGCCTGGGAAAATTTGCAGCCTACATAATGACATCCCTAGGAAGTTTTATTCCAGCAGTAGTAAAAGACAGTTTACTCTGAATGTGGAAATATTTCAGAACATGATCAGAAGTCCTCTACAGCTCTTAATGTGTTTGGAAGTTCAGAATTTCTCATATTGTGGTTTTGATTCTGTTAGTCTAAGGACTAGAGCTGACAGCTGCCCTGCACATGTACGCATAAGGCTAAGGTGACCTGAATTTTAAAAATTTGGTTTTTTTCTTAATCAAGAATAACAGAGTTGATTGGATACCATCCAGAGGAGCTGCTGGGCCGTTCGGCATACGAGTTCTACCATGCCTTGGACTCGGAAAGTATGACCAAGAGTCACCAGAACTGTAAGTCACATTGGGTTTTTTTCTTCATAGTTTGCCCATAAAACACAGCTTGCTGGGTTCCTCAATAAGTAGTTGAAAATACAAATTCATCTTGTGTGCAGATATGCTCTGAGAACAGTATTTGCGCTTTGCAAGAAAGCTCACAGGTTACCATGCTTGTCTCACTGAAACCTGCTGCTCATCTTTCCAGAGGGTCTGATTTTTGTTGTAATTAAAACTAGACTTGGATGGTAGAGAGGAGAATCGCTGTCTCTCTAAGGGATAAAGGATCAGCCGAAGATTCGAAAAGCTGAGTTAGGCAGTATTAGCCTGGTGAGAAGTGCATTTACTGGTGGTGTTACCCTTCTGGTGTGCTGTTGGGCTCAGCAGAAAGAGCAGCTCTAAAGAGTAATAGGAAGAGCTTGTTGCAGTGTGTTTTTTGATGTCTGTCTTCTGCTACCGAATAACAACTGTCTTCCCCACCCAAAACAGATCTGCGAGGAGACTTTCTAAAAGGGATGTTCATTATACAAATAGTATATACTGCCAGGAACAGCTTCTTCTGGTTATTCTTATGCCTATGTGAACTTCCTGGTTTAGCCATTCTGAATGTGAAGTACCCAAATTATTCCGGGATCAGAGATCAGATCCAAGATCTGCTCCCCCTTTTCAGCAGGCCACACAGTTACCCTTCCCCTCTCTCACATAAGGTGTCTTAAGATTATTGGATTGAAATCTTCAGCTTCTGTCCTCGGAGTTGGCACTGTGGCTGGAGACAGCATGGTGCACTAATGTGCAGATGACATTCCCCCCCTTGGCTGGTACAGCCACTGAGCTGGTGTGTGGCAGAGTTCTCAGCAGCACATTGCTAAAACGTCTGCTGCCGCTGCTCTTTTTTATAAAAACAAAGTAAAGCTCCTCGGCTGGAGTCCACAAGCTAAAAAAAAAAACACCCCACCTTGTAGTTAGTATGATCACGGTCTCTGTCCTCAGCAAAAAGCCCGTGATTTCAGTCTTGTCTGTAGGGAATTGCCCACCAAACAGACGTACAGAAAGTATGTCTGTACTTCCCAGAGAAAAGCAGCGGCAAAGAATAACTGTCTGACCTTAAGGGAGAACGGGAATATGCGTTAGCTCCAATGGCAAGGATTCAGGACAGTTTTGAGTTGAAATGTTACTTGAAAGAATGTTTTGGCAGTGATTAAAGTTGTGTGCTGTAGAACAGTGCTGGTATGAGTCATCCTGTTTCCAGAGCTGCTGGGAATGTATTTGTTAAAACTGTTTCTTAGGCAATGTGTTCGTGTTTTTAACAGTGAAAAGGAATTAGTGATATTCGTAGATAGGATGTCCGTATCCTATGCTGGGCTATCGAGGGTCATCCTGAGAAGTCAGGGGATATGCTGCACTGTCGTTTTTGAATCGCTGAGTTGCATTTCGAAGAATGGGACCACACCAGAGAGGGAATGAAAGACAGCTGGCAATCTCTGTGATAAGAGGAGGGAGAGAGCATCTTTGTTGAGTATCCCAGTCTAGTTAATTAAATGGACCACTGAGCTGGAACTTGTCCATGTGAAGATTTCTGGAGAGTTTCTAGTACCCATCTTGACCAGGCATTGACTGAGGTTGCTCCTCGCTCTGCCAAGTCAGTTCATCTCATGTAGTGCAGACTGTACGTCTAGATGCCATTTGTGCCTACTGAAAAGGGCCGTGTCCTACAACCTTCTTCTGCAAGGCGTGAGGACTGATCAATAAGCAGAATGAAGGCAAGGGAAAGTCTAGAGGGGTGAGCTATACCAGTAAAAGTGCTCAAGGCACTGTGCACCGCACCGGTTATAAATATCTAGGATCAAACTCTTCCACAGTGTTATGATGGCACAGGATCGGCATGGATGAGCTTTGCTTTTTGAAGCACAGGACCAAAGTCTGTCCTGTGATAAGTGCTGATGCCCACAACAGAACCATCAGTTTACATTGGCAGCAAATTTGACCCCTTTGGTTTTTCCACGATAAATACTTCCTGTAAGGACAGTCAGCTTCTTACCAACTCAGAGAACAACCACAAAGGCAAAGTGACAGCAACCTGTGATTTGAGAAAACACACATAAGCCCTCTGAATAGGAAATCCCGAGGTTTCATAATGTGTGCCATCAAGATGTTGTCTAATGCACAGGATACCCAAGAAGGTATATGGCTTATACACAACCTACTAGTTCTTCCTAGCATGTAACCATACAGAACTTACATAGTTCTTCTTGGCCATGTTCATTTATACATGGAAATACCACCTCAAAATTCATGTTCAGCACGCTTGTATTTATTAAACAATGATTTTTATTAGAAATATGCTATGTATAGAGTAGACATTCATGCAGTAATACAGTCATTGATTCTGACAGTGCCAAGCATTTAGTGTTGCATAGGAAATAGGTGAAAGAAACTTAAGTTTGAAGAGAGAGAGGGGGGAAAAAGACTCAAATGAATCTCTTGGGTAGAAGCAGAACTCCTTCCTTTTTCTTCCTTCTAATTTAGCGATAAATCATGCTTATTGCAGTTTTACTGTACTGCAGGGTGGATTTTTTTTTTTTTTCTCTTGAGGTGAAATAACAACCTCACATTCAAGCAAGCCACAACAGTTTTTGTGTTCTTGGCTGGAAGTATTGCTACATATAGAGTATGAAAGTCTTAATTAGTCACCATCAAATGGAAGATTAGAGTGTGTTTGGCAGTATTTAGCATGTTTTCACATGTTAGGCAAGCAAGATGAAAATCTTTGTCACATAAATCTAGACAAAAGATTGACTGCAGAGCTATATTTTCCAATTCAGCGATTAGTCTATAGTGGTTTCCATTTAGAGTCTGGTGTTGTTGCCACTAAAGCCAGTGGCAACTTTGCTGTTGACTTCAGTGGGGAGGTGAACGTCACCATCCGGGACCTGCCACTTGGTAGTACGTAGCAGAAGTTCGACAAGCTTTCCAAGTGAAACGTATTTCTCAAGTGTCTCTCAGCAATTAAAAGAAATTTTGTGTTCAATTAAATTCATCGCTGCCTCCCCCCCTTTCTCCACCCAAAGATCAGGAATATAACTGGAGCCTGTTTCATTGAGATGTTACTAGTTCTATAAAGATACAGGTAGTGTATACTAAAAAAAAAAAAAAGAGAGAGAGAGAGAAAGAAGGGAGATGTTAACTCTGAAGGAAGAACATAAAATGGGGTGTTGATAAAAAGACAAGAAACACAAAA
>Ga0181612_101617_pt1 | contig 13308 bp, 5 predicted proteins | sample HoacroProtozoa21_FD_119630 | JGI IMG/M metagenome (GOLD analysis project Ga0181612, IMG submission 119630) | Hoatzin crop microbial communities from Cojedes, Venezuel. Combined Assembly of Gp0051906, Gp0051904, Gp0051908
TAAACCACGACAGACTGCAAAGCTTGGATCTGCTTTCTGGGCACTGGGCATCAGGACACCAAAGTGCTTCAGGGTTTCTTTGCCTGCCTCTGTCTTTCTCCTAGTTTTTATCTCCATAGATAATAAGATCTTAATGACAGGGCTACTCTCACCCTCTCTGTGCTGAAGAACTCCAACTGGTTGCTACCAAAACACAATTCTTCAAACTCACATTGCAATCACAGTTTGTTCATCTCTTTTCCTAACCATCCCATCAGAATTCCACTGAGAACACAGCAGAAATTGGGCACAGGAAGTGAGCCTACACTACTTCGCATTTTTTCCACCTGCAGATTAAGAACACTTTATCAGTAGATAATTAACTGACTGAAAACTACTATATTAATCACCATACATGGTAACTCTTGCATTGATTTCAGAGTGCAGAAACCAGTGGCCACTGTGGCTTGCTATGATGAGAGAGTGAATGTGGCATATTTTACCGTAGATTTTAATCCACTCCAGGAATCAAGACTACTCCAAAATTGAGAAGTCCAAGATGAAAAGAAATGTAGAACAGTGCTGAAATCATGTAAATCCTTTAGATGATCAAGAGGGAAAACATTTCACATTATTGTTTACTATCTTCACAGTTGTGCTGAAGTTATGGTTATAGTAACTTTTAAGGGTCCTTTCCTCTCACTCTACATATAAATATTCTGCTTTTTTTTCCTGTTAAGTGCTGAGGTACTAAATAAAGCAGTGAATGTCATTTTTGAGACTAAAAAGATGACTGGCACACACACAACAATCACAGAGCTTTTTATGTTGCTGGTAAATTTAGCCAAGATTCTTTCTGTTGATAGGCATTGACTTCCTAACTGATCTATTTCAAATGAGAAATCAATCTTCCTCTCCATCTCTACCCACAGTAAATATATAATTACCCCTGCCTTTTCTCTCCTTGTCATCATCCATTTGTGTTTTAGCTGGGATCACTATACCAACACGTGCAGGATGTGAATGCCCCCAGAATTTGGAAATGCAGATATCCCAAAAGGATTCTGGGGGGGCATTCAGCTGACTATGGCTGTAACTACTTTTACTTGATGTTTGCACAGCAGCATCCCCAAGTGAAAACCCTCCAGGGAGTTTCAATGAAATAGCATCAGTCAGGACTCTCAGCTGACATTCAGGAAATGGATTAGGATGTTACTTATGCATGTGCTCAGCAGATTCAATGACTGGATTGTGGTTTGGACTGCATTCAGTATTGGTGCATTATGACTTGGCTGTCAAGGTAGAATGCACCTGTTATACCAGTATGATTTTGCAGAATTGTGGTTAATGGGAGGAAACTGTCAAATAACAGGCAAACTGAGTTTTCTGTGTATGAGTTAGGGCTAAGTGACCTTCCCTCTTTTAGAACTGAATACATAAGCAGCTAGAGCATTTGGTACCTCTTCCCTCCTGAGACCCTGTGGCATATGGGGTCCTATTAGATAAAAACACTCAGCTGTCAAGTTCTGCTGCAAGAAGAGCAGTCTCCTTGCCATTCAAGTAGCAAGCAATGTTGAGGGATGTCAGTCAGATCCCACAGACAGCAACATGGGGAAGAATAATGACACTATTGCATTCATGTTCACATGGGAAGGTGAATATTGCCACTACTTTGGAGAAAGTAATCTGCAGGACTGAATATTAACTCTACCACCACTCCCCCTTATCTGGGGAGAAGACAGTGCTCAAAATATTGTGAAAACTGACTCAGGAAGGAAATGAGTCAGTCTAGGTCTTCCTCATCCTGCTTTCAGGAATTAAATAATCTCTGGATCCTTAGGGCATTAGTACGCTGTAATCACTCTGTACCTCCGTAAGATACAGTGCTGTTCCAGAGAACAGGCACCCATTGATTCTATTAGGAATAAGTCTACCAGGAGGCTCTGTTACTAGCAAACCACACGTGGGATTTTAGGCTACAAGAACCCATGCTCATTCTTGGATATTGAAAAACTAAGTAAAAGAAAACTGGCAAAACACACAAGGCATGTGTCCTGCTCCTTGGACTGGGTATGGTACTCTGGCAAGGTTCTAAAGCAACAGATAGAGGTACTCTTGAGAAATGGCAAGAAATGGCAAGCTTTCTAGAGAATACAGGATTGAGAGAGTTTATACCTCTTAATTTGTAAGGGTTAGCTGTGTTCTGGAAAAGATAGGGTATAACAAATGGAAGAGTTAATGTTTAAAAACCAAAGAAATTTAATAGTTTAGCTGATGACAGCAGAGCTGAAAGCAGGAAATGTACAAAAAACCCCAACAAAACACCTCAAAAACCCCAAATCAGCAAAACCCCACTAAACAGTTTCACATTGTTGTGTGTTTTTTTTTTTTAAACCCAGGCAACAACAGTACACCGGGGTATGTAGCACTTATTCAGAATCTTTTATTCCTAGAGTAAGGAAGAAAAAGAATTGTTTGTATCCCAATTTCATTCAGATAGGAAGATCAGCATTAAATAATTTTGGCTATGCCTAGCAGATTAAGCATTGTGAAAAGCCACCTCCATTTTACAGAAAAGTGGAACAAGGGGGTACAGTTGTACCTCAAGGCCTCACAGCAAGTGGTGGACTAAGAGTTCAGGCTCCATCTGAGCATAGCTCTCAAGCAGATGCTCATACAAACCAGGAGCTGCAGGATAGCTTCCTCCTCAACCCTGAGCTTAATCCTCGGGGTGGCCCTGTCTCCTTTTCTTCTTCTTCTTAAGAAACTACAGATATTTCTATTAGTCCTATTTCTGCTTCCTTCTAAGAAATCTAAAATAGAGAGCAAGATGTACCCTTGCAGTAGCTTACCTCTTCCATTCAGTGCTCCAGTTTCAAGAAATGCTGAGAGAACTCAGCTGACTTGTGAGGCAATGGGAGTCAGAAAGCTCGGTGCCTCAAAGTAGAGACAGACTGCTTGGCAAATAGTTCACCTATGCCTGAAAGATGTCATCTGGAGACAGCTTCTGTCCCATAGAATCAGTATTTCAGTGCTGAAACTCACAGGAAAGTGCATAAATTCTTAGGACATTCTAGGTTTGCAAACCATCCACTTACACCTCCTATTATTCTCTTCTAGCTCTTCCAGCTTTAACTGGACATTGAAGATCAAGAGTTTACTTTGAGCATGAAAAACAAGAAGTCTACAATTTCTGCTAGTTCTTTGATCTTTTACTGAATACTTGAATTTGGGCAAGATAAAAGATATCTGAATGATGATTATTTGTACACTCTGAAGAAAACAGAGATGGCAATTTTTTTCCCCTCTTACAATCTCTCTCCTCCAGTATTTATATTAGTCAAGGAGAAAGTAATTTGACTTTTAATTAAAATAAAGTTTCATTTGAGTTAACTGAAGAAATATCTCCTTGCTCAAACTGTCCTTTCCTAATTTCAAGAGACAGAAGTTTTGATAAATTATGGACTTTTAATACGCAAGATAATCATATTCTTTAAAGTCTTTATTATTTCAGAAGCAGCAGCTCTTTTTCCATTCCTGTTAACAGGTGCTATTTTGTCCGAATCTTTATGCAGAAGTGATAGTACTTATAAGTTTCTCCTTTATGGATTTGGTTTAAATTTGGTGTAACATGCTGGGTACATGATTTTTATCACTGAAATAATCAACTAGAATTAAGGGTCATTTGTAATTAGATCCTACTTTACTCAGGAAAAGCATGTAAACTTGACAAAACATCAGAACAGTTTCAAATTTGCAATGAAGGCAGAAAATCTTGCATATACCCATGCTCTTCTTCAAAGGGTTTACACTATCTGGGTTTCACACATTATGCTTGGTAGCACATCAAAATTCACTTCTAAGTGATTTTCTTTTTACTGTTGATAAATTAAGAGCCTTTTAAAAAAAGCTATGTCTATATATATATATTCCAATATATAGACAAATAGATGAACACACACACTCCTGCTGATATGCCCTTGAAAATGGAAGCACAAAGCAATTCCTCTGTAAAGCATCGCCCACAATTTGTAATCAATGACACTGCATGTTGCTAAGTGGACAGCATTAACTGCTTCTTTCCAAATGTCCCTAAGTAAATACAAAGATTTTTCATCTAAGGAAACTTTATCAAGGCAGAGGACATTCAGTAGTCTAAGTAGGCTAATTTAAAGAATTAAGGACAAATCATTTCTCATTTCTAGTATAATTCCGAAGACTGTATATGCTGACAATTATAAATTGAGCTGTAACGTGAAGCTTTGCGCTTTTCTCTACAGCACAGTATATTTAGAGATTGGAATTTATGAACAGAGTATATTAAGAATCAATGTGTACATGGCCACCAACAGTCACACTGAGACAGCAATACACTGAGGATTTGAGTAGCACCCTATCAGGATTTGTATGTACATACTGCCTGCTCCCAAAACATAGTTATGAGTCACATTTATATAAATCTGCTGGCATCCCAAATACAGCCTCCACAAAATAGAAGAAAAAGAAATAGAGCTTTGTATACATGAACTTTTGTTCAGAATTGGTTTTGATTTCACCTAATGCAGTGACAGAGTCCTGGAACAACTTCGCTATTGTAAGCAATATTCCTAAAAGATGTGATCACTCCAGCTTTTTTTCCTGAAAATAACATCAACTTGTAGAGCAATTGCTAAAGTTGCCACTACTATGTTCAATTACACCACTGAATTATATGTGTTACACAGACCTTTTTTTAATTGAACAGAAACCTGATTGTAAAAAGTTACTGAAGATTGATGATTCATAGTGAGATCAGAAATTTCCCTCCCTTCCAAAAAAAAGGGGAGAGCTGTGATAAACTTTTTTGTGGAGACCATGGAGATTACAATAAGGTTTAACACAAACCCAGTAAAATTTCTCTCAATACTTGTTATTGAGTTACTGGAGTTTTCTGGAAAATTCAAACGTATGTTGAATTTGAAATACACTTTATTTTGCAACAATCTAAATATTTCATTCTGAACTAAGAAAATATAATATTGTTGAAATTTGGTTTTGAAAAAAAAAATTCTCTGATATTTTACTACTTATTTAAAATTGATAGATGACTTTTCCTCACAAAAACCAGCTCTATCAGGATTTAGTTATTTAGCCTAGCTTTAATAAACTCTCTCCAAATGGTGACAAAAATGAAACATATCCCATTTGTGGCAGTTCTAACTCACACAAAACTATTTGAGAGTGTAAATAGACACTTTTCATGGTTACAGGCAGATGAGTCAAAATAGACAAAAAATTTTCTCAAAATTCATTCCTCCCTGACTTATTTTTCAATGTATTTTCCACTCTAGTTCAAAAGTGTTTGGAATAGGTCAAAGCAATTATCTTCAATAATTCTATGTGCCTAAAACATGTGATTCAGCAAAGCAATTAAGTGTGAGTAAACTAAGAGTCATATTAGTAGTACTACTAACTTCACTGAGCATGTAAGAAAATACATGAAGTTAAGCATCACATATGTGCTCCATTTCTTACCATGGGCCCAATTATAATGCCTTCTTCTCATCGAGCCAGACTTTAACTCAGTCTTTAGTAAGATCCTCATTATTTAGCATGAGGAAAGTTAATTGGCAAATGGTCCCATTCTCATAAAATAAAGTTTTTAAAAAGCTTTCTTTCACACATTACAGCAAAGCTAAGGTCTTTCAAAGGTTTTTGTGGATGGGTAGATGAAAGGATAGACAGAAGGAAAAGCCAATCTGAGAACCGAGTGCTCAGGATTTAAGGTTAGTCTGTCTCTGATTCAGACTGGTTTCCTCAAATAGAGGTTGTCCACACGAGCCTCCAATTTTCTGTTAAGTTGGCACAGATCTCTCTGTTCTTGACCAGAAATCCCATCCTCAGAGATGGCCCTTTGAATGTAAACTAAGAATTTATGTATGTTCCCACAATTGAGAAACTAAAAGTCTCCCAATAAACCTTTCAGGGTGAAGGCTGCAAGAAACATCGGAGAAGCAGACAGCTAAGCTGTAAATTAATACAGGATGGTAAATAAGGATGGTGTGAATTCCCTTAAATAATATGTGGCATTGTCATAAAACAGCACATACTGATTTAAAGAACCTAATCATTAGGATGAATCCTGGAATAATTCTGAAGTACAGCATCTCTCTTTTATGCACAGCTGGTGAATCAAATGACAGGAAAAAAACCCCATTAATTTCACTATCTTCTCTGGGGATTTTCTACTGTGTGGCTGAATAACACAAGTTTCATAAACTCAGAGACTTTGTCCAAATACCACTGAGGGTGATTCATTAAATGTAGCAATGAAACAGCACTTGTCTGTGTTAAAATAAAATAAAAAGTAAAAAAATAAAATCCCAATATTAGTACACAAATATTGTCAACCCTAGGAAAAAAACTTGTGAAGAAAAGTGTCAGTTTTCAAAAATGAAAATTTTTCTCTTTGGTTTCGCTGTCAGTTTCAATTAAAAAAAGCCCTGCTAGCTTACTTTGTTTAGTTTCTATGTGGATGGATGTTAAGATAAATCATAACTCGTTCTATAAAAACTTCAGTAAAGAATTGGATACCAGAATTTCTTCCATAAGCCCCACAGCTGAGCACATCTCCACCATGAGTATTGCTGTCAAACCTGAGGAAGGTTATTGGTGTACTTGAAGGATGCAGGGCTGTTAAGAGTGGATTCTTCTCATCCAACTAATCCCCCTCTGTAGTCAAAGAACAGAGACAGAGACTGCCGTCCCACAACATTTGGCAGCTGTCTCAGAAATCACTTTGCTCACTGGTGTCAGCTTTCTCCCCAGATTTTGACTGCAGTAATTACTGCATTGACATTAATGCATTATAATTAGAAATTGAAATATAATAAAATATTGTAAAGTATAATAAATAATACATTAGAAAATAAGTCTGGAAATTCTGTCAAGCCACACAGTCTATCCCTTTTCCCAAATAAGCTTGAGCTATTCCTTGACACAGTTTTTCTGAAGAATTGTTTTAGAAGATGCTAGGATTGAAATTCTGCTTTATTCCTAAACCATGTGGTCTCATCCTTCCTTTAACTGACAAGCCAAGAAAGACAGCTAGAGCAGCTAATACCATTTAATTGACTTAGGGTTGGCAATTCTCCAAAACAATGAAAAAAAGGCTTGGAAAAACGCAACCCTCTTACTTTCTTCCCTCTCCTTTGCACACAAATCTAAGAGAAAACACACTGAGGATTTGTTACGTGTACACAAGGAAGTTAGGTGCCCTATTATCTTAAAAGCACTGTTGAAATTTAATATGTTAATCCTTCAAAGCTACTTTGAAAATCCTAATCTAAAAGAATAAGAGTTGCCTATTCATTAAAGGAACCATTCATTATAACAATGTTGACTGTGTTTAATTTAATCCATATACTTACATTCAATTGGAATTTGTTAAATACCTAGCTACCTCCTAAGTACAAATGACTCCACAAGCATCAATGAGATTTTCAAGCGAGTGTCACAGGCAAAGCTACTTGGGTAGAACAACTATACTTTGCCATAGAGAGCATTCCAGACAAAAAGTTAATCACGTGAAATACTTTATCACTGCAGTTCAATACAGCAATGAGTTTCAATAAGCTTAAGAAGTAGCGCAAGGAGAGTTTAAACAGGAAAGCAAGGTGGAATTGCACAGCCGAGGATTAATCACTTATGCAATGTATTATAAAAATTGCTATTTAATATTAAGCTGACTCCATCCTTTAAGTGTTTCTTGTACAACATGCTCTAACATAAGGGTGAGTTTGAACTCCTTCTGTAGCCGTGGTCCTGCAGGATTTGTTTGGATCTAGTCTTGCGTGTTGATGTAGTGAGAACAGGGCATGATGTTTTTCAAGCTCTTTCTTTTATTTAGCACATCTTTGCAGATATGGTACTTTCTGCAAAATCTTTCTATAATGTCATGAACTTGTGCATTGAATTGTTTTTAGGAGCAATATGAATTAAGCATAAAGCTAACATAATTGGAATTTCAATTATTATTTAACTGCTTTTCCCCTCTGCCCCAGAGTCTGAAGCCCAATGCACAAATTTGCATTGGCAATGCAACAGCGGAAAGAGTGAAATAGTTTTAATAAATTATTCTGGAAGATATTAGATATAGGTCAATTCCCAGTTCTTTTGAACTCCATCACAGAACTCTCATTTAATTTTCTGGGAAAGGAATTTCTCCCCAATCACTTACAAAATGGGATTAAACTTCTGGCTTTCTTCCCAGAACCTGGCATGAAAGTACACCTATGAAAACCCACGGAATCATGTAACACAGCTTCCCAAAGAAGGGAAAGCCTTATATGTAGCTTTATGAAAGGGACTTTTTAGTTCCTTAGTTAGCCACCTTCAACATAAGCCATCTTATTCTGTCATTCATAAATTAATTAAAATACCTGAACTCAGAAGCAATTTCTTGAACTTGCCTTGAATCTGTAGGCTTTCCACATTTAAACATTTTTCAGCATGCATCTAAAATTGAAGAGTGAGTATGAGCAGCTATCATTTCTGTAAGGCCATAATAAAGGTCAAACATTTGTTGGATTGAAAGCGAGATTAATACATTCTGGATTCTTATTAGAGAAGGCCCATCATGGTATCGTTTTCTTGGAGAGTAATAGGTCAGCTGTCAAATCTATCACCATGTCTGTCTCTATTTTCCTACTTTCAAGGCAGGACCAAAGAGAATGGAAGGAAATCGAAGAAATACACTTCTCAAAAGCACCGATTTGACAACTTTAATTAAAGTCACAAGTTCAAGCATGTGGCAATCCATTACCTGGAAATCCTAGAGTTGATTCTTCATGGTACACTGACCTAAAGAAACTGATTTTGAGTATAGGACTGCACAAAGCATTTGAATTCTTAGGTAACTACCAACTCAAGAAATCTGGATAGCTTAACCCAAAAAATATGAAAGACTAGATTTCATCTGGAGCTGACTTTTTACCAAAGAAAATTAAGGAAACACTTTCTTGCTAGGTGTGATATCCTGGCCTTAGATTCAAACAGGTTACAGAGAGGAGTTATACTTTTGACTTGTGGTCTGAAACAGCTGAGCATGCAAATATGAGTAATAGGCAGAAACCTGACTCCATTTCACCTTCATGTTAACTAACTAGCGAGAGAGAGTTGGATGAGAGGCCATGTACCTTGCCCCATACCCTGCACACAGTGGAATACCTCTATAGACCTGACATTTACCATTCGCCTGACAAATGTGATGGTTGGGCTTCTCAATGCATCATAATATTTAGTAAATAGATTAGTATTAACTTTTAAAAAAGTATTTACAATATGAGAAAAGCAATAAAATGAAAAAGGCAGTGAAAAAAAAAGATTTTACACAATGCAGTCATACTTCTGGTTTTAAATGTCAATGAGAGCTAGCCAAGTTACTTGTGTTTATGTATTTGTGCATGTTGGTTTAAGAAGAACACATAATTATGTAAGTGGAAAATATAGTATTTTAACTGCAGAAGACTAGTCAAGTAAGAAAAAAAGAAAATGGAAGCAACTACTTCTGTGTTGCTTGTCACTCAACATTAACTATACCTTATATTAAACCAGACCAAAAACCAGAAAAGCTTAGAAGAAGAAAATCCATTATTAAAAGAGAAGTGGGAGGTGGGGAGGGGGAGGGGGAGAGGGAGAAGGCACCATAATTTATAAAAATCGATAAAGAGGGAAAATCTGATGTCAGTGTAGCCAGGGCAAATCAGGAATAATTTCCACTTAGATCAGAAGAAACATCTCCAGTTTTACACCCATGGTAATTCAGTGAAGGTCTGAGCCACAGAAATGGAAGTTAAAAGGTATGAAATGCAAACAGTCAGGATTCACTGAAAAAAATCCCACTCTGTTTGAACAGAAGCATACTGCCCCAAAATTACCATTGATCCAACAGCTTCAGTGGAACAACACTGACTTTTACCAAGCGAGACAGAGACAACCTTCCTGTCTGCAGCAGAAGTGAACAAAGCTCCTTCCTCCGAATTCCCACATCCAAATCCAAATATAGGTACCAATTTTTGCAGCTTAGATTCTACCATGAACACAGACATTTTTAGTAGCAAGTATTCCAAAATCTTTATACAAAGTTATTTGACAAAATAAGAGATTATGTTTTACTGTCAATCTACAGCACAACACACCTCTTCGCAGCACCCATAAATTTTGTTTCAGAATGGGTTTTTTAACTGTTAGATATAGCAGGTTAGGTACCCTCCGGTTTTATTCTACACTTCAAGGCCACTACAAAACTTCTGTATCTGGTGCATATTAATATTATGGATTTATGGATAATTTTTCATGGTTTTAGCTGCCTAGTAAAAGATGGCAGAAGAGTGTATCACGTATTTAAAAATCCATTATTAATACCATATTAGCATTTTGAGTCTCTAAGGAGGTGTATGTTGTTGCAGGTTACTCACAAAGAATCTACTTTCAGTAATGAGGAAGGGAACTCTGACATCTGTCCACTAAGTAAATTCTAGTGTTTTGTAAATATTGATCAAACAATCATGGTTAATGATACAACTCTGTAACTGAATTAGACAAATGTTCCCACATGGCTATCAATTTAATTTCCCAGACTAAATTAGCTTCTTTTGTAAAGCAAAACCCTTTTAAGAAAGATAAATTGTTCAGTGGCATCAATGTCCATTTCAATTACGCCTTTATTCTGGTAGAGGCTCTTCTGCATAATACACCTGCTGTTCGCCTGGCTGTATTAAAAGAATATACAGTGGGAACCACCTGCCACTAACCTTGAACATTTATATCTCATTTCTCTAAAATATGGGATAGCTGATGTAAATAGTACCCAAGTAATTACCTTTTTGTATCAGCCTATACAGTCAATTGAGTTGAAGTCACCATTGTTAGAAAATACACTGATTTAATTCACCTTAGCACAACTGTGTTTCAGAACTGTGCTGGAGATAATAGCTGTCAGCTGAGCATGAGCAAGGTACAAGAATGGCGAGCAAGAGCGGGGAGCCAGAAAATACCAAAAGGATACTTGCAAATGGGTAACAAACATAGCTTAAAAACAAACTGATTACCTCTCAGGAGTAATTCATACATCAGCTTACAGCCTGCTTCAGTAGAGACAAAACTGCTTGGGGTTTAGCCCAACCGGCCTCTGTAAAAGAAGGAGGGAGAGACAGGGCAGGGTTTAAATTGGTCCCATTTAAAGAAGCAGGTAACCCTTCTTCTCAAATCTGCTCCCCCTTTCTGATTTGAAATACTTGTCACTGAATTAGGGTAGCAGCTCCCCACTGACTTTAGTGGACTTTGGAAAGCCCGATATGGAATATAAATGCCTTTTTATTTCTGCATGTTAGCCTTTATTGGCAGCAATTCATTAGTTTTGAAGGAGCAGAAAGGTTTCTTAAAATTAATGTCAACCAGAGGATCGTTTATCTGCGTACAGTTCATTTTAAAATGTTTGTGTTAAAATAAACTTTTTGGGAAACATAATTAAATTTTAAACTTGATTTTGTGACAAAATGGCCATTAACTCTTTCTCCCAAGAGTCTTCTTTTGATACATTCTACTTGCAGAGCGGATGGAAAGAAAAAATCTAAGTAGGTTTTTATTCCAAATTATAACTACTTTGCCTTTTTCCCTCTGAAGAACGACAGCTGCTCTTTAAATGATCTGCACTCACATGAGGAAAGAAAACACTTTATCAGTGTTCTGCAATGTGAGTACATGTATGGATTGCCCAGCAGAAACAGAGCACAGCATGAATCTCGAAGCCTTGTTGTTCCATTATGCAAAAGCAGACAGTAAAAAGGAAGAGGTTTTAGAGGTAATTTGCATATTGCATTTAGAGCTTAATGAAGCTCTTTTCTGAAGAAAGGGTCAGCTTTTTTTAGGATATTCAGGTGGTTAACTCAATAGGAGCTAAGTGCCTAAATGCCTTTAAATCTCCCTTATGGTCCTCAACTGACAATTTCATTTCAAGAACTATGATGTTATCGGAACAACGAAACAAGTCACATTTAGCTGCCCACTAGAAGAATTATACCTCTGAGTTTATCCAAATTTTCTGACATTCGTAAAGTCTTCACCAAAACAAATTTTGTATGGACATGCATTACAAGAACACCAAGAACTTATAGAAGGCCTTTTGTGGGCTTTTTTTACCACTGACTTCATTGAACATAGAAATGGCCAGTTCTGAGTGCTTTTGCTTAGCTGACATGGGTAAACATCACTTTCTAAATTCCACTGTGATATTTGCTAGAGAATATATCTGCACTTTCAAGAATGAAACTTCATGTCCTGAGACATCTAGATAGATGTAGATATAAACAAAGAATCTGAGTCACTGAGAAATAGCAAAGACTAATCAATAAACATAAAAAGTTCTATTTGTGGGACAAGGAAATGCTGGTTTGCCATATGTGAAGTGAAGCAAAAATTCTCAGGGTTATTGTTTAGAATTCTAAGCCTAGAAGGTTCAAGATCCAATTCAGTATATTTTTCTCTTCTTTTTTTTTCTAAAAAGCCTACATTTCCTGCAATGATTTGTTTACAGGTATTTGTCTTATTGTCTTAAAATAATTTTTTCCACATATTCTTTCTACTATTTTTAAACAAACATTTTATTGTTTCAGTATTAGGTTCAGTTCTAGTGTAAATTCAGATAACATCAGCTGGATGAGTCAACAGCAGCTAAATGAAGTAAAAATCTTCTACCAGGCCCTCCTTCCCCCAGAGACAGTGTAACAAGCAATGGTCTTTTCTGACTCCAGACATTTTATTATCTGACTGAATTTGGAAAAATATAGATGGTTATGAAGACTGAATGCTTCACAAGTATGCTAAAACAAAACTGGAAATCATTGCTTAGTGTAGTTCTTTTTTCTCAAATGTATCAAAGTGACATCTCTAAGTCCTCAAAGGCCACTTCTAAAAATTGAAACAATTTTATTTACAGCTCCTGTTTTTCCCACAGGCTACTGCTAAGCTTACTGGAATCAGAGTTTACACAACTTCTGGGGTTTGGCAGACATTAGTATCAGCAATGCTTTTGTGTTAATTAGTATTTAGAATTAAATACTTTGCTATTAAATACTGCACGATGATTGGTTTTCTGGTCATCCCTGAGGATGACGCTTACAGCTGTGGGCATTTTATAAATGGCTAACAGAAAACATATCATAGAATCATAGAATGGTTTGGGTTGGAAGAGACCTTAAGGATCACTTAGCTCCAACCTCCCTGCCATGGGCAGGGACACCTTCCACCAGCCCAGGTTGCTCAGAGCTCCATCCAACCTGGCCTTGAGCA
>Ga0181612_103320_pt1 | contig 13307 bp, 8 predicted proteins | sample HoacroProtozoa21_FD_119630 | JGI IMG/M metagenome (GOLD analysis project Ga0181612, IMG submission 119630) | Hoatzin crop microbial communities from Cojedes, Venezuel. Combined Assembly of Gp0051906, Gp0051904, Gp0051908
AGCCTGAATCATGTTGGCATAGACATCAGGCTACAATGGTAGATGAATGCAGCGTGAACGATTTCTGAGAGCCTGAGCATGCAGCACTACACATCAACGGGTAACAGCTATGCCAACGCTATCAGCACCAGAGCCAACAGGGAGGCAATAACAATTCACTAGAGGCAACAGGATAGCCAACGCTATCAACATCACCATGCAGCACCTGAGAGCCTCAGGGTAGCACCTGAGAGCCTGAATCATGTTGGCATAGACATCAGGCTACAATGGTAGATGAATGCAGCGTGAACGATTTCTGAGAGCCTGAGCAAAAAGCACCTAAAAACACCCCAAAAATGCAACATTTTGTTGCTTAGTACAGTTTTAGTACACCTTAGCAACAAAATGCCACACTATAAACTATTAATATACAGCTAATTATAAAATTAATTTTGTACTCCCGCTGGGAATCGAACCCAAATCTAAGGTTTAGGAAACCTCCATTCTATCCATTGAACTACAGGAGCCTATGTAAATCGGCTGTCGGCTCGTAATGCCAGACAGCCGATTTTTACACTATTCTTTTGGCCTAATAGCGGCCGTTGGATTATCGCTTGGCAGTAGCCACTTTAGCTTCAGCCTTCTTAGCTGCTTGACGCTTGGTGATAGCGTAAGCTACAGGTGAGGCAATAAAGAGCGAAGCAAGGGTACCAACCACAACACCAAGAATCATTGCGAAAATGAAACTGCGGATAGACTCACCGCCCAAGAAGAGCATCACGACAAGCACAAGCAACGTAGTGATTGACGTCATCGTCGTACGTGACAATGTACTGCACAATGCGTTGTTGAAAGTCGTATATTGGTCCTGCTTGGGGAAGAGTCGGCGATACTCACGCACACGGTCGAATACCACCACGGTATCGTTGACTTGATAACCAATCACAGTCAATATAGCAGCGATGAAAGTCTGGTCAATCTCCATAGAGAAAGGCAACAATCCATGCAAATTGTAGAATCCGATAACCACAAATGAGGTGAATGCCACAGCAGCCAATGCACCAAGCGAGAAAGCTACGTTGCGGAATCGGAACAAAATATAGAGTGCCATAGCAAGCAAGGAGAAGAGCACCGCCCAAATAGCTTGACGAGTCATATCGCTAGCAATGCTCGGACCAACAGCCTCGCTAGAAACAACGCCCATTGTTTCGTTGCTTGTGCTGAAGTCAGTTTTGCTCATACCATTTAGCTCGTTGTTCAAGCCTTTGTATAGCTTGTCCATAATCTCATCGTCCACGCCATCTTGGGTGCTGTTAATCTTATAGTTGGTAGAGATACGCACCTTGGTGTCATTGTCGATAGTGATTACCGATGTGTTTGCACCATCAAAGAGAGGCTCTAGTTGAGCTTGAAGTTTCTGAGTAGAAACTGGATGGTCGAATTGAACCACATAGTTGCGACCACCAGAGAAGTCGATGCCACGACTCAAGCCACGCACAGCAAAGAGCAATCCAAAGATAACAATCACAGCACCTACTATCATCCATGTCTTCTTAGCCTTTCCCATGAAGTCAAAGTGGACATTCTCCATCAAGTGACGAGTCAGCGAGGTGTTAAATGTCATCTTATCGAAGGTACCCTTGTTGACGAAATACTCCATCACTAGGCGAGTAACAAACACAGCTGTGAAGAACGAAACGCAGATACCGATTACCAATGTGACAGCAAAGCCACGTATTGGACCAGAACCAAGCACCATCAAGATAATTCCTGTGATAATGGTAGTGAGGTTGGAGTCAAAGATGGCCGAGAAGGCATTCTTATAACCATCGGCAACGGCAGCTTTCAAGCCCTTGCCAGCACGCAATTCTTCTTTACAACGCTCAAAGATAAGCACGTTGGCGTCCACCGCCATACCGAGGGTAAGCACAATACCCGCAATACCAGGTAGTGTAAGCACGCTCTGGAACGAAGCCAAGATACCAATCGTAAAGAACAGGTTAAGAATCAAACCCAAGTTAGCAATGTTGCCTGCATATACACCGTAGGTACACATCATAAATAGAACCAACAGCACAAGAGCGACAATGAACGAGATAATACCCTTACGGATAGACTCCTTACCTAGTGACGGGCCAATCACACTCTCACTAGCTACATTGACACGTGCCACCATCTTACCAGACTCGAGCACGTTAGCAAGGTCACTTGCCTCTTCTACCGTGAAACGACCGCTGATTTGCGAACGTCCACCATCGATTTGGCTATTTACGTTGGGGAATGAATATACTTGATCATCGAGGACAATAGCAATAGCTTTGCCAATATTCTGGCCCGTGATGCGGCTCCACTGACGAGCACCATCATCGTTCATCGTCATCGATACAACCTGGCCTTGCATGTTATCAAACTCACTAGTAGCGCGGGTAACCACATCGCCATTGAGCACTGGCTGATTGTTGATTGTGCGCAAAGCTACTAGCTGGAATGTTTCCCCCCCACCTTGCATCTTCTCAGGTTTTACAGTCCACGCTAACTTGAGGTCAGCGGGAAGGATGCTCTTGGCAATTGGAGAATGGATGATAGCATTAACAGCAGCCGTATCGCTAACGCTCACATAAGCTACCACACATGAACCCGTTTGACCTGCAGCAGCGAGCTGTTCAAAACCTGTCAATTCAGCAAGTGTGCGCTTGTCAGCGTTAGCTGCAGGGATTGGCTCAGGCTTGGTTGCAGTACTATCAGCTGCCGTTGCAGTGCTGTCGGTAGCAGCGGCAACTGGTTGGCTAACGGCCGTACCTTGGCTACTTAGCTGACGCAACGAGCCTAACACATCTGCAAGTGTATAGGTTTCATAAAATTCTAGGTTGGCAGCGCCTTGCAATAGTTTACGCACACGTTCAGGCTCTTTTACACCAGGCAACTCTAGCAAAATGCGGCCTGTGCTTTGCAGTTTCTGAATATTAGGCGAAACGACACCAAAACGGTCGATACGATTGCGAAGCACTTTATAAGAATTGTCAACCATGCTATTCACTTCGTCCTGCAAAATGCGTTGCACCTCGTTATCGTTGGCATTAGGTTTAGCCTTGATAGCTTCAACGTTGCGGAAGATTTGAGCCAAGTTGCCCTCTGGAGCAAGTTTTTTGTATTCTTTGCAGAAGGAAGCAACAAAGTCATCTTGCGCAGCTTGATTATGTGCTACATTGTCGATAGCTTGGTTGAACTTTTTGTCTGGATTGTTGTTTGCCAAGGCGCGTAGGATGTCGGGCACCGAAATCTGTAGCGTCACGTTCATACCACCCTTCAAGTCAAGTCCCAGACCCAACTCTTTTTCACGAACCTTTTGGAAAGTGTAATAATTGAGATACACCTTCTCATTAGCTAGAGAGTCCAAATACTCATTGAGAGCTGTTTTATACTTCTCGTTACTAGTGTCGGGCGTAGTGATGCCTGCAGCAGCGAGGGCTTTCTTCTCAGCAATATTCTGATAATGATTGCTCACAAATGTGAACGAGAGATAGAAAGCGCAAATCAACAACAGTGCAATAGCAAGGACTTTAATAAAACCTTTTGTTTGCATTTGATGAATTTATTAATTAAATTTTGTTAATTTTCGTACAATTGCTTTTTACAGCCTGCAAATATACGACAATTTATTCAAGTAGGAAAATAAAATTATTGGATTTTGGCGATTACACCTTATTTTAAAGCATTTTATGGCAAAATGTAAACAAAACATCAGACTTGAGGCACTTCTTCACAGTCGATAGGTTGACAAGTCTTCATCAAGTTTCAATGTTAGGCAAACAGTATTTTTATAGCGACCTATTTCCTCATTTGGAGCAGAATCATTAATTTAGCCAAGTTTTTTAATGCGACTTTCATGTACGAGAAACTCAAAGGCATTGTTCTGAACACGGTGCACTATAGTGACCATACCAACATCGTGAGAATCTTTACGAGTCAACGTGGGTTAATGGCTTTTGCTGTTGCACAAGGCAAAACCAAAGCCACACGGCTGCGAAATGCATTGCTCATGCCACTATCATTAATAGATATCGAGGCGCGCATCTCTGCCCATCGCGAGTTGGCCACTTTGCGCGAACTGCGACGCAATTATGTTTTGTCAAGCATCTATAGCGACCCCATCAAGAATGCCATCGCACTATTTATGAGCGAGTTGCTAGCATGTGTCATTCAAGAACCCGAAGCCAACACCCCACTATTTAACTATGTTGAGCAATCTGTCAAGCGCCTTGATGCTACCGTGGGCCACATCGGCAACTTTCACATCTGTTTTCTCTATCATTTGGGTGCACACTTAGGCATTCAGCCATTCATCGAAAGCTATCACGAAGGCTATTGGTTTGACATGCAAGACGGCATATTCACATCTACCGTGATAACTGCTCACCCACACTTATCGCCACAAGAGGCTCAAGTCATTATGCTACTATCACGCATGACGTTTGACAACATGGGTCACTTCAAGTTTAACCATCAACAACGCAACCAAATGCTAGATGTCATGCTCAACTATTACCGTTTGCACAATGCCGCCTTAGGCAAATTGCGCTCGCCAGACATCCTTAAACAGCTGTTCGCCTAGTTTAGCTAAAAAAGCAATCTCGTGAATGGCTATTTGTACACTCACGAGATTGTATTGCTTGCTATTGTGATAGAGGGATTACCAACTTCCGCCGCCTCCGCCGCCGCCAAATGAGCCGCCGCCGAAACCACCCCAGCTACCGCCGCCGAAGCCACCGCCACCGCTCCAACTAGACCCACGCCCCCAATCACTACCACCAGTGAAAATGATAGGACCGCCCCATGTGCCAGTATCGCGATTGTTACGATTGCCATTGTTATTTTGATTGTCCTTTATGATAACATAGAAGAAGAATCCAAGAAAAACCAACATAAAGAGTACCCCAATCCAGTCAATTTCTTCGGATTGCGAGGCATAATCTTCTTCGTTATACTCTCCTATAGCAATATCTCGCACTACACGCACAGCATTCCACACACCACCTTGATAGTCATTTTGCTTGAAACTAGGAATCATTTCATTGTTGACGATGCGCGTGGCCGTAGCATCAGTGATACCGCCTTCTAGTCCATAGCCTGGTGCTATAAATGCTTCTCCCTTGCTATTAGCAGTCTTAGGCTTGATAAGTATCACCACGCCATTGTTGTTCTCCTTCTTACCAACGCCCCATTGCTCACCTATTTGGTAGGCCATCATCGCTTTGTCATAACCGCCAAAGTCATTCATGGTGACTACACAAATTTGGTTGCTTGTCTGCATGGCAATTTGCTGCAACGAGTCTTCGAGTACTCGTGTATCACCTAAGATACCAGCTAGGTCATTGACCAAGCGAGGCGGATTGGGACGCTCGGGTACTTGTGCATGCACAGCAAGAGATAGGCAACACACCACCAATAGCAATACTATGTGCTTGCAAGAGTTAGTCATCGTTGTCATTTTCAACATAGTCGTCATCATCAGAGGCAGAGATGGAATCTTCGGAATCGTCATCGTCAAATTCTCCATCATCATACGACACCTCGTTACTCAACTCGTTGTTGTCCTCACGATCGGCTGGAAAATATTGCGATAGCCGCTCACCCATGTGGGCAATAATCTCACACAAGCCATCTACTGGACGACCAGCTTTGAGATATTCACCCAAGACAGCTACTTCACCGTTCCAGAATCCTGCTGGCACCACATCGTTGATACCCGTATCGCCGAGAATGGCAAACTTGTGGTCTTGGTAGGCAACAAAAATGAGCACAGCATTACGGCGCTGCGTGGTGTAGAGGTGCAGTCGGTTGAACGTCTTGATAGCACGTCGAATCACCTCGCCACGACATCGGGGTGTGACATGCACACATATCTCACCCGATGTGTGTCGCTCAGCAGCAGTAATTGCATCAGCAATACGGCGTTGCCCATCGCTTGGGATAAAATCGGCTAGAGCCATACTATGTGTTACAACGATTAATTACTCGTGCCAAAGTCCACTTTTGGAGCTTTGTCGGCACCTGCTTGGGCTTGGAAATAAGGCTTATCACCAAAGCCAAAGATACTAGCAAGGATATTGGTCGGGAAAGTGCGACGCTTAGTGTTGTACTCACGCGCTACCTCATTAAATTTATTGCGCTCTACTGTAATACGATTTTCGGTACCTTCAAGCTGATTTTGTAGCTCTAGGAAATTTTGATTGGCCTTCAAGTCTGGGTAGCTCTCGCTCACAGCAATCAATCGGCTCAATGCACTCGTCACTTCACCTTGTGCCTCTTGGAATTTTTTCAAATCCTCAGCAGTCATGTTGCTCGGATCTACTTTCACCGATGTGGCGTTGGCGCGAGCATTGATAACGCTCTCCATAGTCTCTTTTTCATGCTTGGCATATCCCTTGACAGTTTCTACCAAATTGGGGATAAGGTCGGCACGACGTTGATACACATTCTCAACTTGCGACCACGCAGCTTCAACACTCTCTTGCGACTTTACTAGTCCGTTGTAGCCGTTCTTAACCCAGCCAAACAATGCTAGCGCAACACAAGCTAGCACAATCAGAATTACACAACCTTTTTTCATTGCTTGTTTTTTATTAATTAATGTAAATAATCTACTTTGAAGTCACAAAGTTAGTCATTTGCTGTAAAATTGTAACAATTATTATGCCACTTTTTTAAAAACCACTCCAAACCGATACCTCAAAGCTCAAACAATTATCCAATCATGCAAGATGCCGTTTACATCCAATTCCCCATCATCATCTAAGTTGCCAAAAAGACAAAAACAAAATCACCAACTAACTGAATTTCAGTCTATTGATGATTCTCGCTGTACCCAGAGCCGGGGTCGAACCGGCACAGGTGTTACCCCATTGGTGTTTGAGACCAACGCGTCTACCGATTCCGCCATCTGGGCGTGTAGCGAGTGCAAAGGTAAGTCATTTTTTTGGAATAACAGCCAAAAAGTAATTTTTTTTCAACTTTTTTTATTTTACCGTTGTAATTTTGCAGTATGAAAGCGACAGAAAATCCCTTTGCACGCACTGAACTAATGCTAGGTGCTGAGGCTATGCATCGGCTAGCCAATAGTCACGTAGCTATATTTGGCGTTGGCGGTGTAGGCGGCTATGTGGTAGAGGCGTTAGCTCGGAGTGGAATTGGTGCCTTAGACTTGGTTGATAACGACACGGTGAGCATCACCAATATCAACCGACAAATCTTTGCCTTGCACTCTACTCTAGGACACCCCAAAGTTGAAGTGGCTGCTGAACGGATACACGACATCAATCCAAATTGTCAAGTGACTACCCATCAGATGTTTTATCTGCCCGACAACGCTGATAATATCGATATGACCCAATTTGACTATGTAGTAGATAGTCTCGATACCATCACCGCCAAAATGGAAATTGCACGTCGCTGTTTGCGTCTTGGCATACCCCATATCTGCTCAATGGGAGCTGCCTATAAGATGAATCCTATGGCATTTCACGTAGCCGACCTTGATGATACCCGCATCGATCCGCTTGCTCGGATGCTTCGCAAGCTACTCCATCGTGAGGGTATTCACCACTTTAAATGCGTGTATAGCGATGAACCACCACAATTTAACCAAGAGGTGCCAGTGTATGTCGATGGCAAGAAACAGCCAGGTAGTAACGCTTTTGTGCCTGCCGCTGCTGGCCTACTCATTGCACGAGAAGTGGTTGTGGACATTGCCTCACAACTAGGTCAAGATTAGTCAATGGGATAATGATTAACAAGCAAGAGGGAGTGGCGAAATGGCTACTCCCTCTTGCTTGTTATCTGTATCGGAACGAAGATTGTGCTACTTCATAAATTTGGCAAAATCCACCTTGCGCATATCACCTTCGTGAGCTAATGCGCTATGGAACGACAATGCCAAATCAGGGTTCATCATCACATGACCAGCCTTAGATAGGTGTACATACTCGCGCAGCAAGGGCCGATAAATGGGATGTGCCACCTTCTCAATAATTTCTTCGGCACTCTGCATAGGATCCTTGAAACGCAAATCAGCGATGCCTTGGTCGGTGATAATCACATCCACCGAGTGGGGGTTGTGGTCAGGATAAGCCACCATAGGCACGATGGTGCTAATGCAATCGTCCTTCTTGATAGATGGGCACAAGAAGATGCTAATGTAGGCATTACGTGTGAAATCGCCAGAGCCACCAACTCCATTCATCAAGCGCGACCCACTAACATGCGTAGAGTTAACGCGACCATAGATATCAGCCTCGATAGCCGTATTCATCGTAATCACACCTATGCGACGTATTACTTCGGGATTGTTGCTGATTTCATTAGGACGCATAATGATTTTATCATGTAGCGACTTACCATTGTTAAAGAATTCTACTAGTGCGTCGTGAGAGAAAGTCATTGAGCAAGTGCTAGCGCAGGTGCACTTTCCGCTTTCGATAAGCTCTAGCACGGTGTCTTGAATCACCTCGGTGTACATCTCAAATGCAGGAATTTCAGGTGATTTATCAAGAGCATCAAGCACTGCATTGGCGATATTGCCTACGCCACTTTGCAATGGTAAGAATTCTTTGGGTATGCGTCCTTGCTTGATTTCATTGACCAAGAACGAGCATACATTCTCGCCAATTTTCCTAGTTACCTCATCTACTGGCGTGAATTTCACACCCTTGCCCAATTCTTCGCTAGTTTTCACTACACCAATCACTTTTTTAGGATCTACATGAGCCGTGATGGTACCGATGCGGTCATGGGCTGCATAGATGGGGATTTCACGACGACGAGGTGGGTCTAGAGGCTCATATACATCATGCATACCTACAATGCTCTCGGGAATTTGGTCATTGACCTCGACAATCACCTTATCGGCCAAGCGCAACCACGTGGGAATATTGCCCACAGCTGTACCTAGTATAATGTCACCATCGTCGGTAATGCTTTGAGCCTCTACAATAGCCACATCCATTTTGCCATAGAATCCATAGCGAAATTCTTGCGCCATCTCGCTCAAGTGTCTATCGCTATAGTGAATAACGTTGGCATTAATAGCCTTACGCATATCGGGATGAGACTGATAGGGGGTTCTGAAGTTGAGTGCATCAGCACGCGTGAGAGCACCATCAATGCTATCGTTGGTGCTAGCACCACTGAACAGATTGATTTTGAAGGCGCGGCCTGCCTCGTGCTCACGCTGAGCCCGCTCGGCAATAGCTACAGGCACCACCTTGGGACACCCTGATGCGGTAAATCCCGAGACGCCCACATTGTAGCCATTTTGAATAAATTCGGCAGCCTCTTGGGCTGTAAGAATCGGATAAATCATTTTTTTCTCTCTTAAAAAATTGATTGATAGGTTATGTCTCTAATATTTGAAAATCACCTTCTGCATTTTATGCCATTGCAAGCCATGCCTGCAAGGCGCTGCAAAGTTACTATAAAATCTACAAAACGTTACCAACGCACATCAAGCAATAGCTCTAAACCTTGATGTGAGCATTAGTGCCGCCCTTTGTTCTTACCCTTGCGAGTGTTTTGACTAGCATGACGCCCACTACGGCGAGTGGAGTTACCACGGCGGCCTTGCTTGGTGCGACGCGAAGCCGAAGCTCCCTCATATTGTTGTCTCATGCGTTCGTCGCGTGACATCTTAGCCGCCACGCCACCATTTTGCTCGGTGATAGGAGCCTTATCGATGTGCTTGCTGTTAGCTGGATTGTTCTCATCCACGAGCACATAATCGAGTTGCTTCTTAATCAGGTCGGCACGGGCCACTTGGATGGTAATGGGGTCTCCCAAGCTATACACACGATGGCGGCGACGGCCTCGGATGCAATAATTTTTCTCATCAAACTCATAAAAGTCATCATCGAGGTCACGTATCGAGACCAAGCCCTCGCAATGCGTCTCATCTAGCTCCACATATAGTCCCCACTCGGTCACACCCGAGATGTGCCCAGTGAACACGCCTCCTAGACGTTGTCCCATATATTCCACTTCTTTATACTTAATCGATGCTCGCTCGGCTGAAGCAGCCAATTGCTCTTGAGCACTCATGTGCTGGCATTGGTCTTCAAGAGTACCTTGGTCCACACTAGGCTCTCCAGCCGCATATCGGTCGAGCAAACGATGCACTACCACATCTGGATAGCGACGGATAGGCGATGTAAAATGGGTGTAGTAGTCAAATGCCAACCCATAGTGACCTATATTAATGGTCGAATACACCGCCTTAGCCATGCTACGGATGGCTAGCATCGAGAGCATCTCATATTCTGGCTTGCCCGTGGCTTGCTCTAGCATCTGATTGATAGAGCGATTGATGTCGCGTGTAGAACCCTTGCTACGGATGTTATACCCAAAGTGGGCTGCCACCTCGGCAAAGTTGGCTAGCTTCTCAGCATTTGGCTGGTCGTGGATGCGATAGACAAAGGTCTTGGGTGTTTTGTTCTTGGCCACCTTGCCTATATGCTCGGCCACCTTGCAATTGGCTAGCAACATGAATTCTTCGATAAGTTTGTTAGCATCCTGAGCCACTTGTGCATGCACCGCAGTGGGATGTCCCTGCTCATCGATATCAAATTTTATCTCTTCACGAGCAAACGACACGCTACCACCCTCATCAAATCGGCGCTTGCGCATCTTCTTGGCCAACTCATTGAGCACTGCTAACTCTTGAGCATAGTCACCTTGTCCCTCCTCTATTATTTGCTGAGCCTCGGCATAACTGAAACGCCTATTACTGCGAATCACCGTGTGGCATATCTCATACTTCTTCACCTTGGCATCGGCATCTAGCTCTACTATCACGCTATGCGTGAGTTTGTCCTCATCGGGACGTAGCGAGCAGATGTAATTGCATAGGTGCTCAGGTAGCATAGGCACCGTGCGATCAACCAGATACACCGACGTGGCGCGCTGTGAGGCCTCTTGGTCGATGATGCTACCAGGAGTTACATAGTGGGTCACATCAGCGATATGCACACCAACTTCCCAATGTCCATTGCTCAGTTGCCTTATCGACAATGCATCGTCAAAGTCTTTGGCATCACTCGGGTCGATGGTAAACGTGGTTACATCTCGCATATCACGACGTTGGGCAACCTCCGCCTCGGTGATACCTGGCTCAATGGCATTGGCAGCCTCCTCTACATTGTGTGGATAGTGATAGGGCAAGCCAAACTCTGCTAGTATTGCATGTATCTCGGCATCGTTCTCGCCAGCTACGCCTAACACATCCACCACCTCGCCTATAGGGCTATTGGCCTCAGCTGGCCACTCCACAATTTTCACCACCACTTTGTCACCAGTCTGGCCACCTGCTAGTCGGTCAAGAGGAATAAAGATGTCGGTAGCTAGATATTTGCTATCGGTCACTAGATGAGCAAAATATTTTTTAACCTGCAAGGTGCCTACAAACACCTGCTCCTTGCGCTCCACAATTTTCACCACCTCGGCCTCAGGCTCCATGCCCGCACGGGTAGCCCCGATACGCACGAGCACTCGGTCTCCATTGAGGGCATGCATCGAGTTGCGCTCGGCCACCATGATGGGTTTTCCATCATCGCTGCCTGTGTCCACACTGTTCTTGCCATTGCTGCGGCGCATAAACACACCCTCGACCACTGATGAGCGATTCACTGCCCTATAGCGACCTGCCTCAACCTCGGCTAGGTAACCATCTACTGCCAACTGCTCTAGCACCTGCACGACCAAGGCTCGCGCCCGTGGTGTGGTAGCACCCACTGCAGCAGCCACTTGCTTGTAGTTATAGGCATCGCGTGAATGCTGATTGTAGTAGTTAATCACCTTATCGTGCAAATCGCGGCGCTGTCTGAGTAGCGCCTGTGAACTCGATTGTTTAGCCATATATGTATCCTCCTTAATTTCTCTTAATTGATGTTGATGTGATTACGCTCACTCTATGTTCCCCTCTTTTTTCTCCAGAAAATGATATTGCACAAATGCCTCTATAGCCTCATAAATAGCTAATCCTAAGCGGTCATAGCTGTCGGCCAGTTGATGATTGCGGTCTATCGAACGCTGCCACGAGAGCTTGCCATCGTTGCTCGTGCGAAATGGCGCGTCGTGTATCTGTGATTGAAACTTCAAGATAGCATCGCGCTTGTATTGAAATTCTTCGGGACTCATAGGCACTGCCATCTCTACTTGGTCCACATCCCACTGTCCCCACTGTCCTCGATACATCCACACTCTGCACTCCTGCATATAGGGCTCGTGCCTCAAGCGCTCAAGTGCCATCATCACTGCATTAGTAGCTCTTACATGGGTGCCATAGGGGTCAGTAAGGTCGCCATCGATATATACCTGATGGGGCCTCACACGCTCTATCAAACGTTGCACCACTGCCACATCGGCTTCGGTGACTTGGCCTTGTCCGTAGGGATGGTCAGTGTAAAAGGGCATGCGCAGGTCATGCAATTGCTCACGATTTAGGCCTAGATAGCGACAAGCCATCAGCGCCTCGCACTCAAAGATGGACCCCTTGACATAGCGCACCGCCTCACTATCGGCATCTCCTGGTTGCTTGCTTTGCACCTCGTCTAGCAGTTTATCCACCCACTCGTTGGTGCTAGTGCCACCCACTCCCCAGTGCCTCATCAGCCTGTCGCCTAGCACCACACAGCGACATAGGTCCTCATCACTCACTGCTACATCGCCATCGGTCTGCAAGGCTACCTGCACCTCATGCCCCTGCTCTACTAAGCGCCGCAACGTGCCGCCCATCGACACCACCAAGTCATCAGGATGAGGGCTAAAAGCAAGCACTCGTTTGGGATAGGGTGTGGAACGCTCAGGTCGATAGGTGTCATCGGCATTGGGTTTGCCACCTGGCCACCCCGTGATGGTGTGCTGCAGATCGTTAAATACCTTGATATTCACATTATAGGCCGAGCTATAGAGTGCCACAAGCTCGCTCAAGCCATAGTCATTGTAATCCTTACCCGTGAGTTTGAGCACTGGTTTGCCCGTGAGCCCACACAACCACACCACGGCACGCCTCATCAGCTTGTCGGTCCACTCACACGAGGTTACCCGCCATGGATAGCTAATGCGTGTAAGTCGCGAGGCCGCCTCGAGGTCCACCACCACTTGGGCGTGACTATGCATCTGCAAGTAAGAGGCAGGTACCGTATCACTCATGCGGCCCTCCACAGTGTGGAGCACCGCCTCGGCACTATCTTCGCCCCACGCCACACATAGCACTCGCCGAGCGGCTAATATGTTGGCCATGCCTAACGTCACTGCTGTCAGTGGTGCGGTGTCGCTCTTGA